>LFIK01000478.1_pt1 | contig 30063 bp, 29 predicted proteins | sample 643401 | NCBI WGS metagenome assembly LFIK01 (sample SAMN03777447, study PRJNA286221) | soda lake metagenome | biome: soda lake; feature: Kulunda steppe; material: water; isolation source: sample T5-Br brine of Lake Tanatar-5 | place: Russia: Kulunda steppe | collected 2010-07
GCCGGGACTGCCCCCGCAACTGTAAGCGGCGAGCACGGTCGGAACATGCCACTGTGGCAGCAGCCATGGGAAGGCCCGGCCAAGCGTTGACCCGCGAGTCAGGAGACCTGCCGAGGTGATCACCCTACCCGGGTGCGGGGTGCGCCATGGGTAACGGTCCGTCCGTCGAGGTGACATTTCACCGTCTGCGGGCGCACTCCGTCCGCAGGCATGGCACCGACCCCGGCCCCGCGCCCATCGCGCGGCCGTTCCACGGATGGCACGCACATGCACCACCGATCCCTTGCCCTTTTCCTGTCCGCCAGCGCGCTGGCGCTCTCCACCCCCGCCCTGGGCCAGCAGGCCGTCGATCTGGACGAAGTGGTGTTCTTCTACGCCCTGACCCCCACCGACACCGCCAGCACCGGCGCCAATGTCACCGTCATCACCGAGGACGACCTGCGCGCCGCCGGCGACCAGGCGTTGACGACCTTCCTCGGCCGCCTGCCCGGGGTCGGCGTGGTGCAATCCGGTCCCATCGGCGCGGTCGCGGATATCCGCATCCGCGGTGCGCATCAGCGCTATACCAGCATCTATGTCGACGGGGTCCGGATCGACGATCCCTCGAACGTGAACGGGGTGCCAAACCCGGGCACGCTGACCACCGGCGATATCGGCCGGATCGAGGTGCTGCGCGGCTCGCAATCCGCGCGGTTCGGCGCGGGTGCGGTGGGGGGTGTGATCAACATCACCTCGCGGCAGGCAACCGAGGAAGGCTTTTCCGGGCGCAGCTTCGTCGAACTGGGCAGCTACCGGACCTTCAACAGCGCACTGGGCTTCAGCAACGTGACCGAGGCGGGCGCGTTGCACTTCAACCTGACCCGGCTCCAGACTCGCGGCTTCTCGGCCTTCGACGAGAACGAGGGCGCCACCGACCCGGACGGGTTCCGCGCCACGCGACTGAGCGTCAGCGGGCGGCACGCGCTGACCGACACCTTCACCATCGGCGGCTCGGCCTTTGCCCAGCGCTCACGCAGGGAATATGACGATTTCGAATTCGATCCCGAACTGGGCCTGTTGGAGCCGGTCGATGCGGATAACGTCGGCTGGCGCCGCGAAGTCGGTTTGCGCGCCTTTGGCGAATACGAACTGGGCGCGCACCGGCATGTCATGGACGTGACGTTCTTCAACACCGACAGAACAACCGATGATGATCAGGGTGTCATCGACTGGCAGGGGCGCCGAATCGGTGCCAGCTATGTCGGGTCCAGCCCGCTCGGCGACATGGTGACACTGAACTACGGACTGGATTACGAGCGTGAAAGCGGACGGCAGCAAGATGCCGATGAGGATGAGCCGACCTTCAATGTGACCGAGAGCCGCTGGGGTGCCTATGCCGAGGCGCTTTACGCCCCTTCGGATGCGTTGGACCTGTCGGCCATTGTGCGCCACGACCGGCATTCGAACTTTGGCGGGCGCACTACGGGCCGGGTCGCGGCCGCGTGGCGGCTGACCCCGGAGCTGACACTGCGCGGCGTGGCCTCAACAGGGTATAACACCCCGGACATGCCCCAGCGCTTCGGGGCTTTCAACAACCCGGACTTGCAGCCCGAGACGAGCCGCAGTGCGGAAATTGGGGCCGATTACGCCTTTGCAAATGGTGCACGGTTGTCGGGAACCGTGTTCTATCTGACCGCGCGTGACGAGATTGCCTTCGCTTTTGACGAAGAGTCGGGAACCTTCGGGTCTTTGAACATCGAGGCCACTCGCCGCTCTGGTCTGGAACTGGAACTCTCCGCCCCTCTAGGCGACGGCGTGGAACTGGGCGCCAGCTATACCTACACCAATGCCGTCATCACCGCCGGTCCGAACGAGGCGCAGCGCATAGGCCGGGTGCCGCGCCATGATGTGGGTCTGAGTGTGGACGCGCGTTTCGCTGACCGCTGGCGCGCGCATGGGAACCTGCAATTCCAGTCCGACCGCCTGAACCAGAACGGTGCGGCACCGATGCCGTCCTTTGCGGTGGTCAACGCCTCGGTCAGCTATGAAATCGACGCCATGACCGACATGACCCTGCGCGTGGATAACGTGTTCGACCGGCAATATCAGCTGGTCGATACCTACGGCACCTCGGACCGGGCGGTGTATCTTGGGCTTGCGCGGCGGTTCTAGGGCACTGGCGGCGGCGCTGGTCCTTTCTCTCGGGGCCAGCGCTGCGGCATCGGGGCCACCCGAAAGGGTGGTCTCGGTCAACCTGTGCGCAGACCAGTTCGCGCTGATGCTGGCCGCGCCCGGGCAACTGGTCTCGGTCACCCATGTCGCTGCCGACCCGCATGTGTCGGTCATGGCCGAAGCGACGCATGGCCTGCACCGCAACCGGGCGCAGGCCGAGGAGGTGCATGCGCTTGCCCCCGATCTGGTGCTGGCGGGGCCGTGGACACCCGCGCATACCGTGGCGATGCTGCGGCGGCTGGGCATCGCGGTCACGGTGATCCCGGATGTGCGCACACTGGACGCGGTGCCAGACGCCCTACGCGCCACCGGCGCAGCGCTGGGGCGCGAGGCCGAAGCGGATGCGATGGCCGAGACCTATGTGAACGAACTGGAGGCGCTGCGCGCTGCGGCGCGCGACACACCCGGCCCCCGCGCGGTGCTGCACAGCCCCAACAACTACACTTCGGGCACCGGCTCCATGGCCGACCAGATCCTGACGCTCGCGGGGCTGTCGAACCTGGCCGCCGAGGCGGGGATCGCGGGCGGCGGCTTCCTGCCGCTGGAGGAGATGGTGATGCTGGCCCCGGACATGGTCATCAGCGCCGAGCCCTACCCCGGCGCCTCGCGCGCCGAAGAGGTGCTGCGCCACCCTGCCGCCCGCGCGCTGGCCGGGCCGGGGCGCCACGCGCTGCTGGCCGACAGCGACTGGACCTGCGGCACCCCCCATGTGCTGCGCGCCGCCGCGCGGCTGCGGGACGCCGCGCAGGAGGTCGAATGAGGGACCACCGCGCCCTGATGGCCGCGCTGCTGGCGCTGGTGGGGGCGCTCTTCGCAGCGTCGCTGCTGATCGGCCCCGCCGGAATCGCACCCGCGCAGGCGCTGGCGGCACTCTTGCGCGGCGACGCCACGGCCGAGGCGCTGGTGATGCGCGAAATCCGCCTGCCGCGCGCGCTTCTGGCGGTGATGATCGGCGCCTCGCTGGGGTTGGCGGGGGCGGCGATGCAGGGCTACCTGCGCAACCCGCTGGCCGAACCGGGGCTGATCGGGGTCTCGGGCTCGGCAGCCCTAGGGGCGGTGATCGCCTTGCAGACGGGGCTTGCCGCCAGCTTCGCGCTGGGGCTGCCGCTGGCGGCGCTGGCGGGGGCAGCGGGCGCGGTGGCGCTGCTCTTGGCGCTGGCGGGGCCGCGCGGCGGGTCCTTGACACTGATCCTGGCCGGGATCGCGGTTTCGGCCTTGGCGGGGGCGCTGACGGCGCTGGTCCTGAACCTCTCGCCCAACCCATTTGCAGCGGCCGAGATCATGTTCTGGATGATGGGCTCGCTGGTGGACCGCTCCATGACCCATGTGTGGCTCGCGCTGCCGCTGATGGTGGTGGGCTGGGCACTGCTGGCGGGGCTGGGCCGGGGGCTGGACGCGCTGACGCTGGGCGAGGATGCGGCGGAAACCCTGGGCATTTCGCTCACCCGGCTGCGGCTGATGCTGGTCGCGGGCACCGCCTGCGTGGTCGGCGCGGGGACTGCTGTCGCGGGGGCCATCGGCTTCGTGGGGCTGGTGGTACCGCATATCCTGCGCCCCTTCGTCGGCGCGCGCCCCTCGGCGCTGCTCCCGGCCTCGGCGCTGGGGGGCGCGGCGATGCTGCTGGCGGCGGACGTGGCGGTGCGGCTGGTGCTGCCGGAGCGCGACCTGAAGCTCGGCGTGGTCACGGCGCTGGTCGGGGCGCCCTTGTTCCTGCACCTGATCTATCGCACGCGGGCGGAGGGGCTGTGATGCTGACGGTCGAGAACCTCTCGGTCGCGCGCGGCCCCTGCACGGTGATCGACGGCGTCTCGCTCAGCGTGGGGCCGGGCGAGTTCGTGGGCCTGATCGGCCCCAACGGCGCGGGCAAGACCACGCTGATGCGCGCCGCCCTTGGCCTGCTGCCCCACACCGGGGAGTCCTCGCTCGCCGCCTTGCCCGCGCAGACCCGCGCCCGCACGGTCGCCTGGATGCCGCAATCGCGCGAGATCGCCTGGCCGGTGGCGGTGGAAACCCTGATCGCGCTGGGCCGCCTGCCGCACCTGCCCCGGGGCGCGCACCTGGCCCCCGCCGATCGCAACGCCATCGACGCCGCCATCGCCCGCATGGGGCTGGAAAGCTTCCGCACCCGCGCCGCCAACGCGCTTTCGGGCGGCGAGCAGGCGCGCGTCCTGATCGCCCGCGTGCTGGCGCAGGACACGCCGCTGATCCTGGCCGACGAACCTGCGGCGGGCCTCGACCCCGCGCATCAGATCACGCTCATGCACGCCTTCGCGGCCGAGGCGCGCGCGGGCCGCAGCGTCGTCGCTTCGCTCCATGACCTCGGTCTGGCGGCGCGTCACTGCACCCGGATCATCGCGCTGCATCATGGCCGCGTGGCCGCCGACGGCCCGCCCGCACAGGCGCTGACCCCTGCGCTGCTGGCCGAGGTCTTTCACATTACCGCCCATGTCGCCCAGACCCCGCACGGCCCCGTCTGCCAACCGCTCGAGGTGATCCGGTGAAACGCTTCCCACCAGAACGCATCGTCTGCCTGACCGAAGAGACGGTCGAGACCCTCTACCTGCTGGGCGAGGACGCGCGGATCGTCGGAGTGACGGGCTACGCCGTCCGCCCCGCCCGCGTGCGGCGCGAAAAGCCGCGCGTCGGTGCCTTCACCACCGCCGATCTGGACAAGATCCTGGCGCTGGAGCCGGATCTGGTGCTGACGTTTTCGGACCTGCAGGCCGAGATCGCGGCGGGATTGATCCGCGCGGGCGTGGCCGTGCACGCTTTCAACCAACGTGATATCGCCGGGATCCTGGCCATGATCCGCACCCTTGGCGCGCTGGTGGGCGCGCCTGAACGCGCCGAGAAACTGGCCGCGCAATACGAGGCGCGGCTGGGCGAGGTCGCCTCCCATGCCCCCAAGAACCGCCCCAGCGTGTGGTTCGAGGAATGGGACGAGCCGCTGATCTCGGGCATCGGCTGGGTGTCGGAGCTGATCGAGATTGCGGGCGGGCGCGATGCCTTCGCCCATCTGGCCGCCGAAAAAGCCGCCCGCGACCGGATCGTCGCACCGGCGGATGTCGTGACGGCAGCACCCGAGGTGATCGTTGCCTCCTGGTGCGGCAAGAAGGTGCGCCCCGAGCGGATCGCCGCCCGGCACGGCTGGGGCACGGTTCCGGCGGTGCGCGACGGGCGCATCCATGAGATCAAGTCGCCGCTGATCCTGCAGCCCGGACCAGCGGCGCTGACCGATGGGCTTGACGCGCTGCGCGCGGCGCTGGCAGGGGGGACGGCATGAGCGGGGATGTGGTGGCCTTTCTGGACCGGGGCGGCCCGGCGCTCTGGGTGATCGCGGCGCTGTCGGTGCTGACGCTGGCACTGATCCTGTGGAAGCTCTGGGACCTGGCGCGGCTGGGCGCCTGGGCGCGGCGCGAGGATGCAGCGCTGACCGACTGGGCGGCGGGGCGGCGCGCGGACGCCATGGCGCGCCTCGCCCGCACGCAGGGCGTCCGCGCTGGCGTGCTGCGCGCTGCGATGGATGCCTGCACCGACCCCGCGTTAACCGTGTCGCTGGCCCGCGAGGAGACCGAGCGCAGCGCCCGCGCCGCGCTCCGCGCCACACGGCGGGGCCTGCGGGCGCTGGAACTCATCGCCACGGTGGCGCCGCTGATCGGTCTGCTGGGCACCGTGCTGGGCATGATCGAGGCGTTCCAGGCCCTGCAGGAAGCGGGCAACCGCGCCGATCCGGCGGCCTTGGCGGGCGGCATCTGGCAGGCGCTCCTGACCACCGCGGCGGGCATGGCGGTGGCGATCCCGGCGGCCGCCGCGCTCAGCGCGTTCGACAGCGTGGCCGAACGCGTGCAGGCCGAGGTCGAGGACATGGCCACCCGCGTCTTCACCCGCGCAGGCGCGGCGGAGCAGGCCGCATGATCGCCCTGCCCGCCCCACCGCGCCGCCGCCGCGTCGGCCTTGCGCCGATGATCGACGTGGTGTTCCTGCTGCTGATCTTCTTCATGCTGGTGGCACGTTTCGGGGCCGAGGCGACGCTGGCGCTGGCCGTCGCGGGCGGCGATGGTGACTGGTCCGGCCCGCCCCGGCTGGTCGGTTTCGCGCCGGGCGGCGATCTGCGCCTCAACGGCGTGCCGGTGGCGCCCGAGGACCTGTCCGAGGCGCTGGCCCCGCTGATGGAGGCGCCCACCGACCCGGTGATCCTGCGCCCCGAAGGTGGCGCGAGCCTGCAGGCGATGGCGGATCTGACCGACCTTTTGGAAGGCGCGGGCATCACCACCCTGATCCTTCTGCCCGAATCCGGGGAAGCGCCATGATCCGCGCCGCCCCGCCCCGCCTGCCCGCACCACCGCGCGAGCCGCTGCTGCCCATGATCAACGTGGTGTTCCTGCTGCTGATCTTCTTCCTGATCATGGCGCAGATCACCCCGCCCCCGCCGGTCGAGGTCACCCCGCCCGAAACCGGGCGCGATGCCGAAGTCGCGGCCGAGGACGGCGCGGCAATCCTGTGGATCGACGCAGCAGGCGGGCTGGCACATCTGGACGCACGCGGCGCCGCCGCGCTGGACGCCGTGGCTGCGGCGCGCCCCGAAAGCGTGCTAATCCGCGCCGATGCCGCCGCCCCCGCCACGCGCCTGGCCGAGGTGATCGCGGCACTGGGCGCGGCGGGCATCACCGACCTGCGGCTTGTCACGCTGCAGCGCGAGGAGGTCGCGCCATGAAACCAGCGCTGGAATTCACCGGGTTCGCCACCCTGGCGCTGGGGCTGCATGTGGCCGCATTCGGGCTGATGCCGGGTCTGGGCGGCGGCAGCGCCGGGGACGGCGGCGCACAAGAGGTCACGCTGCAAGCCGCCAGCCCCGACCTGCGCGCCACCGTCCGGCGCTGGCAGACCGCGCCCGAGGCACCGGTCGTCGACACCGCGGCGCCACCTGCCCCTGCGCCCGATCAGCCCGCGACGCCGCCCGCGCCCGCCGCCGCGACGCCACAGCCCCAGCTCTCCCCGCGCCCGGAGCCGCCGGGCGCAGCCGCCCCGACCGCGCCGGTCAACCCCGGAATCCCTGCGCCGCCCCTGCCCGACCTGCCGCAGCCACAGGCCGGGGACGCGCCACTGCCGCCACCGGGGTCACCGGCAGGCGCCGAACCGGACAACGCGCCCGAACCGGACCTCGCACGCCCCGAGGCGGCGACGCCTGCGCGCGCACCGGAGTTGCACACACCCTCCCGGGCCGCCACGCTTCCGGCACCGCCCGAGGCCAGCGCCCCCCCGATGCCGCAGGCGGCGGTGCCGCAGGCGGATCACGCGCTCGCCCCCGAGACCTCGCAGCGCCCACCCGCCCGCCCCGAACCTGCGCAACCTGAAGCACCCGCCACCGCACGCCAGACCGCGCCGCAGCAACCGGCTGCATCCCAACCGGCCGCCCCGCAACGCGCGCAGGGCAGCACTGAGGCCGCAAGCCCGAACCGCAGCGACCGGTCGCGCGAGGCCGACAGCAGCGGCGGCCCAGGCGCCGAAACGCTGCTGGCGCAATGGGGGGGCGCGGTGCGCGGCGCGGTGCAGCGCCAGTTGCGCGGCGCCGGACGGCTGCGCGGCACGGTCGAGATACAGATCACCGTGCGCAGCGATGGCGCGCTCACGGGTGTCGCCCTGCGGCGATCCTCGGGACACGCGGCGCTGGATCAGGCCGCGCTCGAGGCCGCCCGCCGCGCCCGTATTCCCCCGGCACCGCAGGGGCTGAGCGGCGCGCACCGCTTCAACCTGCCGCTCAGTTTCCGCTGAACCCGGCCCGGCAACGCGGCGATCCGACAGAAGGGGCACGCGGCGCCACGGGACGCTATCGCCACCGCCCCGCCGAAGCCTTGCGCCAATCGGCACGGGGGCGCTCCCGCCCGCGGTCGCGCACATCGAAGATGCGCGCACCGCCGTTGGGCCGGGCGCGTCGCAAGGCGCCGCGCGGCACCGCACAAGCCCGCAGGCTTGCCCCTTGCGCCCGCCCGCCCAGCGTGCCTATTGTCCCGCGCAACGCGATGCAGGAGATCGGTGCATGGAAATCGGATCGGTAGGCGTGGTCGGTGCCGGGCAGATGGGCAATGGGATCGCTCATGTGCTGGCGCTGGCCGGATACGAGGTTCTGCTGAACGACATTTCCGAAGAGGCGCTGTCCAAGGCCCTGGCGCTGATCGAACGCAACCTGGACCGCCAGGTCAGCCGCGAGAAGATCAGCCAGACCGACCGCGACGCCGCCGTGGGGCGCATCCGCACCACCACCACGCTGACCGATCTGGGCAAATGCGACCTGATCATCGAGGCCGCGACCGAACGCGAGACCGTCAAGCAGGCGATCTTCGAGGACCTGCTACCGCATCTGCAGCCACACACGATCCTGACCTCGAATACTTCCTCGATCTCGATCACCCGGCTGGCCAGTCGCACCGACCGGCCCGAGAAGTTCATGGGCTTTCACTTCATGAACCCGGTCCCGGTGATGCAGCTGGTGGAACTGATCCGCGGCATCGCCACCGACGAGCCCACCTACCGAACGCTCCTGGGCGTGGTGGAACGGCTGGGCAAGACCCCGGCCTCGGCGGAGGATTTCCCGGCCTTCATCGTCAACCGCATCCTGATGCCGATGATCAACGAAGCCGTTTACACGCTCTACGAGGGCGTCGGCTCGGTGCAATCCATCGACCGGTCGCTGAAACTGGGCGCGAACCACCCGATGGGGCCGCTGGAACTGGCCGATTTCATCGGGCTGGACACCTGCCTTGCCATCATGAACGTGCTGCATGACGGGCTGGCGGACACCAAGTACCGGCCCTGTCCGCTGCTGGTCAAATATGTCGAGGCCGGCTGGCTGGGCCGCAAGACCCAGCGCGGTTTCTACGACTACCGCGGCGAAACCCCGGTGCCCACGCGCTGAGCAACCCTTGGCCACCGCATCCCGGCAAAGCAGCGCCACGCCGCAAGCTGGGCCCGCACAACGCGCTTGCGCGTTGGGCAGCGCCCGCGAAGTGCCATGGGCGGGTGGGCGGGGCGCTGAGCGGGCGCTTCTGGCACGGGCGCAGGGGTGCTACATTGACTCGCCGAACCGGCTGTCCACCAGCGCCTCCAGCGCCGCGACCAGCGCCTCGGCGTCGTCGCCGGTGGCGCGCACGGTGATCGAACTGCCGCAGGAGGCGGCGAGCATCAGCAAGCCCATGATCGAATCGCCCGCCACACTCATGCCGTCCTTTTCCACCTCGACCCGCGCCTCGTAGCGCTCCACCACCTCGACGAAACGGGCCGAGGCGCGGGCGTGCAGCCCCTTCTCGTTCACGATCTCCAGAACCTTCTCGATCATCTGCCCCCCTGCAGCGCAGCCTCACGCCCTGTGAGAGCGCCCTCAGACACCGCGCCCGTCATATTCGATGGAATTGATGTACTTCCGCCCCGCTTCGAGCGCCAGTGTGGCGGCTTCGCCCAGCGCCAGATGGCGACTCTTCGCCAGCTTGATCAGCATCGGCAGGTTGGCGCCATAGAGGATGCGGCGGTTCGGCGCCGCACAGGCCGGCAACGACAGGTTGGCGGGCGAGCCACCGAACAGATCGGTCACCACCACCACGCCGTTGCCACGATCCACATCGGCCACGGCATGGGTGATTTCGGCGGTCTTGTGACGGCGGTCATGGTCGTATTCGATGGCAATGGCGCGTATGCCGACCTGCTTGCCCACCACATGTTCGACAGCCGCAAGGTATTCCCGGGCCAGCCCGCCATGCGCCACGATCACGATACCGATCTGACCCGCAGCCCCGTCCATCCTATACCGGCGATACCCTCGCCATCCGTTTCAGTTCCCTGTGCCGCTTAGACACCCGCCATCCGCGGGCCGCAAGGGCCTGTGACAGTTTTTCCACCACCATCACCGAGCGATGCTTCCCGCCGGTGCAGCCGACGGCGATGTTCAGCGCGGCCTTGCCCTCCTCGGCGCAGGCCGGCAGCATCAACTCGACAAGCCCCTGCACCCGGTCGAAGAATTCGGCGAAGCGCGGATCGGCGCTGACATGTGCAGCCACGCGCGGATCGTGGCCGTCCAGCGGGCGCAGCGCGGGCTCCCAATGCGGGTTGCGCAGGAAACGACAGTCGAAAACCATATCGGCATCCGGTGGAAGCCCGCGCTTGAAGGCGAAGGATTGTAGCGTCACCACCATCGCGGCGCTGCCGGTGATGCCGAACCACCGTCCGATGGTGGCGCGCAGATCGTGCGGACTGAGATCCGAGGTGTCGATCAGCACATCGGCCTGTCGACGGATCGGCGCCAGCAGGCCGACCTCGCGTTCGATCCCTTCGGCAGGACTGTCATCGCCGCTCATCGGATGGCGGCGCCGGGTTTCGGAGAAGCGGCGCAGCAGGGTCGGAACAGCGCAGTCGAGATAGACAAGCTCCACCGGATGCACGCCTTCTGCCCGCAGCGAGTCCAGAAGGTCGGCGAAGGCATCCACCGCGAAATCGCGGTTGCGCGGATCTATGCCCAGCACCAGCGGGCGCGTCAGGGCACGCCCGGCCAGAAGCTGCGGCACCATCGACAAGGGCATGTTGTCGATCGCCTCGAATCCGAGATCCTCGAGCGCATTCAGCGCCGTGCCGCGCCCCGCCCCGGCGGGACCGGTGACAAACACCAGCGGTGGCTGCCTCGCACCCTTCTGCGCCTCAGCTTTCATCATGTCGCTCTTCTTCCGGCACGTCGATCATGCCGCCCCGCAAAAGCTGCACCACCGCGGCGGGCAGCAGGGGCAATGTCCTGCATCTGATCTGGGGCATTTGCAGGCCGATCAAGTCAATTCGGCGTGCAGGGGGCAGGCGTTCTTGGCCCGCTTCGCACAGATCCACCACCACATGGATCGGCGCCGTCACCGTATCGGGCACGCGCAGAAGGCCGATACCGCGGGCCTCGATCATCCCGGCGATGGCCTCGGGCGCCGCCGCCCAGAGTTGCGCGCCGAGGCGGCGCAGGATGACACGGTCATCGGCAATCAGCCGCGCCCCGCGCGACATCAACTCCAGCGCCAGTGCGGATTTTCCGGCACCGGAGGGGCCGGTGATCAACACCCCCCGCCAGGCGCCATCGACCTCGAGCGCGGCGGCACTTGCGTGGACAACGCGCTCGGGCGGCGGTGTCGGTGCGGCGTGCTCTGTGGAACCGGACGCGCCCGGGGGCACGGGGCCCGCGGTCACTGCGGCAGGCCGACCACGAATCGCGCGCCCAGCGGCGCGGTCGCGGCGTCGGCCCCTTGCGGGCGGATATTCTCGGCCCAGATCACACCGTTATGCGCCTCGACAATCTGCTTCGAGATCGCCAGCCCCAGCCCGGAGTGATTGCCGAACTGCTTTTCCGGCCGCTCGGAGTAGAAACGCTTGAAGATGCGCTTGAGCGCGCTTTCCGGGATGCCCGGCCCGGTATCCTCGACCACCACGAGGATGCGGTTGTCCTTCTGGCGCGCCCAGATGCGCACCGCGTCGCCTTCCTCGCAGAAGGAAATCGCGTTGGTGATCAGGTTGACGAAGACCTGCGCCAGCCGCGCCTCCAGCCCGGTCGTGATGATGGGTTCGGACGGCAGCGCCTTGATGAATTCGACGTTCTTGGCCGCGGCTTCCTGCGACAGGTGTTCGCACAGGTTGTCCAGCATTCGGGTCAGATCGAATTCCTCTTCCGCTTCCTTGACCAGTTCGCTGTCCAGCCGCGAGGCGTTCGACGTGTCCGAGACCAGCCGGTCGATGCGCCGCACATCATGTTCGACCACATCCAGCAGGCGCTGGACCTGATCCTCGCGCTTGGCCATCCGCAGCGTGCCCACGGCCGAGCGGAGCGAAGCGAGCGGGTTCTTGATCTCATGCGCCACATCGGCGGCGAACTGTTCATTGACCTCGATCCGGTCATAGAGCGCCGAGACCATGCCGCGCATGGCCTGCGAAAGGCGCCCGATCTCGTCGGGGCGGCCGGTCAGGTCGGGGATGCGCACCCGCCCCGGCGCCACGCGGCGGGCATTGCGCGACCGGCCCAGTTCGGCGGCCATGGCCAGATCGGCCAGCGGGTTGGCGATGGTCGCGGCCAGCACGAAGCTCAGGCCCACCGAAACCACCAGCGCAATCAGGAACATCTGCAGCACCTGCTCGCGCTCGTGCCGCATCATCAGATCGATCTTGGAGGCATCGGTGCGCAGCACCACGGTCCCGGTATGGGTTCCGTCCTCGACCACCGGCGCGGCGACAGTGATCCACATGTATTGCCCCGGTTCGCGCTCGATCTCGCTGGCCGAGAGGCCGCCGGTCGCCGAAAGAAGCAGCCGCGCCAGTTCCGCGTCCTCTTCCTCGTCGGCGTCGGGGATCAGCCGCGCGCCGGTCACCAGCCGCAGCCCCGACCAGACCCGCGTCAGGAAATCGCTGATCACCGTGGAGCGCTGTTCGCCGCCCGCCGCATCCGGCGGGGTCGAAAACCGCAGCGCGCCGGACTTGCGGTCCAGCAGCGCGCCATCAGGGTCGAAGATCAGGAGTTCGGTCTGCGGGTCCAGCGTCACCGCACCCACCAGCCCGGGGCGCGCCAGGTCCATCCCGCCGGCCCCGGTGATCACATCGGCGATGATCTCGGCCTTGGTGACCAGCGTGCGTTCGTGCTGCGCCATGAGGCTGTCGCGGAACGGGTTGGTGAACAGCACCCCGGCGACCAGGATGATGAGCGCCAGCAGGTTGAACATGACGATCTTGCGCGCAAGCGGCGAGCTGTAGACGCTGAACACACTGCGACCGGCGCGGCGCTTCTGCACCTCGCTTTCAACGGCATCATCCGGGCGGACCCAGTCGTCGCCCAGGACGATATCAGCCTGCGCGGCAGACATCTCGGTGCTTCCTGCTCATGCCCATATCCGGCCCCATCTTCGGCCGACAATCAGGCTTCGTTATACTTGTAGCCGATGCCGTATAGCGTTTCGATCGACGAGAACTCCTCATCCACCGACCGCATCTTCTTGCGCAACCGCTTGATATGGCTGTCGATGGTGCGGTCGTCGACGTAGACCTGATCGTCGTAGGCGACATCCATCAACTGGTCGCGGCTTTTCACGAAACCGGGCCGCTGCGCCAGCGCCTGCAACAGCAGGAACTCGGTCACCGTCAGCGTGACCTCCTGCCCCTTCCATTTCACCGAATGCCGCAGCGGGTCCATTTCCAGACTGCCGCGCACCATGACCTTGCTTTCCTCGGTCACCGCCTCTTCGCCGCTTTCGATCGCATCCCGGCGGCGCAGGAGCGCGCGGATACGTTCGACCAGGAGGCGCTGCGAGAATGGCTTCTTCACGTAGTCGTCCGCGCCCATGCGCAGGCCCAGCACCTCGTCGATCTCGTCATCCTTGGAGGTGAGAAAGATCACCGGCATCTGCGTCTTCTGGCGCAGCCGCTGCAACAGCTCCATCCCGTCCATGCGGGGCATCTTCATGTCCAGCACCGCCATGTCCGGCAGGCGCCGGTTGAAGGCGTCCAGCGCCGATTGACCGTCATTGTAGGTTTCGACTTCGAACCCTTCTGCCTCAAGGCAGATGGACACGGATGTCAGGATATTCCTGTCATCATCCACGAGGGCGATTCTCGACATTTGCCTGTCCTTCATGTCTGCTCGGATCTGGCCGTTTGGCCTTATTTTGGACAGATTCTACGGATTTGCCCCGGAGAATCAACAAAATACTCACCGCCCATGTTCCCCCGAGCCCGGTTTGCATGGCGCGGCGTGCCAAACGGCAACACCCGAACGATGCTGCAACTTGTGCAAGTTAAGCGGCGAAATGCCATGATTGCGTTAACTTGGGCATGGTTGCGCTAACTCTGGCATACCAACCTGTTCCATCCTTGGCCGCGCGTGCTATAGCGCAGGCCCGGGCGGGTCAGATCCGGGAGTTCCGGCGCCGGGGCAAGTTCCGGAGCATGGGGTCGGCGCAGCGCGCGGCAAGAGGAGCAGAGGACATGAGTGTGGAACGGGTCAACCCCCGCAAGCGGCTCGAGGATCAAGGCATCACCGGGCTGGGTGCGGCGCATTACAACCTGCTGGAACCCGCGCTGGTGCAGGCCTCGATCGCACGCGGCGAGGGCACGCTGGGCCATGGCGGCGCGGTGCTGGTCTCGACCGGCGTGCACACGGGGCGGTCGCCCAAGGACAAGTTCGTGGTCCGCACCCCGGATGTGGAGGACAGCATCTGGTGGGAAAACAACGCGCCGATGGACCCGGAAGCCTTCGAGCGGCTGCATCAGGACATGCTGGCGCACATGCAGGGGGGCGAGTACTTCGTCCAGGACCTCTATGCCGGCGCCGACCCGGCCTACAGGCTGGACGTGCGGCTGGTGACGGAACTGGCCTGGCACGGGCTGTTCATCCGCCACATGCTGCGCCGCCCCGAGGCATCGGAACTGGCCACCTTCGACCCCGAATTCACCATCATCAACTGCCCGACATTCCGCGCCGACCCGGACCGCCACGGCTGCCGTTCAGAAACGGTGATCGCGCTGAATTTCGAGCGCAAGCTGGTGCTGATCGGCGCCAGCGAATACGGCGGCGAGAACAAGAAATCCGTGTTTTCGATCCTGAATTACCTGCTGCCCGCGAAGGGCGTGATGCCAATGCATTGCTCGGCCAACCACGCCAAGGGCGACCCGTCCGAGGCGGCGATCTTCTTCGGGCTGTCGGGCACCGGCAAGACCACGCTGTCGGCCGATCCCGAGCGCACGCTGATCGGCGACGATGAACACGGCTGGTCGGACGAGGGCATCTTCAACTTCGAGGGCGGGTGCTACGCCAAGACCATCAACCTGAGCGCCGAGGCGGAGCCCGAGATCTACGCCACCACCACGCGCTTCGCCAGCGTGCTGGAGAACGTGGTCTTCGACCCGCAGACGCTGGAGATGGATTTCGACGACGACAGCCTGACCGTGAACGCGCGGGTGGCCTATCCGCTGGACGCGATCCCGAACGCGTCCGAAACCTCGCGCGCAGGCGTGCCGAAGAACATCATCATGCTGACCTGCGATGCCTTTGGCGTGCTGCCGCCCATCGCGCGGCTGAGCCCGGCGCAGGCGATGTATCACTTCCTGTCAGGCTTCACCGCCAAGGCCGCCGGGACTGAACGCGGCATCCTGGAGCCGCAGCCCACCTTCAGCACCTGTTTCGGCGCGCCCTTCATGGCGCGGCGCCCCGAGGTCTATGGCAAGCTTTTGCAGGCGAAGATCGCGCAGCACGGCGCGCATTGCTGGCTGGTGAACACCGGCTGGACCGGCGGCGCTTACGGCACCGGCTCGCGCATGCCGATCAAGGCAACCCGCGCCCTGCTGACGGCCGCGATGAGCGGCGCGCTGGCGGGGGTGGAGTTCCGCAAGGACCCGAATTTCGGCTTCGACGTGCCGGTGTCGGTGCCCGGTGTGCCCGATGTGCTGCTGGACCCGCGCCAGACATGGGACGACGGCGCCGCCTATGACGCGCAGGCCCGCAAGCTGGTGGGCATGTTCGCCGAGAATTTCGCGCAATACGTGCCCCATATCGACGACGAGGTGAAGCGCGCCGCGCTGGGTTGAGTACAGGCGATACAGCGCTGACCGGATTGCGAAAGCCCCGCCGGGAAACCGGCGGGGCTTTCAGGTTCAAGCGTTGGTGGGGGGGGCGCTGCCCCCGTCGCGCCTTCGGCGCGACTCCCCCCGGGGTATTTGAGGCAAGATGAAGTTCGTGGTGCCTCTCAGGAGGCGCTGGCGCGGCGATACCAGTCGGCGATCAGGCGGCGCGCGTCCTTGTCCATGATCACCGTGGCGGGGGGTGGCATGGCGTGGCTGCGGCCCGATTGCAGGTAGATGGTGCGCGCGGAGCGGGCGACCTGCACCTCGGTTTCCAGCGCCACGCCCTTCGGGGCCCAGTGCAGCCCAGGCCAGGCCGGATCATCGGCGTGGCACATGGCGCAATGGCCGACCACGGTCCAGTAGACATCTTCGAACGCCGGATCGGCGACGAAACGGGCGGCGGCGGGCGAGAGAGCGGCGAGGTCGTCTTCGGCCTCGCGCGCGGGGTCGCCCAGAACCGACAGCCAGACCGCGCCCAGAAACAGCAGCACCGTCGCCGCCCAGGTCCACCAGACATAGCCGCCGCCCGCGTGCATGGTGTTGAAGAAATGCCGGATCGTCACCCCCATCAGGAACACCAGCCCGGCGATCAGCCAGTTGTAATCGGACGCAAACGCCAGCGGATAGTGATGCGACAGCATCAGGAAGATCACCGGCAGGGTCAGGTAGTTGTTGTGCGTGGACCGCTGCTTGGCGATCTCGCCGTATTTGGGGTCCGGGGTGCGCCCTGCGCGCAGGTCGGCGACCACGATCTTCTGGTTGGGGATGATGATGAAGAAGACATTGGCGCTCATGATCGTGGCGGTGAAGGCGCCCAGGTGCAGGAGCGCCGCACGCCCGGTGAAGACCTGCGTATAGCCCCAGGCCATGGCCACCAGCAGCACGAACAGCAGCACCATCAGTCGGTTGTTGTCAGCCCCGAAGGCGGATTTGCACAGCCGGTCATAGATCACCCAGCCCACCGCCAACGAGCCCACGGACAGCGCCACCCCCTGCCAGACCGCCAGATCGGCACGCTCCGGGTCGATCAGGTAGAACTCGGCGCCCAGGTAGTAGATCACCGCCATCAGCGCGAAACCCGAAAGCCAGGTCGAATAGCTCTGCCACTTGTGCCACGTCAAATGCTCGGGCAGGCGCTCGGGCGCGACCAGGTATTTCTGGATATGGTAGAAACCGCCGCCGTGGACCTGCCATTCCTCGCCATGCGCGCCCTTGGGCATGTCGGGCGCCTTGCGCAGGCCCAGATCCAGCGCGATGAAGTAGAAGCTGGACCCGATCCAGGCGATGGCGGTGATGACATGCAGCCAGCGGAGCGCGAATTCGGCCCAGGCCCCGATCACGGCGAGTTCGAACATCGGACCTCCTTTGCACCGGGCAAGGCGCGCAGCGCGCAGGGCGCGCGGACATCCGTTCCCGCCTGCCGTGCCATTATGGGCGGGAAGACGCCAAGGCGGTCACCCGGAGTTGCCGAACCCCATTGATGCCGAAGCTTCGCCCGGACGGCAAGCATTCCGGCCACGCCAGCATCATCTGCGCCCGGAATTGCCCCCGCGCCGCGCATCCCGCTCAACTGCCGCGATAGGTCGAATAGCCATGGGGCGACAGCAGCAGGGGCACGTGGTAGTGGCTGTCGCCATCGCTGATCCCGAAACGTATCGGCACGGTGTCCAGAAACAGCGGCTCGGCCCCGGCCTGCCCGGTGGTGCGCAAGTAGTCGCCGGCGGCAAAGACCAGTTCATAGACGCCCGGGGCAAAGGCGTTGGCGGGCAGGATCGGCGCATCGGTGCGGCCATCCGCATTGGTCACGGTCTCGGCCAGATGCACCCGAGCGTCGTTCTCGATCCGGTAAAGCGTGATCCGCAGTCCCTCGGCCGGGCAGCCCCGCGCCGTATCCAGCACATGGGTTGTCAGAAATCCCGCCATGGACTTGCCCTCCGGCCCGCGCTTGCGATTCACGTATCATCTGGCCCAGATTACGGTAAAACGCAACGCAGCGCAGCGCAGTGACGTGTCTTTCCCGAGGCTCCCCGGTGACCCGATACCCCCGCGACCTGACCGGCCATGGCGCCACGCCCCCCGACCCGCGCTGGCCCGGGGGCGCGAAGCTCGCCATCTCGCTGGTGCTGAACTACGAGGAGGGCGGCGAAAACTGCCTCCTGCATGGCGATTCCGCGTCCGAGGCATTCCTGTCCGATATCCCCGGTGCACAGCCCTGGCCCGGGCAGCGCCACTGGAACATGGAATCGCTCTATGACTACGGCGCGCGGGCGGGGTTCTGGCGACTGCACCGGTTGTTCACGGCCCGCGGGTTGCCGATCACGGTCTATGGCGTGGCCACGGCGCTCGCCCGCAGCCCCGAACAGGTCGCGGCCATGCAGGCCGCCGACTGGGAAATCGCCAGCCACGGGCTGAAATGGGTCGAACACAAGGACATGCCCGAGGCCGAGGAACGCGCCGCCATGGCCGAGGCGATCCGCCTGCACGCTGAGGTCACGGGCGAGCCGCCGCGCGGCTGGTACACCGGGCGCTGCTCCATGAACACCGTGCGACTGGCCGCCGAGACCGGGCAATTCGATTGGATCTCGGACATCTATGACGACGACCTGCCGCACTGGATCGAGGTCGGCGATCGCGACCAGCTTCTGATCCCCTACACGCTGGAGGCCAATGACATGCGCTTTGCCACCGCACCGGGCTGGGTCACGGGGGGTGATTTCGAGCACTACCTGCGCGATGCCTTCGACGTGCTTTATGCCGAAGGGGCGGCGGGCGCGCCGAAGATGCTGTCCATCGGCCTGCACTGCCGCCTGATCGGCCGGCCCGGCAAGCTGGCGGGGCTGGTGCGCTTTCTGGACCATGCTCAGGCTCAAAGCGGTGTCTGGTTCGCCCGCCGCATCGACATCGCGCGGCACTGGGCCGCGACCCGCCCGCATCGCCGCCGCGAGCGCCCCAGCGCCATGGACCGCGCGCGCTTCGTCGCGCGTTTCGGCGGCATCTTCGAACACTCGCCCTGGGTCGCCGAACAGGCGCACGCGCTGGAACTCGGCCCCGCCCACGACAGCGCCGCAGGCCTGCACAACGCACTGGCCCGCGCCTTCCGCGCGGCCTCCGACGCCGAGCGCCTGGGCGTCCTGCGCGCCCACCCGGACCTGGCGGGCAAACTGGCGGCGGCGAAGCGCCTGACCGCCGACTCCACCGCCGAACAGGCCAGCGCCGGGCTGGACGCGTTGACCGATGAAGAGCGCGCGACCTTCCAGCGGCTGAACGCGGATTACGTGGCGAAACACGGCTTCCCCTTCATCATCGCCGTACGCGATCATGACAAGGCGGCCATCCTCGCCGCCTTCCACACCCGCATCGATAACGATACCGACACCGAATTCGCCACCGCCTGCGCGCAGGTCGAACGCATTGCCCAACTGCGGCTGAAGGAGATGCTGCCATGAGCCTGCCGCCCCAGCCCCCGCCCCCCGGCGGCCTGCCCCCGCAGCACGCGCTCCACACGGGCCGCGCCCGCTTCACCGAAAGTTACGCCGTGATCCCCCATGGCGTGATGCGCGATATCGTGGCCAGCGCCCTGCCGGGGTGGGAGGATACGCGCGCCTGGATCCTCGCCCGCCCGCTTTCGGGCTTCGCCGAGACGTTCAGCCTTTACCTGATGGAAATCGCCCCGCGTGGCGGCTCCGACACGCCCGAGCCCGACCCGCAGGCGCAGGCCATCCTCTATGTGACCGAAGGCAACCCCCGCCTGCGCATCCACGGGCGCGAGCATTCCATGCTGCGCGGCGGCTACGCCTATCTCCCCCCGGGGCAAAGCTGGTCGCTGCGCAGTGTCGGCAGCCCCGCCCGCGTGCTGTGGTTCCGCAAGACCTGGGAACCCGCGCCGGGCCTCAACCCGCCCGACCCCTTCGTCACTTCGGAGTCCGCGCACCCGCCCGTGCCGATGCCCGATGCCCCCGCCTGGGCCACCACCCGCTTCGTCGACCCCTCTGACCTGCGCCACGACATGCACGTCAACATCGTCACCTTCCAGCCCGGCGGGTCGATCCCGTTCGAGGAAACCCATGTCATGGAACACGGGATCTTCATCCTGCAGGGCAAGGCCGTCTACCGGCTGAACCAGGACTGGGTCGAGGTCGAGGCAGGCGATTTCCTCTGGCTGCGCGCCTACTGCCCGCAGGCCTGCTACGCGGGCGGCCCCGAACCCTTCCGCTACCTGCTCTACAAGGACGTCAACCGCCACGTCCGCCTACCCCGCCCCACCCCCTGATCATCATCTGTGCAGAAATATCCCGGGGTGAATGCGCGCCTTGCGCGCAGAGGGGGCAGCGCCCCCTCCACCGCCCGCAGGGCCAGAAGACTTGCGCGCGGCACGCGCGCGCCGCAAGGTCACACCGCAACCAAGACGGACCCCATGCCCCGCACGCTCCGCCCCGAACCCCTCACCGTCGCCGCCTTCGCCCCGTTCGGCGATGTGCTCGACTGCACCGGCTCGCCGGACCGTATCATCAACCAGGGCCTCTGCGGGCGCTTCCATGACCGCGCGTGGCTGGACTTCGATGCGAGCGGACGCGCCGGGCTGTCGCTGTTTCTCGCCGAACCCCGCAGCCTGCCCTGCCGGCTCGAGATGGTCGAACGCCACCCGCAGGGCAGCCAGGCCTTCATCCCCATGCACGAACACCCGTTCCTCGTCATCACCGCCCCGGACGAAGGCGACCGCCCCGGCACGCCACGCGCCTTCCTCACCGACGGGGCGCAGGGGATCAACCTGCACCGTGGCATCTGGCACGGGGTGCTCACGCCGCTGTCCGCGCCGGGTCGCTTCGCGGTGATCGACCGGATCGGCCCGGGCGACAATCTGAAGGAACACTGGTTCGCCGAGCCCTGGACCGTCCTGCCCGTCTGACCCGGCGGCCCGTTTGCGGCCGACAAACCCCTTGCAAATGCCCCGCCCGCGCGCTAACCGGCGGCATCGGTTCGGAGTGTAGCTCAGCCTGGTAGAGCACTGTCTTCGGGAGGCAGGGGCCGGAGGTTCGAATCCTCTCACTCCGACCAGTTTTCCGCATGATCCCCCCTGAAGGACCCGTGGCCACCCCGTAGCGCTGGACAGGAGTGGTGGGGCCGGCTGTCGCGACTGCCCCACTCGCCCCGGATCGGCCCCCCAGGCGACACTGCGGCGATACCGCGCGACGCTGCGTTACCGCCAAAGGCCGTTACGTCAGACGCTTGCGCCCCAGCGTCAAGCACACCGGCGCACTTGACGCAGCACGTTCCGGGCGACAATGCTGCCAGAAGCGGTTGGAGGCACCGCGGGGGGGGAGCGGCAAGCGAGGAGGAGCGCATGACGTCGTCCAGAACGACCGGACGGCCATGGCTGAGCGCCTATGGCGACGATATCGAAGCGGAATTGCCCGCCCCGCGCCATGCCAGCCTGGCCGAGATGGGGCACACCGCCTGCACCCGCTTCGCCGACCGCACGGCCTTTACCTGCGTGGTGCCCAACGGCATGAACGGCTCGCTCACCTACGGGCAGGTCGATTCCATGTCGGACGCCTTTGCCGCCTTCCTGCGCATCGACTGCGACCTGGACCCCGGCGACCGGGTGGCGGTGCAGCTTCCCAACACGCTCAGCTATCCGATCGTGGCGCTGGGCGTGTTCAAGGCCGGCTGCGTGCTGGTCAACACCAACCCGCTCTACACCCGCTCGGAAATGCTGCACCAGTTCACCGACGCCGAGGTCAAGGTGCTGGTGATCGTCGATATCTTCGCCGACAAGCTGGCCGATGTGGTCCCGCAGACCGGCATCGAACGGGTGGTGCTGGCGGGCGTGCCCGAGTTCTTCCCCCGCGTGCCCGAATTCATCGTCCGCACCGTGCAGAAGGTCTGGACCCGCTCGCTGCCGCCGATCCCGCAACTGCCAGTGCCGGTCACCCGGATCCGCGCGGCACTGGCCGCCGGGCGCAAGCACAAGGCGGACGCGAAGCAATGGTGGCAGGGGCTGGAGCGGCGGAACCTTGCGATGCTGCAATACACCGGCGGGACCACGGGCGTGGCCAAGGGCGCCATGCTCAGCCACGGCGCCATGCTGGCCAACATTGATCAGGTGCTGGCCATGGGCCGCGCCTACATGGACCGCGAGACCTGCGTGCTGACGGCGCTGCCGCTCTATCACATCTTCGCCTTCACGGCGAATTTCCTGTCGTTCTTCGACATTGGCGCGCGCAACGTGCTGATCCCCTCGCCGCGCCCGGTGCAGAACCTGCAACGCGCGGTCGAGAACTATCCGATCACCTGGATCACCGGGGTCAACACGCTGTTCAACGCGCTGACGAACGAGGAATGGTTCACTGCCCACCCGCCGAAGCATCTGGTCGCCGCCATCGCCGGGGGCACCGCGCTGCATGCCGCCGTCGCCCGACGCTGGCACGAGGTCACCGGCACCCCGGTTGCCGAAGGCTACGGGCTGACCGAATGCGCCCCGGTGGTCAGCTTCAACCCCATGGGCGACCGCTCCCGCCCCGGCAGCATCGGCATTCCCGTGCCCGGAACAGAGGTCGCGCTGGTCGATGACGATGACGCGCCGGTGGAGGATGGCAAGCCCGGCGAATTGCTGGTCAGGGGCCCGCAGAACATGGACGGCTACTGGCGCCGCCCCGAAGATACCGACAGCACCCTGCGCAACGGCTGGGTCTATACCGGTGACGTGGCCACCATGGACGATGACGGCTACCTGCATATCGTCGACCGCAAGAAAGATCTGGTCATCGTTTCGGGCTTCAACGTCTACCCGAACGAGATCGAGGACGCGCTGGCCAAGTTCGACCCGGTGCTGGAGGCGGCGGTTGTGGGCATCCCCGACGAAAAGACCGGCGAAGCGGTGCGCGCCTACGTGGTGCCCAACCCCGACCATGTGGGCGAGCCGCTGACGCGCGAGGCCATCGTCAAGCACTGCCGCACCCTGCTGGCGCCCTACAAGGTGCCGCGCTCGGTGGTGATCCGGGACGAACTGCCCAAATCGCCCATCGGAAAGATCCTGCGCAAGGACCTCAAGGCCGAAGTGCGCGAGGAATTCAAGGCCGCAACCCCTGCCAGTGCCGCCTGATCCACTCCCTTCCCCAGCCAATGGACACCCGCCATGATCACACCGCTTGAGACGACGCTGCTGGGCATCATGATGATGGTCATCATGCTGGGCATGGGCGCGTCGATGACCTGGCGCGATTTCATGCTGGCGTTTCGCAAGCCGCGCGGGATCGTCGTGGGCCTGACCAGCCAGTTCCTGGTCATGCCCGCGCTGGGGTTTGCGCTGGCCATGGCGCTGGGGCTGCCACCGGCGATGGTGGTCGGGCTGATCCTGATCGCCTGCATGCCGGGGGGGACCACCTCGAACATCTTCGCCTATTTCTCCAAGGGGGTGCTGGCGCTGTCGATCATGATGACCACGGCCTCGACCATGGTGGCGGTGGTGATGGTGCCGATCCTGCTGACCTTCTACAGCGGGCTGGCGGGGATCGGCGCCGAATTCGTCATTCCGGCTGGCAATGTGGCGCAGGTGCTGGTGGTGCTGCTGGTGCCCACGGCCATCGGCATGGTGCTGCGCAAGGTCAATCCCAACATCGGCGCCACGGTCGAACTGATCGGCTCGCTCATGGGGGTGGTGGTGATCCTGTTCCTGATCGTCACCTGGGTGCCGCGCAACTATCAGATGCTGCTCGACACCGGGCCCGAGTTCTACACCGCCACCATCGGCATCGGGCTGGCCGGGATGCTGTTCGGCTACTGGTTCGCACGGGGCCTGCAGCAGGACAGCAACCGCTCGCGCACCATCAGCCTGGAAACCGGCATCCAGAACGGGCCGCTGGCGGTGCTGGTGATCACGCTCTCGTTCACCGGCGAGATGCAGCAGGACGTCCTGTTCATTCCGGTGCTCTATTCGCTGTTCATCGTCATCAGTTCGACCTTTGTGACGATGTGGTATCGCCGCAATGCCACGCGCGAGGAACTGGCCCGCGACGCCGCCAAGGTCGCCACCTGACACCGTAAGGTCAGGAATCGGTCCCGATGCTGGCGCATTCCCCGTCCAAGTCTCGGGGAAAACAAGGCGGTATGGGATCGCGCGCAAGCGCGAAGACTGGATATGCGAAAACTCTGGAAACGACAGGCGGCGCCCTTGCTGATGCGCTTCGTGCGGGAGCGGTCCGCGGCCGTGACCGTGGACTGGGTGGTGCTGACGGCGGCGGTGGTCGGGATCGGCCTGGCGGCGCTGACGGCTGTGAGCCAAGGCACCGATTCGGTGGCTCGCGCCGTCGATGCGGAACTGAGCGAACCTCCGCGGCGTTCAACTGCATCGAACGATCGCACCTCGGACCCGATCAACACCTCGGACGGTGGGCAGGACATGTACACGCCGCCATCGGGCGCGCCCGCCTCGGACCCGGCGCAGGATCCGTCCGGGGGGGACGGCGACGCGGGCGGCTCCGGCGGTGGCAGCGGCGGCGGTAACTCGGGTGGCGGTAACTCGGGTGGTGGCAACTCGGGTGGTGGCAACTCGGGCAACAACAGCGGCAACAGCGGGAACAACGCCGGCGGCAATAGCGGCAACAGCGGCGGTGCCGGCGGTGGCGGTGGCGGAAACAGTGGTGGTGGCAACAACGGCGGCGGCAACAACGGCGGCGGCAACAATGCCGGTGGTAACAGCGCCAGTGGGAACAGCCAGAACGCGGGCGGGGGCAATAATGCCGCGGGCCGCGGAAGCGACAGCCGTGAAGACGATGACCAGCAGGTCGATTTCACCTTCGACGACCTGGACATCGGCTGCTGGTGGGGCGACCGGGCGGTTTCGAACTGGATGAGTTTCAATTTCGCCGCGAACACCCCCTTCACGCTGCGCGGCGAGGGCAACCCCACGGCGCAGAACGCGCAAGGCCAGCACAGCAGCAGCGGCGAGGTCCGCTGGGGCACCAACATCCGCGTGGATATACCGCCACCGGGCGAATCGCGCACCGTTCTCATGGAGGTCGGCGACGAGGTCGGCAGCTTCACCGTCAGCCGCGCCGCCTGCCCGTGAACCGCCCCGTGAAGCGCGCCTTGAAGCGCACCGCACAAGACCGCGACCAGGGCCCGCAGCGGCAATCGCCGTTGCATCCCCCCGGTCAGGGTCGGTAAGGGTCAGCATGCATCGCGAACCGAAAGCACCCATGGCCTTGCGCAAGCCGACCGCCACGCAGCCCCCCGGTTGCCGCCCGCGCCACGGCTCGGGCGCCGGGTCGGCGGTGGCGCGGGTCCGCCCGGCATGAGCGTCGCCATCCTGATCCCCGCGCGCTACCGCTCGGCGCGCTTTCCGGGCAAGCCGCTGGCGCAGATCACGCTACCCGATGGGACGCGCCGCAGCCTGCTGCATCTGACGTGGGAAGCCGCCTGCGCCGTCCCCGGCGGCCACCCGGTCCATGTGCTCACCGATGACCCCCGCATCGCCGAGGCCGCCACGGGCTTCGGCGCCTCGGTGATCCTGACCGCGCCGGAATGCCGCAACGGCACCGAACGCTGCGCCGAAGCCGCCGCCGGGCTGGAGGCCGAGATCATCGTCAACCTGCAGGGCGACGCGCCGCTCACCCCGCCCTGGTTCGTCGCCGATCTGATCGCCGCCCTGCGCGCCGCCCCGCCCGAGATCGCCATGGCCACTCCGGTGCTGCGCTGCGATCCGGCCACCCATGCGCATCTGCTGGACGATCGCCGCCACGGCCGCGTCGGCGCCACCACCGCCCTGTTCGATGCGCAAGGGCGCGCGCTCTACTTCTCGAAGGAACTCCTGCCCTGGCATGACCCGGCCCGGCCGATGGACGCGACCCCGGTCTGGCATCACGTCGGCGTCTATGCCTATCGCCGCGCAGCGCTCGCCGCCTATGCCGCCCTGCCCGAGGGGCAGCTGGAACGGCTGGAGGGGCTGGAACAGTTGCGGTTCCTCGAACACGGGCACAAGGTGCTCTGCGTCGAGGTCGCGGCCCGCGGCAGGGTGTTCTGGGAGGTCAACCACCCCGAGGACATCCCCCGCATTGAGGCCGCTTTGAGGGCGATGGCATGACCCCCCGCACGGTGCGCATCGGTGCAATCGACATAGGCGGCGGCGCGCCGCTGGCGCTGATCGCCGGACCGTGCCAGCTGGAAACCCTCGATCACGCGCTGCGGCTGGCCGAGGCGATCCTCGCCGCCTGCGCCCCCACCGGCACGGCCCTGATCTTCAAGGCCAGTTTCGACAAGGCCAACCGCACCGCGCTGGACAGCGCCCGCGGGCCGGGGCTGGAGGCGGGGCTGGCCATCCTCGCCCGCGTGCGCGCCGAATTCGGCGTGCCGGTGCTGACCGATGTGCACGACCCGGCCCAATGCGCCCCGGTGGCCGAGGTCTGCGACGTGCTCCAGATCCCCGCCTTCCTCTGTCGGCAGACCGACCTCCTGCTGGCCGCTGGCCGCACCGGGCGCGCGGTCAACGTCAAGAAGGGCCAGTTCCTCGCGCCCTGGGACATGGCGCATGTGGCCGCCAAACTCGCGTCCACCGGCAATGACCGCATCCTGCTGTGCGAACGCGGCACCTCCTTCGGCTACAACACGCTGGTCAATGATTTCCGCGCCCTGCCGATCCTGGCGGAAACCGGCTGGCCGGTGGTCTTTGACGCCACCCATTCGGTGCAGACCCCCGGCGGGCGCGGCACCGCCAGCGCCGGGCAGCGCGCATTCGTCCCGGTGCTGGCGCGCGCAGCCTGCGCCGTGGGGGTGGACGCGCTCTTCATCGAAACCCACGCGGACCCGGACAACGCCCCCTCGGACGGGCCGAACATGGTGCCGGTGGCCGAGCTTGCCGCGCTGCTGGAGCAGGTATCGCGGATCGATCGCGCCGTCCGCGGGCTGAGTCCGTCTGGGGCCGCGGGGAGCGCGCCGGGCGCGTGAGGCCGGGGGCGCGTCAGGCACGTGGCGAAAAGGTCACACACGGCGCCGTGATTCGTGCAAAATCTGTCATGAATGCGCACAAAAACGTCTGGATGCGCGGAAAAAAGGCGTGAACGGGACGGCACATGCGCCTGATGATCGGACCGCACCGGCGAAATACAACCATGACGAGTAAGCGCCCGCGTTGGAGACAGATTTCTTGACACGATCCCCGCCAAACCTTAAAACTTCACGAAAAGTTGAGCAGACCGTGTGCGTTGGGTGCGTCGCGGGCTGGACCACGGAAGAGGAACCGTTTTGATGAGAAAGTTTTCTCGCTTGATGCTTGCTTTGCCCTTGGCGGCTTTGGTCGCAGGGCCAGTTCATGCGACGCAGTGGTTTGATTTTTCTATCACTTTTAATGGCACCAGCGACGACTCCGTCGAAGGAACTTTGACCGGTCGAACCGCAACCGGAGATAGCTCACTTAATACGTCTTATGCTCTTGGCTCTCTTCAAGATCTGGAGTTCTCAGCAAACGATGGGCCTGGAGCGCCCGCTTCGGGAAGTGTACAGTTGTACGATGGGCCTGTGGTGTTTTCGGAGGGCACAAATGGCGCTGTCCGGACGTCAACTTCGGTAGGGATTAGCTTTTCAAGCTCGTCCTCGGCACAGTTTACAGCAGGCGATGAGGGCAGTAGTGCGTGGTACTTTACAGTGGGTGACGAGTGGAGTCAGTCGGGTAGCCCTAGCCAAAGTTTCTGGTTCTGGGATCCGAACCGGGGCTTGCTCGGCGGAACTGGTGTCGATTTCACGGGCACCATCGACGGCACTTCGTACGAAGACACGGTTCTTCCACAAACTGTAGCACCCGATGTCGATGAGTTCTCCAGGGTGGCATCTGCAGAACTCGTCCCCGAGATCAACGGCAGCGGCTTTGCCTACATCGCCTTCATCCTCGGCGCGCTCGGGCTCTGGCTCTACAGCGGCGCGGGCCGTGGCCGGGTCGAAGAGGAACCCGTCGCAACCTGACCTTTGCGACAGACCTATCGCGCGGCCCGCCGAATGGCGGGTCGTTTGCGTTTGGGGCCTTGAGCCGGAACGCGCAGCAGCGGCCGGACGGGTCGGCGGGCGGGCGGCCCCGCGCCACACCACACGCAGACGGGAGTGCAGCGTAAGCCGCAAACCGCGCCCACCCCGCCGCGCGCATTGCGCCAGGGCAAGGCGCGGCCGGTCTGCGGAGTCAGGGCGCATGTCAACTGCCCCTGGGGCCTGCGGCGCTGTCAGTACCGCTCGATCACGCGCCCGCCCTCGGCGGTGATGCGAAAGCCCTCGGCCCCGCGCGAAAGCGTCACCTCGATGCGCGAGCGCCCGCGCGAGACCGCGCCGCGTTCGGGGCTGCGGGCGTCCCAGAGGATTTCACCGGAGACGATGCAGCGCGCGGCGTCGCAGTCGGCGCGGGCGGTGTCCGGATCCAGCGCATAGTCGCGCACCGGCCAGCGCCGGGCAAAGGCGCGCTTGTCCGCCATCACCTCGGCGTGGCTGTGCGGGCTGCCATAGAACAGGACCTCATCGGCGTAATCCTCGGCGATCCGGGCCAGCGCCGTGGCGTTCGGCTCCGACCAGTCGCTGGTGTTGCGCGCCAGAAACGCGATCGCCAGCCGCTCCGGAGGCGGCGCGGGCTCGGGCACTGGCACGTCCGGCACCGGCACGTCTGGCGCCGGCTCGGGCACCGCCCCTTCCGGCTGTTGCCTGAGCACCTCCAGCAGCGGCAGCAGGGCCGCTTGATCCATGTCCCGCAGCCGCTCGGGCAACGTGGGTGGCGGGGCGGGCGGCGGGGCGGGCGCCGGGTCTGCGGCAGGCGCCCCGGGCGCCGGGAACAGGAGTTCCGGCGGCAACAGCCCCCCGGGCCGGCTGTCCCGTGACGGGTCATCGTCAAGCTGCAGGGGCACCGTGACAAACACCGGGACCGGGTCCAGAAGCCCGTAATCGCGCAGGTCCTCCGGGCTCAGCACGTCCATCTCGGCCGCCGGGGTCAGGAGCATCCGCACGAGGACCTCGCTCGGCACCCCGAACCCGCTGAGCACATCGACGATATCGGCAATCGCCACCTGGCCGAAGGCCAGATCGGGGCTGGACATGGCAAGCTGATGCACGCCGACCGCGCCGTCGGCGAACCGCCGGACCCCGGCGAACCACAGGAAAGAGCACGCGGAAAAGCAGATGGCCCCTTCGGGCACCCGGGTATGCAGCCCGCGGCGGCGAACCTCGATCGCCATCGGCAGCGCCGTGTGCACCAGCCCGCCGCCCGAATCCAGCACCAGTTCCCGCGCCACCCCCGAGGCATCGAGGATACGCTGGAAATGCAGCCCCGTGCGCACTTCGATCGGACCGGACATGTAGATCACACCCGGGTCGGCGCGGTCGAAATGGAAGGGGCCGTGGCGGACCATGGACTCCGCCGTGCCCGCGTTCGGAAGCCACAGTGACAGCAGCAGCGCCGCGAACCCGTGACCGCGCATCTTCCTGCCCAGAGTGCCCGCCATCCGCCCTGTCGCTCCGAATTTTCGCCAGCCTCAAGGTAGCGCGACAGGGGCAGCGCGGTCAACGTGCGCCGCAGAGCCTGGCGCAACGCCGTGCCTGCCCCCCTTCGTGCGGCGCGCAAGGGTGGGTGGGTGGGCGCGACGCGCGAAGGGGGGCGGGCACGGCGGCCCGGCCCCAGCCCCGGGCGTTCAGGCGTCGGCGTCCACGGGGACCGGCGCGTCCGCCCCCTGCGCGGCCAGCCAGCGCTCTGCGTCCAGCGCGGCCATGCAGCCCATTCCGGCGCTGGTTACCGCCTGGCGGTAGACATGATCGGTCACGTCGCCGGCCGCGAAGACCCCGGGCACCGAGGTTTCGGTGGTCCCCGGCTTGACCTTCACGTAATCGCCGTGGTGCATCTCGACCTGTCCGCGCACCAGTTCGGTGGCGGGGGCATGGCCGATGGCGATGAACACCCCGTCGCAGGCGATCACCTGCTCGGCCCCCGTCTGGGCGTGCGCCGCGCGCACCCCGGTCACGCCCGCGCCATCATCACTGCCCAGGATCTCGGCCACCGTGTGATCCCAGAGCACGGTGATCTTGGGATGCTTGAACAGCCGCTCCTGCATGATCTTCTCGGCACGCAGGGAGTCGCGGCGGTGGATCAGCGTCACCTTCGTGGCGAAATTGGTCAGGAACAGCGCCTCTTCCACCGCCGTGTTGCCGCCACCGACGACCACCACCTCCTTGCCGCGATAGAAGAACCCGTCGCAGGTGGCGCAGGCCGACACGCCC
>LFIK01000479.1_pt1 | contig 29985 bp, 27 predicted proteins | sample 643401 | NCBI WGS metagenome assembly LFIK01 (sample SAMN03777447, study PRJNA286221) | soda lake metagenome | biome: soda lake; feature: Kulunda steppe; material: water; isolation source: sample T5-Br brine of Lake Tanatar-5 | place: Russia: Kulunda steppe | collected 2010-07
CGAAGCCCTCGGCCTGGAAATACTGCATCCCGCCGACCTTCATCACCGGCAGGAAGACGAGCGCGACGATGATGATGCCGAGCCCGCCGAGCCATTGCAGGATGGAGCGCCACATCAGCGTCCCCGCGGGCATGTCGTCGAGGCCGGTGAAGACGGTGGTGCCGGTCGTCGTCATCCCCGACATCGCTTCGAAATAGGCATCGGCGAAGCCGACAGCGGGCGCGCCAAGCACGAAGGGCAGCGCGCCGAAGGCCGGCAGCACCACCCAGGTCAGGGTCGTCAGCAGGAAGACCTGCTGCAGCGAAAGCCCCGCTCCCACGCTGTTGGCACAGGCGAGCGCCAGCGCCCCCCCGGCGAGCCCCGCGATCAGCGCCGTCTCGAGAAAGATGAACCCGTTCGCGTCGTTCGCCTGCAGATCGAGCGCCATGGGCACCAGCATCGTCGCCCCGAGTGCGACGACGAGCAGTCCGACGACGTATCCCACCGGGCGCAGATCGACCATCGCGCAGCCTTCGCGCGCCCGCGCGACCCTGTCAAGCGCGGGCGCGGGCGTTCAGCGGGCGTGGATCAGCGAGGCGAAGAGATGCGGGTCGAGGCTGTCGGCGGCAAAGGTGTCGCCCTCGGTGAGCACGCTGACGGCGTCGTGGCTGTGCAGGCTCTCCTGGTGGCTTGCGACGACGCGGAAGTCGCCGATCCGCGGCTCGGCGCGCAGCTCGGCGCAGAAGAGCCGCGCGGCATCCTCGACGAAGATCGGGTTGGCGGCGTTGAGCTCGGCGAAGGCCTGCTCGTCCTCGCGCTTGACCATGACCTGCGTCTCGGTCGGCACGGCGCGGCGGCACAGCTCGACGAGATCCTCGAACCACGGGCAGTCCGCGCCCGCGCATGCGACGGAGATGCGCGCGACGGAGCGCTGCGAGTGCGGCGTGGCGAGCTGGCCGCGCGCGCTGCGGGCATGTTCGGACAGCTCGAGCGAGCAGGGGCAGGTCGAGGAGTAGACATAGTCGAGATGGATCATCCGGCGGCGCACGCCGCCCTGCTCCACCAGTTCGAGCGCGAAATCGTAATACTGATAGCCCGACAACCCCGAGCGCAGGCTCTCCACGCGCATCGGGAACCGGAAGCGCATCATCAGCCGCGCGTCGAAGCTTTCGAGATCGGCCTTGTAGTCGTCGAGCGCGGCCTCCATCACCTCGAAGCTGAAGCTGCGCTCGGCATGGCCGTAGAAGCTGCGCATGATGCGCGACATGTTGATGCCCTTCTTCTCGGCTTCGAGGCTGACCGTGCCGGTCACCGAGGTCTCGAGCGTCATGTCGCCATTGTCGCGGGTGCGAAATCCGATCGGGAGGCGAAAATCGGCGATGCCGACATGCTGGATCGAGGAGCGCGCACCCTTGATGAGGCTTGCCGGCCCGTTCTGCAGATCCGGCATCGTGGCCTTGTAGCCCTCATCAGCGCGAAACTCGGACGGGTAGTCGCGGCGCAGTTGCGCGTCTGACGGGCGCGCGCCCGGGATGAGCGCCCTGAGCGCCGGGTCGAGGGCCGCGATTTCGGCGTCATCGGCCTTGCCCGCCCATTGGCGCAGGAGCGCGAGGGCGGTCCGCGCTTCTTCGCGGCCGGGTTTGCGGTCGATCTCGGGGGTGTGAATGTTCATGGACCTGTCGCTCCCTCGCTCCGTCAGCCGGACAGGATGTAATCGCGCCGCCGCGCGTGTCCACTGCTGTTGCCGGGCGCGCGGCGCCGATCACATCGCGTCGAGCGCCCCGCGCAGATCGGCGATCAGATCGGCGCTGTCCTCGAGCCCGACGCTGAGCCGCACCAGCCCCGGCGTGATGCCCAAGAGCGCCTTCTGGTCGTCGGGCAGGCGCTGATGGGTGGTGGTCGCGGGGTGGGTGGCAATGGAGCGCGCGTCGCCGAGATTGTTGGAGATCATCCAGATCCGCAGCGCGTTGAGAAAGCCGAAGGTCGCATCCCGGCCGCGGCCGAGCTCGATCGAGAGCACCGTGCCGCCCGTCCCCATCTGCGCCATCGCGAGCGCATACCCCGGATCATCCGGCAGCCCGGGATAGAGCACCCGCGCGACGCGCGGATCCGCGGCGAGCGCCCCGGCGATGGCCCGGGCACTCTCGCATTGCGCGCGCACCCGCAGCTCCAGCGTCTGAAGCCCGTTGAACATAACCCAGGCGTTGAACGGGCTGAGCGCGCCGCCGGTGTGCTTCATGTAGGGCTCGACGGTTTTGCGGATGAACGCGCGCGTGCCGAGGATCACCCCGCCGAGGCAGCGCCCCTGGCCGTCGATATGCTTGGTGGCCGAATAGATCACGACATCGGCGCCGAGCTCGAGCGCGCGCGAATGAACGGGCGTGGCAAAGACATTGTCCACAATCACCGTCGCCCCCACGCGATGCGCGATCTCGGAGACAGCCGCGAGGTCGATCACCTCGAGCGTCGGGTTCGAGATGCTTTCGAGAAACACGGCCTTGGTGTCGGACCGGATCGCGTCGCGCCACTGGTCGAGATCGGTGCCGTCGACGAAGGTCACCTCGACGCCGTAGCGCGGCAGCACCTCCTCGAGGATGTAAAGGCACGATCCGAACAATGCGCGCGACGAGACGACGTGATCGCCCGCGCGCAGCATCGAGACGAGCGCGCCGTTGACGGCGGCCATGCCGCTCGCGGTGGCGAAACCGTCCTCGGCTCCCTCCAGCATCGCGATGCGCTCTTCGAAGACGCGCACGGTCGGGTTGCCATAGCGGGCATAGATGTATTCGTCGTCCCCGGCCTCCAGAAAACGAGCCTCGGCGGCCTCGGCGCTGTCATAGGCGAAGCTTTGCGTGAGATACACCGCTTCGGCGATCTCGCCGTAGCCGCTGCGGCGGCTGCCGCCATGGATAAGTTTCGTGCGCCTGTTCCAGCCCTCGGCCATCGCGCCGCTCTCCTCTTGTCGGGCGGATGCGCCGCCGCGGGGCGGCGGTCGTGTGCCGCCCGATCGTCGCGATACGTCCGCGGGGCAGGCGCGTCAAGCTGCGCGGTTCAGGCCTTTCGCGGCCCGGCGAGGGCCCACACGATCAGCCCGATGACGGGAAACAACAGCACGCCGAGAATCCACAGCACCTTCTCGCCGGTGCCGGCCGGCGATCCGGCGATCGAGACCGCCGCATAGATCACGAGCGCGAGATGGATGAGCCCGAGAAGTCCGGAGACCTGCATGTTCATGGGGGCAATCCTTCGTGTTGTACCCGTCGCGGGCGCTGCCGGCGCCATTATACCCCTTGCCGGTGCGCGCAAAAGCCCCATGCTCGCGCCAGGCAAGCACAGGAGTCGTCATGTCCGAGCCGATCACGCTCTATTACTGGCCCACCCCCAATGGCTGGAAGGTCAGCATCGCCCTTGAGGAGATGGGGCTGCCTTACGAGGTAAAGCTCATCAATATCGGGGCAGGGGACCAATTCGACCCGGCTTTCCTCGCGATTGCGCCCAATAACCGGATGCCGGCGATCACCGACCCGGACGGCCCCGACGGCGCGCCGATTTCGATCTTCGAGTCGGGGGCGATCCTGCAATATCTCGCGCGCAAGACCGGGCAGTTCGGCGGCCCGGACGAGCGCGCGCGCACCCGGGTGGACCAGTGGCTGATGTGGCAGATGGGCGGCGTCGGGCCGATGGCAGGGCAGGCGCATCACTTCCTCAAATACGCCCCCGCGATGGACCCGCCGCAGGACCTGCCCTACGCCAAGGATCGCTATCGCGGCGAGGTGGCGCGGCTCTACCGTGTGCTCGACGGCCAGCTCGCGCAGAATCGCTATGTGGCGGGGGATTTCTACTCGATCGCGGATATGGCGATCTGGCCCTGGGTGTCGGGCTGGGAGGGGCAGCAGCAAAGCCTCGACGACAAGCCAAACCTTGCGCGCTGGCTCGAGGAGGTCGGCGCGCGCCCGGCAGTGCAGCGTGGCGGCGCCCTCGCCGCCGAAGCGCGCAGCAACCTGCAGGACGACCGCGCCGCGCAGAAGATCCTCTTCGGTCAGCGCGGCTGAGCACGGGCGGCTGCCGCCGTCGGTGCGACCGGCGCGCGGCGGCGTCGCGCCGCCCGCAGCACCCGGCCCCGGTCACGCCACGGCGCGCGACAGCGCGCAACGGCGCCACAGGCTTTCGAGGGCGCGCACGAGCTGGTCGATATCCGCATCGCCATGCAGGGGCGAGGGCGTGATGCGCAGCCGTTCGGTGCCCTTGGGGACCGTCGGGTAGTTGATGGGCTGCACATAGATGCCCCACTCTTCCATGAGCATCTCGCTGACCATGCGGCACTTGACCGGATCACCGATCATCACCGGGATGATGTGGCTGTCATTGGCCATGTGCGGGATGCCGGCCCGGTCGAGCGCGGCGCGCACCTTGGCGACCTGCCGACGCTGGCGCTCGCGCTCGATGCTCGACGCCTTCAGATGCTGGATCGAGGCCGTCGCGGCGGCGGCGACCGCGGGGGGCAGCGCGGTGGTGAAGATGAAGCCGGAGGCGAAGGAGCGGATGAAATCGCACAGCGCCTCGGAGCCAGTGATGTAGCCGCCCATCACCCCGTAGGCCTTGCCGAGTGTGCCCTCGATGACATGGATGCGTTCGGCGAGCCCCTCGCGTTCGGAGACGCCGCCGCCGCGGGCGCCATACATGCCCACCGCGTGCACCTCGTCGAGATACATCAGCGCGCCGTGGGCCTCGCAGACCTCCACGATCTCGCGCATCGGGCAGATATCGCCATCCATCGAGTAGACCGATTCGAAGGCGACGATCTTGGGCACCCGGCCCGCCGCGGCGAGCTTGGCGTCGAGATCGCGCCAGTCATTGTGCTTCCAGATCACCTTTTCGGCGCGCGAATGGCGCATCCCCTCGATCATCGAGGCATGGTTGCCCGCATCCGAGAAGATCACCGCCCCGGGAAGCCGCGCGCCCAGCGTCGACAGCGCCGCCCAGTTCGAGACATAACCCGAGGTGAACATCAGCGCCGCGTCCTTGCCGTGCAGATCGGCAAGCTCGCTTTCGAGCGCGAGATGGCGCGTGCTGGTGCCGGAGATGTTGCGCGTGCCGCCAGCGCCGGTGCCCCAGCTTTCGGCGGTCTCGGTCATCGCGCGGATCACGCCCGCGTTCTGGCCCATTCCGAGATAGTCGTTGGAGCACCAGACCGTGACCTCGCGCGGCGTTCCGCCGGCATGGTTCACGGCGCGCGGAAAGCTGCCCTTCCGGCGCTCGAGATCAGCGAAGACACGGTAATTGCCCTGTGCCTTGAGCGCATCGAGCTGCGTGTCGAACAGGCTGTCATAGTCCATTGGTCTTCTCCCGCAGGGTCTCGAGTGGCGGTTTCTTGGGCGCCGGCATCATCCAGCGCCAGAGCTTGTCGTCGGGCAGGGCGAGCACCATGAAACCGTGCTCGAGAAGGGCCAGCAGCGTCAGCGTGGCGAGCAGGCTGAAGCCGACGGCGGCGGCGGGGTCGCCCGCCTGCGCCGCGAGCAGGATCCAGCCGGCCGAGGCCACCGCCAGAAGCACGACCGAGACGGGAAAGAAGCCGCTCGCGGGGCCGTGGCGAAAATGGCTCGGAACATGCGCCAGAGGGCGCGGCAGGAAGGCGGTGTTGATCCGCGGCACACCCAGGAACAGGTTGAGCTTGGCCGAGACGCGCGCCGCGAACAGCACCGCGAAGGCCCAGAAGGCCACCGGAAGCGCCGCGCCGCGCGACAGCGCGAAAAGCGCCAGCAGCGCGGCGATGAGCGTGAGCTCGTGCCAGGCGATGGTGCCGATTGCGCGCCGCAGCCGCTCGGCGGGGCGCGCGTCGGGCGGGCAGGGGCTTCGATTGGGCCCGGTGATGACCCCCGACAGGAACGCCAGTTCGATCCAGCCCCAGATCGCGAGCGCGGCGGCAAAGCCCAGATAGGCCCCCGCCACGCCCGTCATCCCCAGCGACGCCTGCGCCGCCAGAAAGCCCCCCGCCAGGAGCGGCAGCGCCCCGATCACGGACCAGCGATGCTGCGCGCCGCCGGCGTTGTCGGCCGCGGCGACCCGCCACAGGAACACACCCGTGGAAGCCCACCACAGAAACAGCGCCGCGACGGCCGCGATCCAGGGGCTCTCAGCCATCCCGGTCCCCCCTATGCGGGAGCGGGCTCAATAGGCCGGCTCCAGGCGCACGCTGTCGGGCACCTCGTTCTTCTTGACCGGCAGGGTGTAGAGCCGCAGGAAGCTCAGCCCCGCGCGCGCGCCGGCCCAGCCCTTGCCGAGCTTGCCGCCGATCCCGCCGCGCTTGTCGGCCGCCTCCATGTCCTTGAAGGCCGCCTCGATGCGGCGCAAGGTGGGAATCCATGCCGGGTGATCGATGTCGAGCTCGATGGGAAAGACCTGCCGGGCGATCACGTTGGTCTTGCGAAAGACCTCCTGGTCGTACCAGTCGATATCGACGTCGAGCGCCTCGTGAAACGCCTCGCGGGCATGGTCGCGCACCCACATCGTCGCGTAGACCGCCGTCAGGAAGAACCGGATCCAGTAGACATTGATGCCGCTGGTCAGCTTGGGATCGGTGCGCATCAGCAGTGCGAAGGCCTCGCCGTGGCTATGCTCGTCGTTGCACCACTCCTTGAACCAGTTGAAGATCGGGTGGAACCGCTTGTCCGGGTTCGCCTCGAGATGGCGGTAGATCGTGATGTAGCGGGCATAGCCGATCTTTTCCGACAGGTAGGTGGCGTAGTAGATGAATTTGGGCCGGAAATAGGTGTATTTCTTCTTCTTGGTGATGAAGCCCAGATTGACCGCCACCCCCGCATCGCGCAGCGCATCGTTGATGAAGCCCGCATGGCGCGCCTCGTCGCGGCTCATGTAGCTGAACAGCTCGCAGATGTCGGGGTTGTTGCCGCGCCGCTTCATCTCCTTGTAGAGCACACAGCCCGAGAACTCCGCGGTGCAGGAGGATACGAGGAAATCGATCAGCTCGCGCTTGAGCTGCGGGTCCATGTTCTCCCAGTCGGGGTTTTCCCAGGTCTCGTCCTTCTTGAAATGGCCCTTGTTGGGGTCCGATTTCATCTGCGCGAGCAGGTCGTCCCAGTCTTCGCGCACCGGACTGACGTCGATGGCATCCATCTCGTCGAAATTGGTGGTGTAGAAACGCGGGCTCAGCAGAGTGGTTTCCATCGCCATATCGGTGGTGTCGGGGGCGTCGCCCTCGATCTGGCGGGCGAGCGCCTGGTCGCTTTCGGCGCGGTCGGATTCGCGGGCTTGCACATTCATGCCGTCATCTCCTCGGAAAACGAGAACTCGCACAGTTCGATGAATTCGAAATCCCCGGTCATCCGGGTCCAGAGCCGCTCGATGTCGCTCGCGCGGGTGATCGTCGCGGTGCGTTCCTCGGTGACCACCTCTCCGAATTCGGCCATGACGGGTTTACCGTGCACCTCGACCTCGTCGCCGGGATAGATCACGGCGCCGTTGTCGAAGCGCACATGCGCATGCAGGCTCTCGAAGCGATGACTGACCTCGACGGTGCAGGGCACCCGCTCGGTCGATCTCGTCAGAATTCCCATTGTTTCGGTTCCCTTTTTTGGTTGGTCTTGCATCAGTGCGTCAGCCGTTCGAATGCGGCCTTGTTGTCGGCACCGAAGGAGTGCAGCTCGACGCTCCAGCCGGTCTGCGGATCCTGCAGGCTGAGCCTGCCGTTCTCGTATTCGATGAGCCGGACGGGGCTGTCATTGGGGATGCCGTGCACCGTCCGGTTGCGGGCGATGCCGTCATGCACGGCGTCGATGAAGCCGCCATTGGCGAGGTCCAGAAGCACCGCGCCATCGGGGTCGCGCACGACGACGGCGGCGTCGCCGGACGCGCTCTCGATCAGGAGCTCGCGCTCGAAGGCGATGGCGGCGGGGGCGGGCTGGCCGACGGTCTCGCGCCCGGTGAGCACGGCATAGCTCACCAGCACGAGCGCGGCGATCACGAGCCCGAGCATCGCGCGCAGGAGCGGCTTGGGGATCATCTCCGGGTCGGTGTTGTGCATCGCGGGACGGGCGCGGGCCATGGTCACTCTCCTATTCGGCGGCGATGGCCGGGGTTTCGGTGCCGAGGACGGGCGCGTTGACGCGTGTCTCGGCGGCGTCGGCGACAAGTGCCGCGACGCGTTCGGCATCGGGAATCGCGCGCAGCGCCGGCTCGGGGTTGCGGAAATGCCAGGGCCGGGCATGCGGCCAGAGCGCGGCATAGGCCAGCCGGGTATCCGCCGGGGTCTGAAGCGCGATCGTCCCGGTGCCGTCGCGGCGCGTCTCGAGCCGGGCGGCCAGGACCTGCGCGAAGGGGATGTTGAACGTCACCGGCAGGGCCGCGCCCACACGCAGGATCACCCGCGCCGTGGTCACGGTGTAGATCGCGGCGCGCGCCTGGGCATGAGCGAGACCGAGCACCACGGCCAGCCCGGCCGCGCCAAGCACGACGTAGGGCAGCCCGTGCGCCAGCCCCGCGGCCACACCCCCCGCCGCCGTCGCGGTGGCGAAATGCCAAGCGACGAGGGCGGCGAAATAGGCCGCGATCCAGTCGAGCTTGAAGGCCGTGCGCGCCAGCGCGAGCGTGGCCGGGCGTCCCTGCCAGAGGATCTCCTCGCCGCGGGGCGGCCGCTCCGGCAGCCCGGGGATCGGCTCGAAGGCGAAATCGGGATCGGGGCGATCGTCACGCATCGATAAACTCCTTGCGCACGCGGGCGGCCATGGTGTCGCGGGCCTTGGTCGCGTAGAGAATGCCGCCGGCAACATAACCCGAAATCTTTTCCTCTTCGAGCATCGTGACCTTGGTCGCGGCCTTGGTCTTGGGGATACCGGCGAAGAGATCCGAGGTGAGCGCGTTGCAGCGCACGCGGTCCCACTTCACCTTGACCATGGTCATCGGCAGCAGCCGCTTGCCCTGCTCGCCCTCGAGCTCGACCTCGATGTAGCGGATGAGCTGTTCGGGCGCGTCGATCCACAGATCCGAGACCGTGCCCACGACCTCGCCATCGCCCGCCTGCACCGGCAGACCGCGCGGGTCGCGCCCGGCCGAGATCACCATCTCCGAGGCGCGCGACATCGGCACGAGCTTGTTGTGGCCATGCCCGTCGAGTTCGGGCACGTCGCGCCGCGGCGCCCAGGAGGCCGGGCCGACGCCGTCCTTCATCGGGTCGCCCGTCGGGACATGCGGAAAGCCGCCGGTCTCCGCGCCGCGCTCCATCGCGAGCTTGCGGTCCTCGCGCTTGTAATCGGGCACCGTGATCTCGCCGCGGTCATGCGGCAGCACGAAGGTCTTGGGCGCCGGCATCGGCAGGTTGGAAGGCTCGGGGCTGCCATCCTCGTTCTCGAGGGGGTAGCCCTCGCGCATGTTCTCGGTCTGGATGTAGTAGATCAGCCCGGCGAAGAAGAGCCAGAACAGGTAGAGCGCGATGAGCGCGAGGTCGAAATTGCCGAAAAAGGTTTGATCGAGCATCGGGGTTTCCTCCGTGGTCAGGTCGGAAAATCGGCGATGCCGATCTTGCCGTCATGCGCCCGCTTCGCGGGCCGGTTGAACTGGGTCCGCACGAGCGGACCGAGAATGATGAGGGTTGCGAAAAGCAGCAGGATCTCGAGGTGATAGACGAAGGTGTAGCCGATCGCCGGGCCCTGCAGGGCCGCGCCGAGATGGCCCGCCTGCGCCACCGAGCCCACGAGATCGCGCAGTCCGCCGCCGAGCGCGATCGCCACGCCCGCCGCCGTCGCCTGCGCCGCGCCCCAGGCCCCGAGCGCGAGTCCGCGCCCGGCCACGCCCTGCGCGGGCAGGTTCATCGCCGCCACCAGCGTCGAGACGGCGAACAGCCCGCCGCCGAGCCCGATGGCGAAGGCGCCGGCGTAGAACATCGCCGCCGATTCCAGCGGGGCGGCGAAGATGATCATCGAAAAGCCCACGACGCCGACAAGGATGCCGCGCCCGCACTGGCGGTAGACGTCGAGCCCGCGCTGCAGCCAGCGCGCCGCGAGCCCGAAACCGATCAGCGCGCCGCCGGCCCATACCGCCGTCAGCAGCGTCGTCGCCGCCACCGACAGCCCGAGGATCTGGCCGCCGTAAGGCTCCAGCAGCACGTCCTGCATGTTGAAGGCGAGTCCGCCCACCGCCACGACGACGAGCAGCCGCCCGGCATCGCCGCCACGGATGAAATCGGCCCAGGCGTCGCGAAACAGCGGCCTCGGCTCGGCGCGTTCGGCCGCCGACATCGGGCGGACCTGCTCCTGCTTCCACAGCGCGATCAGGTTGAGCACGATGGTCACCACCGCGCAGCCCTGCACCACGCGGATGAGCTGAAGGTTCGAGAAATCGCGCAGCAGCCAGCCGACGATGAGCGCCGCCACCCCCATGCCCAGCAGGAACATGACGTAAAGCAGCGCCACGACGCGCGGGCGCTTGTCGTCCTCGGCGCGGTCGGCGGCGAGCGCGAGCCCGGCGGTCTGGGTCATGTGCATGCCCAGCCCCGTCATCAGGAACGCCAGCGCCGCGAGCACCTGCCCCGCCCAGCTCGGCCCCATCACCTGGTCGCCGCTCAGCACGATGAGCGCGAAGGGCATGATCGCGAGGCCGCCGAACTGCCACAGCGAGCCGAACCACAGAAACGGGATGCGCTTCCAGCCGATCGCGCTGCGATGGGTGTCGGAGCGAAAGCCGAGCAGCGCGCGGAACGGCGCGACGACGACGGGCAGCGCGATCATCGAGGCCACGATGATCGCCGGCACCGTCAGTTCCACGATCATCACCCGGTTGAGCGTGCCCAGAAGCAGCACCATCGCCATGCCGACCGAGATCTGGAACAGCGACAGCCGCAGCAGCTGCCCCATCGGCAGCCCCTCCGAGGCCGCGTCCGAAAACGGCAGCATCGACAGCGACAGCCGCTTCATCTGACTCTTGCCGATGATCATGGCCGCGCCTCCATGCATTCGGAAATGTAGAAACCGGACGCCACGCGCCCGATGCGTACCACGGGTGCCACGCTCGCCGCCTGCAACGGGGCGAGCGCGTGGGGGATCATCGTCGGCGAGCGGTCGGCGCGCGGAAAGGCGCGCCCGAGCGTCCAGAACGCCATCAGCAGCGGCGTGCGCGGCGCGACGGTAAAGACGATCCGCTCGCCGGTGCGCGCGCCGAGCCGGTCGAGGGCGGCGCCGATATCGGCGGCCGTGTAGTAGATCAGGCTGTCCATCGCCACGACATGATCGAAGTCGCCGAGATCGTCGGCGAGCATGTCGCCGGCGACGAAGCGCACCCGCGCGCGATGCGCCTCGGGCAGCCGGCGCGCGGCGATGTCGATGAGCGCGGGCGAGATGTCGGCGGCGACCACCTCGGCGCCCCGCGCGGCGAGCGCGGCCGCCATCTGCCCCGTGCCGCAGCCCGCATCCAGCACCCGCGCGCCCGACAGATCATCGGGCAGCCGCGAGAGCATCAGATCGCGCATCCGGTCGCGACCGGCACGCACGGTGGCGCGGATGCGGCTGACCGGGGCGTCCGAGGTCAGCCGATCCCACACATCCGTGGCCGAGCGGTCGAAATAGTGCTCGACGCGGGCGCGGGTGTCGGCATAGGCGCTCATCGCTCTCTCCTCAGTCGAAGCCGAGCAGCTCGAAGATTTCACGGTCCGGCAGCGGCGCCGGCGCGTGCTCGGAGGTCGAGTTCCACAGCGCCTCGGCGAGGCGCATGTAGCTCGCGCGGCAGTCCACGATGTCGTCCTCGTCGGGCATCTCGAAGAGGGTCTTCTTCTTGAGCCGAGACCGGCGCAGCGCGTCCACGTCCGGCATGTGGCCGATGCGCCCGAACCCCACCGCCTCGCAGTAGCGGTCCACCTCGTCGGTATCCGTCGATCGGTTGGCGATGCAGCCCGACAGGCGGACCTTGTAGTTGGCGGACTTGGCCTGAACCGCGGCGATGATGCGGTTCATCGCATAGATGCTGTCGAAGTCGTTCGCGGTGACGATCACGGCCTTGTCGGCATGCTGCAGGGGGGCCGCGAAGCCGCCGCAGACCACGTCGCCGAGCACGTCGAAGATCACCACGTCGGTGTCCTCGAGCAGGTGGTGCTGCTTGAGCAGCTTGACCGTCTGGCCCACCACATAGCCGCCGCAGCCGGTGCCCGCCGGCGGGCCGCCCGCCTCGACGCATTTCACGCCGTTATAGCCGTCAAAGACGAAATCCTCCGCGCGCAGTTCCTCGGCGTGGAAATCGACGTCCTTGAGGATGTCGATCACCGTGGGCACCAGCGTGCCGGTGAGCGTGAAGGTGCTGTCATGCTTGGGGTCGCAGCCGATCTGCAGCACGCGCTTGCCCATCTTCGAGAACGCCACCGAGAGGTTGGAACTCGTCGTGGACTTGCCGATGCCGCCCTTGCCGTAGACCGCGAAGACCTTGGCGCCCTCGATCTTCATCGAGGCGTCCTGATGCACCTGCACGGAGCCGTCGCCGTCCTGGCCCTTGAGTGTCGGGATCTCGTCCTTGGGGCTCATCTCGCACCTTTCTGCGCGGGGTCGCCGCGCGTCGCTGTCGTGGTGATGCCGCAGTCGCGGCGTGGGTGGGGGCGGCCGGTCATTGGGCCGCGATCCCTTCGAGCCGATCCTCGAGTTCGTCGGACGCGCCCTGAAGCGCGGCGAGGGTTTCGGCGTCCGGCTGCCAGTAGTTGCGTTCGCTCGCTTCGAGCAGCCGTCCGGCCATGCGTGCGCTCGCCTCCGGGTTGAGCTCGGCGAGGCGCGCGCGCATCGCTTCATCGAGCACGAAGGTCTCGGACAGGCGCTGATAGACCCAGGGGTCCACGGCCTCGGCGGTGGCCGACCAGCCCATCGTGTTGCTCACGGAGGCCTCGATCTGGCGCACGCCTTCGGCGCCGTGGCGCAGCATGCCTTCGTAGAATTTCGGGTTCAGGCTGCGCGCGCGGGTCTCGAGGGCGATCTGGTCGCGCAGGCTGCGCACCTTGCCGTCGCCGCGGGTCTGGTCGCCGATGAAGACCGGCGTCTCCTGCCCGCCCCGCGCGCGCTTCACGGCGCGGGCGATGCCGCCGAGCGTGTCGAAGTAGTGATCAACGGTGGTCACGCCGAGCTCGACGGATTCGAGGTTCTGATAGGCCAGATCGACCTTGCCGAGCGCCGATTGCAGCAGCGCCGATTGCTGCGCCGGCTGGCCGGTGCGGCCATAGGCGAAGCTCTTGCGGTTCTGGTAGGCGTCGGCAAGCTCGTCCTCGTCGCCGAAGGCCGACGCGCCCACGAGCAGATTGACATTGGAGCCATACGCGCCCTGGGCGTTGGAGAAGACCCGCAGCGCGGCGGTCTCCATATCCGCACCCGTCTCCTCGGCATAGGCGCGCGCATGGGCGCGGATGAAGTTCTGCGCGAGCGGCTCGTCCTCGGCGGTCGCGGCCTTGTAGGCGGCCTCGGCGAGCATCCGGGTCTGCAGCGGCAGAAGATCGCGGAAGATCCCCGACAGCGTCATCACCACGTCGATGCGCGGCCGCCCGAGCTCGGACAGCGGGATCAGATCCGCCCCGCCGAGCCGGCCGAAGCTGTCGAAGCGCGGCCGCGCGCCCATCAGCGCCATCGCCTGCCCGATCGGGCCGCCATCGGTCTTGATGTTGTCCGACCCCCACAGCACCAGCGCGATCGAGCGCGGAAGCGATTCGGAGGCCTCGAGCAGGCGCGCCGCCTGCGCCGCACCGTCGCGCAGGGCGTGCGCGGTGGGCATGCGGAACGGGTCGAAGGCGTGGATGTTGCGCCCCGTGGGCAGGATCTCGGGCGAGCGGATGAGATCGCCGCCCGGCACCGGCGCGGTGTAGCGCCCGGCGAGCGCGCGCAAGAGCGCGGGCGTCTCGGAGTCGGTGGCGAGCGCGGCGTCGGTGCGCGCATGCGCGTCGGCGTCCATCTCGGGCATCTCGGCGATCATCGCGGCGCGCGCCTCCGCGCCCATCGGCGTGCCGACCACATGCAGTCCGTCGGGGATCAGCGCCTCCTCGGTCTCGAGCAGCTTGAGCCACAGCGCCTCGGGCGCGTGCCCGGCGAGATCGACGGTCTCGGCCTGCTCGGCGATGAGGGCCTCGAGGTCGGCGCGATCGGGGGCGTCGGCGGCGGTCTCGCGCCAGCGCGTCAGGCTGTCCTTGAGTTCGGCGAGTCCGCGGTAGAGGCCCGACCGCGCCAGCGGCGGCGTCAGATGCGTCACGCAGATCGCATTCGAGCGCCGCTTGGCCAGCGAGGCCTCGGAAGGGTTGTTGGCGGCGTAGAGATAGATGTTGGGCATCCCGCCGATCAGCCGGTCGGGCCAGCAATTGCCCGACACGCCGGCCTGCTTGCCCGGCATGAATTCGAGCGCGCCATGCATGCCGAAATGCAGCAGCGCATCGGCGCCGAAATCCTCGCGCAGCCACTGGTAGAAGGTCGCGAAGGCATGGGTGGGGGCAAAGCCGGTCTCGAACAGCAGCCGCATCGGGTCGCCCTCATAGCCGAAGACCGGCTGCACCCCGACGAAGACATTGCCGAACTCGACCCCGAGAACAAAGACCCCGCGCCCGTCGGATTGTTCGCGTCCGGGCGCGGGGCCCCACACGGCCTCGATCTCGTCAAGCCAGGGAGATTTCTCGACGAGTCGGTCGGCGGGGACATGGGCGGCGATGCGCGCGGGCTGGCCGTGACGGGCCATGGGATCGTCCCGCTCGCCGAGAACGGCTTCGCGCAGCGCCGCGACGCTTTCGGGCGGCTCGAGGTCGTAACCATCCGCCTTCATCGCGTGCAGGGTGTTGAAAAGGCTCTCGAAGACCGACAGATACGCGGCCGTGCCGACCGCGCCCGCATTGGGCGGAAAGCCGTAGAGGATCACCGCGACCTTGCGCTCGGCGACTTGCGAGCGGCGCAGATCCGCGAGTCGCGCGGTCTTGTCGGCGAGCGCGTCGATGCGCTCGAAGCAGGGCGCCATCGCCTTGACCGTGTTCTGCGGCTGGCAGGCATGCACGCAGCCCTCGCAGCCCGCCGCGCCGTGGCGGCCGGCGAAGACGGTGGGGTTGGTCGCGCCGTCGATCTCGGGCAGGGCCACGAGCATCGTCGTCTCGACCGGGCCGAGTCCGCCGCCCGCTTCGGCCCACTGGCCCAGCGTCTGGAACTCCAGAGGGTGCGCCGTGACATAGGGCACGTCGAGCGCGCCGAGCGTCTCCACCGCGGCGGGGCTGTCGTTATAGGCGGGGCCGCCGACGAGGCTGAAGCCCGTGAGCGACAGGAGTGTATCCACCCTGCCGTCGAGATAGGTCTCGATCGCCGGGCGGCCGTCGAGCCCGCCGGCGAAAGCGGGGACGACGGCGAGGCCGCGGGCCTCGAGCGCGCGGATGACGGCGTCGTAATGGGCCGTGTCGGAGGCGAGCACATAACCGCGCATCAGGAGCAGGCCGACCGTGGCGGTGGCGCCCGCCGGGCGCGGCAGATCGGCGGCATCGGTCGTGATGCGGTCGGGCAGATCGGGGTGATAGAGGCCGACATCGGGATAATCGACCGGCGCCTCGGCGGCCGCACCGCGCCAGTCGTCACGCTTGGCATAGCGCGAGATCAGGAACCGCACGAGGTTCTCGATATTGTCGTCCGAGCCGCCGAGCCAGTACTGCATGCACAGGAACCAGGCGCGCAGATCCTGCGCCTTTCCCGGGATGAACCGCAGGATCTTGGGCAACCGGCGGAGCATCGCCATCTGCTTGGAGCCCGAATTGGAGTTGGGCGCCTTGGAGCCGCGCAGCTTCTTGAGCAGCTTCATCGTCCCCGAGGCGGGGCGCGCCATGTCGAGATCGCCCATGCGGGTCAGCCCGACGATCTGCGGATCGGCGACCATGCCGACGAAGGCATCCGCCGTCTCGCGCGCGTCGCGCAGATCGGGCAGGATGGCGCTGACATGCTCCTCCAGAAAGAGCAGGTTCGCGACGACGAGATCGGCGCTGGCGAGATCGGCGCGGGCCTCCTCGAGCCTCTCGGGATGCTCGCCCCATTCGGCGGCGGCATGGATCGTGACGACGAGGCCGGGGAAATCGCGCGCAAGACGCGGCAGCACGCGCGCGGCCGGGCCGGCGGCATGGCTGTCGAGGGTCAGCAACACCACGCGATAGACAGTGGCGGGGGCTGCGGCGGTTATGTTGAGATCAACGCGCATAATGTGCCTTCGCCTCGTATAGGGTGTCGATGCCGATGCGGCCGATGCCGCGCGCGGCGGCGAAGGCCTCGGTGTTGCGACGTGCCTTGCCGCGCACGAAGAACGGGATCTTGCGCAGCTCGCGCTCCGCGTCGTCGAGCCAGATGACCTCGCCGCCGGTGGGTGCGGCCTCGGAGGGCATCGAGCCCTCCTCGGCCGCCGCCTCGACGGCGGGCGCCTCGTCCTGCGGCCGCGGCGAATGGCCACCGTGATGCGACGGGCCGGCGGCATCGTTGAATTCGAAATCCTCGCGGAACATCGCCAGCAGATGCTCCTCGAGGCCCATCACGAGCGGATGCACCCAGGTATCGAAAAGCACGTTCGCGCCCTCGAAGCCCATCTGCGGCGAGTAGCGCGCCGGGAAGTCCTGCACATGCACCGGCGCGGAGATCACGGCGCAGGGAATGCCGAGACGCTTGCCGATATGGCGCTCCATCTGGGTGCCGAGAATCATCTCCGGCGCGGCCTCGGCGATCGCGGCCTCGACCTCGAGATAGTCGTCGCTGATCAGCGGGGTGAGGCCGAATTCCTTGCCGAGCGCGCGGATGTCACGGGCGAATTCGCGGTTGTAGCAGCCGAGCCCGACCACCTCGAAGCCCATCTCGTCGCGCGCGACGCGGGCGGCGGCCTTCACATGCGTCGCGTCGCCGAACACGAAGACGCGCTTGCCGGTCAGGTAGGTGCTGTCGACGGAAGCCGCCCACCAGGGCTGGCGCAGGCGCGTGGCGTCGGGTTCGGCGGTGGTGCCGGCGAGGGTCTGAACCTCGGCGATGAAGTCGCGCGTGGCGCCGGCGCCGATGGGGATCGTCTTGGTGTAGGGCTGGCCGAGGGTCTTCTCGCACCACCGCGCGGCGCTCTCGGCGGTCTCCGGATAGAGCAGCACGTTGAAATGCGCCGCACCCAGGCGGCGGATATCGTCGGGCGACGACCCCATCGGGGCGGTCACGTTGACGGCGATTCCCATCTCGCGCAGCAGCCCGGCGATCTCGGCCACGTCGTCGCGGTGGCGAAAGCCGAGCGCGGTGGGGCCGAGAATGTTGCAGCTGACCGCTTCGCTGCGCTCCATCGGCGCGGCGAGGGCGCGGGCGATCTGCAGGAAGGTCTCGTCGGCGCCGAAATTCTCCTTGCGCTGATAGGAGGGCAGCTCGAGCGGGATCGCGGGGATGGCGAGCCCCATCGTCTCCGACATGCCGCCCGGATCGTCCTGGATCAGCTCGGCGGTGCAGGAGGAGCCGACGATGATCGCCTGCGGGTCGAAGCGCTCGACGGCCTCGAGACAGGCGGTGCGGAACAGGTTCGCGGTGTCGGAGCCCAGATCGCGGGCCTGGAAGGTCGTGTAGGTCACCGGCGGGCGGTGATCGCGCCGCTCGATCATCGTGAAGAGGAGATCGGCATAGGTGTCGCCCTGCGGTGCGTGCAGCACGAAGTGCAACCCGGTCATGCCCGTGGCCACGCGCATCGCGCCGACATGCGGCGGGCCCTCATATGTCCAGACGCTGAGCTTCATTCGGCGGCCTCCAGCCCGAGGGCCTGCTTGCGGCGCAGCGGGCGGGCGAAGAGCCCCGCCAGATCGCCGGCCTGTTCGTAGAAATGCACCGGGGTGAAGACGAGCTCGATGGCCCATTTCGTCGTCAGCCCCTCGGCTTCGAGCGGGTTGGCGAGCCCGAGGCCGCAGACCGTCAGATCCGGGCGCGCGGCGCGGCAGCGCTCGAGCTGCAGGTCCACGTCCTGACCTTCGGAGATCACCGGCCCCTCGGCCAGAAGGTCGAGATCGGGGCCGATCACCTCGCGGTGCAGGAAGGGGCTGCCCACCTCGATCGCGGTCATGCCGCATTCGCGGGTCAGGAACCGCGCCAGCGGCGGCTCGAGCTGGCTGTCGGGAAACAGGAACAGGCTGCGCCCGCGCAGTGTCTCTGCCTGGGCGGCGACGGCGCGGCGCGCACGGGCGCGCGGCGCGGCGGTGACGCGTTCGAACACGTCGTCGGGGACGCCGAATTCGTCGGCCACGGCGCGCAGCCAGCGCGTGGTGCCCTCCTCGCCGAAGGGCATCGGCGCGGGGATGTGGCGTGCGCCGCGGCGAATCAGCGCCTCATGCGTGGCGCCGAGGAAGGGCTGGGTGAGCGCGAAGACGGTGTTCGCCCCCACGGCCGGGTCCTCGGCGGCGCGGCGCGCGGGCAGGCAGCGCACGGGGCCGATCCCCATCTCCGCCAGCAGCGACAGCGCCTGATCCTCGACGACATCGGGGAGCGCGCCGACCACCACGAGTTCGCGCGCCTCGGTCGCCGGCAGCGCGGGGACCATCGCCGCGAGGCAGGCATCCTCACCCTCGGTAAAGGTCGTCTCGATGCCCGAGCCGGAATAGTTGAGCACCCGCACACGTGGGGCATGTTCGGCCGAGAGCCGCTCGGCGGCCTTCGAGAGGTCGATCTTGATGACCTCCGAGGGGCAGGAGCCCACGAGAAAGAGCTGGCGGATGTCGGGCCGGCGCTCGAGCAGGCGCGCGACCTCGCGGTCGAGCTCGGCATGAGCGTCGGCCATGCCGGCGAGATCGGTTTCCTCGAGGATGGCGGTGCCGAATCGGGGTTCGGCGAAGATCATCACGCCGGCCGCCGATTGCAGCAGATGCGCGCAGGTGCGCGAGCCGACGACGAGGAAGAAGGCATCCTGCATCTTGCGGTGCAGCCAGATGATCCCGGTCAGGCCGCAGAACACCTCGCGCTGGCCGCGTTCGCGCAGCACCGGCGCGCTGTTGCAGCCGACAGCCGGGGGGGCGGGCAGGTTGCTCATGCCGAACCCTCCGCCTGCAGCCGCGCCGCGCGCAGTTTCCACAGGAACTGAAAGGCGTTGAGCGCGTAGACCGTATACGCGGCCAGCGCGAGCCAGATCAGCCCGGCGGGCGTCATCGACCCGGCGAGCAGCGCGACGACATACGCCGTGTGCAGCGCGATCACCACGAAGCTGACGACATCCTCCCAGAAGAACGCCGGCGCGAAGAGATACTGCCCGAACACGACCTTCTCCCAGATCGCGCCGGTGACCATGATGGCGTAGAGAAAGCCCGTCTTGACCAGGATCGAGATCGTCGCCGCGAGATAGCCCGTGTCGGTGGCGAGGTAGTACAGCACGAGCGCGAGCGAGACCAGGAAGACAAGGAACTGCGCCGGCGCCAGAACCCCCTGCACGAGGGTCCAGACGGTGCCGTCGCGCCGCGCCCGTTGTTCGGGGGTGTAGAGGGCCGCCTGTGCCGGGGCGTGTGCTGCCGTCGCCGTCATTTCCGAGCCTTTCCGTGGCGCGATATCTGTCCGAAGCGTAGTCCCGGCCTCGCGAATGTGTCAATCAAAACTTACACTCGAAGTGTCGATCCAGAGTGGCACCGTCCGGGCGGCGTCGCCGCGACTCTGCCCAAGACCGCAAATTTAAGGGAGTTTCGGCGCCCGGTCGCCGTCCGATCGCATCATCCGGGGGCAGGGTGTCAAATAGATTTGACAGATCGGCTCGCGCGGTGAACAATAACCCGGACAGGATCGCGCCTGTCGCAGGGTCGATGTCGTCGGGTTGAACGGGCGACCAGAGCTGGAGCCGGACGATGCAGACACAGCCCTACCAAACCCTCCCCTGTGTCGCTCCGCCGGAGCGGCCCGGCCTGAACGGAATCGCCTGCGATGTGGTCGCGCGCGTCGCCGCCGCGCGGGGCGGGGCCGTGCGCGACGGCTCCGACTCGCTTTGCGAGCCCACGATCACCGCGCTCGTGGCCGCCGCCGTCACGGGCGAGCGCGTGCGGTGCCGCGCGGTGCTCGCCGATGCGCGGCGCGCGCAGATCTGCGACAGTCGCTTCGTCGATGCCTATCTGCCCGCGGCCGCGCGCCGCATGGGGGCGGACTGGACGGCCGACCGGATGAGCTTTGCACAAGTCAGCATCGGCACGGCGCAGTTGCAGGGACTGCTGCGCGACATCCCGGCCGGGCGCGGCGAGACAACGGCGCACGGCGATTCGACCCCGGTCCCCGGGCAGGGCACCGCGATCATGGTGGTGCCGGCCGGCGAGCAGCACAGCTTTGGCGCGCGCATCGCCGCGAGCCGGCTGCGCCGCAGCGGTGTCGCGGTGGATCTCATGTTCGCGCCAAGCCCTGCGCGTCTGCTCGCGGCGCTGCGCGGGCGCGGCGTCGATGCGCTGATGTTCTCGGCCGGTGGCGCCGAGGGTCTTGCAATCTGCCGCGATCTCATCCACCTAGTGCGATGCGATCATTCTGATGCCTTGCCGACGATCGTCGGCGGTGCATCACTTGAAGGGGGGCAGGACGTGGCTGCATCGACCGGGGCCGATATCGTTACCTCAGATCCCGGAGCCGCATTGAGAGCCTGCATGGCGCGTATCCCGATCGCGCACGTCGCGCGCGGGAGTGCCTGAAACCGCCACCTTCCCGCGGGGAGGGTGCGCGAAAAGAACTGGTTGGTTTCTTGACTACCAAACTTGACTCATCCGCTATCGGCAGGGCCGGGCTCTCGGTCGGACCGGAGCTGTTGCAGCGCATTCTTGCGAGCGATGCCGACATCGTTCTGCTCGTCGACCCTGAGGGAATCATCTCCGGGGCCGAAACCAACCCGTCCAATCCGGGCCTGCCCGCCGCCGCCGACTGGCCGGGACGACCGCTGCGCGAGGTGCTCACCGTCGAGAGTGTCGCGAAGCTCGACACCCATCTCGAACGCCTCGAAGCGGGCGAAAACGTGCCGTCGACGGAGCTGAATCATCCGCTCGGGAGCGGACCCGATCTCGCGATGCGTTATGCGGTGCATCGCATCGATGCGAAGGGCACGCTCCTGATGCTGGGCCATGATCTGCGCCCGATCGCCGACATGCAGCAACGCCTCGTCGAGGCGCAGCTCGCGATGGAGCGCGACTACGAAGCCCAGCGTGAGGCTGACACGCGCTACCGCGTCCTCATGGAGGCGGTCGATGACGCGGTGGTGGTGATCTCGGTCGCCAACGGGCGCATTCGCGATCTCAACGCGCCCGCCGCCCGGCTCCTGGGCGATTCGCGCGGCGATCTGTCGGGCCATCCGGTGGGCCGGGCCTTCGAGGATCGCGGCCGCGGCGAACTGCTCGACGAGATGACGCGCCGCGCCATCAGCGGCGAGGGCGGCGCCATCGAGGTCAAGGCGCGGCGCTCGGGTCGCGAACTGCAGGCGGCGCCGACGGTTTTCCGAGCCGGCGGCGAGCGGCTCATCATGTGCCGTCTCGAGGAGCCCGCCGCCGCGTCGGCGGTCCCCGACGAGTTGTCCGGCAATCTGGAGCGGCTCTATAACGAGGGCATTGATGGGATCGTGTTCCTCGATCGCGACGGTGTGATCCGCGCCGCGAACGAAGCCTTCGTGAATCTCACCGACGCGGCGGGGGTGCAGACCGTGCGCGGGCGCTCCTTCTCCGATTTTCTCTCGCGCGGGGCCGTGGATCTGAAGGTCCTGCTCGACAATGTCCGTCGGGCCCGGCAGCTGCGCCACTACTCGACGCGGCTCGCCACCGATTTCTCCGGCGAAGTGGCCGTCGACATGTCGGCGACCTGGCTCGACGATCGGGCACGGCCCTGCGTCGTGGTGGTCGTGCGCGACGCCACGCGCTCCGAAGCCAGCCGTGCCTCGGGCCTGCCCGGTGGCGAAGAGGGCGCGCGCAGCTTGCGCGAGCTCGTCGGGTCGGCCTCGCTCAAGGAGATCGTGGCCGAAACCAACGATGTCGTCGAGAAGATGTGCATCGAGACCGCGATCGAGCTGACGGGCAACAACCGTGTCGCGGCGGCGGAGATGCTCGGCCTGTCGCGCCAGTCGCTCTATGTCAAGCTGCGCAAGCACGGGCTCCTGAGCCGCGACGGGAGTTGATCCGGCGCGGCGCTTGATCTGTGTCAATTTAATCTGACAGATGATATGTCAACTTGAGTGGACATTCTGCGGAGGTCCACCATGCGCATCGTCTTCGTGCACCCGAACTATCACTCCGGCGGCGCCGAAATCGCCGGGAACTGGCCGCCGGCCTGGGTCGCCTATCTGACCGGCTCGCTGCGCGCGGCCGGGTTCGACGACATCCATTTCATCGACGCGATGACCAACCACATCGACCACGATGCGCTGCGCGACCGGCTCGCCGCGCTCGCGCCCGATGTCGTGGGCACCACCGCGATCACCCCGGCGATCTACGAGGCCGAGGAGGTGCTGCGGATCGCCTCCGAAGCCGCGCCGGACGCGCTGCGGGTGCTCGGCGGCATCCATGCGACCTTCATGTATCCGCAGGTGCTCGCGGAGGCGCCGCATATCGACGTGATCGTGCGCGGCGAGGGCGAGGAGATCATGACCGCGCTGATGCGCGCCGTCTCCGAGGGCCGCTGGCCCGCCGACCGCGCGCGCATCAAGGGGCTCGCCTATGTCGACGGCGCGGAGATCGTCGCCACGCCGGCCGCGCCCACCGTCAAGGATCTCGACGGGATCGACCCGGACTGGTCGATCTTGGAGTGGGAGAAATACATCTATGTGCCGCTCGGCGTGCGGGTGGCGATCCCGAACATGGCGCGGGGCTGCCCCTTCACCTGCTCGTTCTGCTCGCAGTGGAAGTTCTGGCGCGACTACCGGGTGCGCGACCCGAAGAAGGTCGTCGACGAGATCGAGACTCTCGTGACCGATCACGGCGTCGGCTTCTTCATCCTCGCCGACGAGGAGCCCACGATCAACCGCAAGAAATTCATCGAGTTCTGCGAAGAGCTGATCGCGCGCGGGCTGCCCGAGCGGATCCAGTGGGGCATCAACACGCGGGTCACCGATATCTACCGCGACCGCGAGCTGCTCGGCTTCTATCGCCGCGCCGGGCTCGTGCATGTCTCGCTGGGCACCGAGGCGGCCGCGCAGCACAAGCTCGACCAGTTCAACAAGGAGACCACCGTCGCGCAGAACAAGGAGGCGGTGCGGCTCCTGCGCGAGGCCGACATCTTCGTGGAGGCGCAGTTCATCGTCGGGCTCGACAACGAGACCGCCGAGACCCTCGAGGAAACCTACCGCATGGCCTGGGACTGGCAGCCCGATCTCGCCAACTGGGCGATGTACACGCCCTGGCCCTTCACCCCGCTGTTTCAGGAGCTGCGCGATCAGGTCGAGGTGTTCGACTTCTCGAAATACAATTTCGTCACCCCGATCATGAAGCCCGCCGCCCTGAGCCGGGGCGAACTGCTCGACGGGGTGATGAAGAACTACCGCCGCTTCTACATGCGCAAGGCGCTGTTTCATTACCCATGGCGCGGGACGGGCTACCGGCGGCGCTACCTGCTCGGCTGTCTCAAGGCGTTCCTGAAGGCGGGCTTCGCACGCACCTTCTACGATCTCGGCAAGGCCGGGTACTGGGGGCCGCAATCGAAGGACAAGGTCGATTTCGGCTTCGACGCGACGCGGACCATCGCCGAGGCGCAGACCGCCGACTGGGAGGCCAGCGCTGAGCGCGCCGCCCGCGCCGCCGAGCGCCGCGCCGCGCTGCGCGAACAGGGCAAGGCGCGTGCCGCCGAGCGCAAGGCGTTTCGCATGCCCAACGGCGCCGAGGCCGTGCGCGAACCGGCGGAGTAGCGCCGTGGACCGGATCGGCCCCAACGCCATCCTGCAGCATCTGCCGGTGCTCGATGCCGCGATCGGGGCGCCCCGGCGCGCCGCGCTCCTCGCGCGCGCCGGGGTCCGGGTGCCGCCCGCGGATGCGGGAATGTTGCCCGAGGCCGAGGTCGCACGGCTGCATCGCGCGGTGCGCCGCGAGCTGCCGGGCGCGTCGGCGCGAATCGCGCGCGCGGCGGGGCTGGCGACGGGCGACTACATCCTTGCGCATCGCATTCCGTCGGCCGCGCAGCGGCTGATCCGGCTGATGCCGGCGGCGCTCGGCGCGCGGGTGCTCGCGGCGGCGATCGCGCGCCATGCCTGGACCTTCGCGGGGTCGGGGCGCTTCGCCGTCGCCGCGCGGCGCCCGCTCGTTTTCACCATTGCGAACAATCCGCTCTGCGGCGACGGCGCGGCGGCGGGGCCGGTCTGCGACTGGCATGCCGCCGTCTTCGAGCGGCTTTTCGCGCGGCTGGTCTGGCCCGGGGTGCAGGTGCGCGAGACGGCCTGCTGCGGCGCCGGCGCGCCGGAATGCCGATTCGAGCTTCATGCGCGACTCCGCTCTTGCCCGGCGCGGCACTGTCATGTTTAATTGACACATGACCGCAAGCAGCACCTTACACTCCGCCATCCCCCGCGCGCGCGACATGCTCGAGCTGATCAAGCCGGTGACGTGGTTTCCGCCGATGTGGGCCTATCTGTGCGGCATCGTCTCGGTCGGGATCTCGCCGCTCGAGGCCTGGCCGCTGGTGCTTCTCGGCGTGTTTCTCGCCGGGCCCGTCGTGTGCGGCATGAGCCAGGCGGCCAATGACTGGTGCGACCGACATGTCGACGCCATCAACGAGCCGCGCCGCCCGATCCCGTCGGGGCGCATCCCGGCGAACTGGGGGCTCGGCATCGCGCTCGCGATGAGCGCGCTTGCGCTGGTGCTCGGCTGGCAGCTCGGGCCGTGGGGCTTCGGCGCGACGGTCGTCGCGGTGATCGCCGCATGGGCCTATTCCGTCGAGCCGGTGCGGCTCAAGCGCTCGGGCTGGCTCGGCCCCGGTGTGGTGGCGCTGTGTTACGAGGGGCTGCCCTGGTTCACCGGCGCGGCGGTGCTCGCCGCGGGCGCGCCGCGCTTCGAGATCGTGGTGATCGCCGGGCTCTACGCCTTCGGCGCCCACGGCATCATGACGATCAACGATTTCAAGGCGCTCGAAGGCGACCGGGCGACCGGCGTGCGCTCGCTGCCGGCCGTGCACGGCCCCGCGATCGCCGCGACCATCGCCTGCACGGTGATGACGATGGCACAGATCCTGGTGATCTGCCTGCTGGTGATCTGGGGGCAACCCTGGCATGCGCTGGTGATCGCGGCGCTGCTCGGGGTGCAGGTCTGGGCGATGCGGCGCTGGATGGCGGACCCGGCCGGGCGTGCGCCCTGGTACAACGGCGCGGGGGTCGGCCCCTATGTGCTCGGGATGATGGTCGCGGCGGTGGCGCTGCGCGATATCGGGGTGGCGGGATGACGCTGTCCTGGCTGTCGATCTTCCGGCTCGGGCTGGTGCAGATGTGCCTCGGCTCGATCGTGGTGCTCACCACCTCGACGCTCAACCGGCTGATGGTCGTCGAGCTCGCGCTGCCGGCGGTGCTGCCGGGGCTGCTCGTCGGGCTGCATTACGGCATCCAGATCACGCGGCCGACATGGGGCTATCGCTCCGACACCGGCGGCAACCGCACGCGGTGGATCATCGGCGGGATGGCCGCGCTCGCGGTGGGCGGGCTCGGCGCGGCGGGCGGCGTGCTCGTGCTCGAGCATGCCTTCGTGACGGGGCTGGTGCTTTCGGTTTTCGCCTATGCGCTGATCGGCATCGGGGTGGGGGCCTCGGGCACCTCGCTTCTGGCGCTGCTGGCCACCGCGACGGCGCGCGAGCGCCGCGCCGCCGCCGCAACCATCACCTGGCTGACGATGATCGCGGGCATGGCCGTCACGGCGGGCGTCGCGGGCAGCTTCCTCGACCCGTATACCCCGGCGCGGCTGATGCAGGTGGTGGGCGTCATCACCGCGGGCGCGGTGATCGTCACGATCCTCGCCGTGGGGCGCATCGAGCGCGGCATCACCGCGCGGCCCGACCCTGCGCCGATGCCCTTTCGCAAGGGCATGGCCGAGATCCTCGCCGAGCCCAAGGCGCGGGCCTTCACCATCTTCGTGTTCCTGTCGATGACCGCCTATTTCATGCAGGAGCTGATCATGGAGCCCTATGCCGGGCTCGTCTTCGACTACACGCCGGGCCAGTCCACCACCCTGTCGGGGGCGCAGAACGGCGGCGTGTTCCTCGGGATGCTCACCGTGGGCATCGCGGCGACGGGGCTGCGCCTCGGGCTGTTGCGCAGCTGGGTGATCGCGGGCTGCACGGGCTCGGCCGGGGCGCTCGCGGCAATCGCGCTTCTGGGGCAGGCCGGGGTGGGGCTCCTGATGCCCGCCGTTGTCGCGCTGGGCTTTTTCAACGGCATGTTCGCGGTGGCCGCGATCGGGTCGATGATGGCGCTCGCTGACAAGGGCCGGGGCAACCGCGAGGGCACGCGGATGGGCCTTTGGGGCGCGTCGCAGGCGATCGCGGCGGGGTTCGGCGGACTCGTCGGCGCGGCGCTCGCCGATGTCCTGCGGCTTGTCGTGACGGCCCCGGCGGCGTTCGGGACGGTATTTCTGATCGAGGCGGCGCTGTTCGTTTGCGCCGCGTGCATGGCCTGGCGGATCATGGACGGGCGCGCGCCCGCGCCCGCGGCCGCCCTGTGATTGCGGGAGAGTGACATGGAACATGACGTTATCGTTATCGGCGGCGGCCCTTCGGGGGCGATCGCCGCACAGGATCTGGCCGAGGCGGGGCGCAGCGTCGCGCTGCTCGACCGCGCCGGGCGCATCAAGCCCTGCGGCGGCGCGATCCCGCCGCGGCTGATCGCCGACTTCGCGATCCCTGACGACCAGATCGTCGCCAAAATCTCCACCGCGCGCATGGTGTCGCCCACGGGCCGCGCCGTGGACATCCCGATCGAGAACGGTTTTGTCGGCATGGTCGATCGCGAGCATTTCGACGAATACCTGCGCGACCGCGCCGCACGCGCCGGAGCCGAGCGGCTCACCGGCACCTTCCAGCGCATCGAGCGCGACGCCGACGGCACCCATGTCGTCTGGCGCGACAAGGCCACGGGCGAGGCCCGGCGCAGCACCGCGACGCTCGTGATCGGGGCTGACGGCGCGCGCTCGAACGTGGCGCGCGCCGAGGTGCCGGGGGGCGACGCGATCCCCTATGTCATCGCCTATCACGAGATCATCGCCGCCCCCGAGGGCGCGGGCGGCTACGATCCGGGCCGCTGCGACGTGATCTATGACGGGCGCATCTCGCCGGATTTCTATGGCTGGGTGTTCCCGCACGGCGCACAGGCCAGCGTCGGCATGGGCAGCATGGCCGAGGGCGTCAACCTCAAGGCCGCGACGGCGGCGCTGCGCGAGTCCTCGGGGCTGGCCGGCTGCGAGACGATCCGCCGCGAGGGCGCGCCGATTCCGCTCAAACCGCTCGATCGCTGGGACAATGGCCGCGACGTGGTGCTCGCCGGCGATGCGGCCGGGGTGGTTGCCCCGTCCTCGGGCGAGGGCATATACTATGCCATGGTCGGCGGGCGCGTTGCCGCCACGGCGGCGCTCGCGGCGCTCGCCTCGGGGCGCGCGGGCGAGCTCGCCAAGGCGCGGAGGCTCTTCATGAAGGAGCACAAGACGGTGTTTCGCGTGCTGCGCTCGATGCAGGACGCCTATTACAAGTCCGACGAGCGGCGCGAGCGTTTCGTGAGCCTGTGTCACGACACCGACGTTCAGCGGCTGACCTTCGAGGCCTACATGAACAAGAAGCTCGTGCGCGCGCGGCCGATGGCGCATCTGCGCATCGGCATCAAGAATCTCGCGCATCTGTCGGGGCTCGTCTCCCCGGCCTGGACCTGACGATGCTGACGCCGGCCTGGATCGACGGCGAGCTGCGGCCCGTGGACAAGCTCGAGGTGCATCGCCGCGGGCTGCGCCACCCGGCCGTGTCGGTGTTCCTGACGGCGGGTGACGCGGTGCTGATCCAGAAGCGCGCGGCGGGCAAGTATCACACGCCGGGGCTGTGGGCGAACACCTGCTGCACGCATCCCGGCTGGGGCGAGGATCCGGCCGGCTGTGCGCGCCGCCGCCTGCGCGAGGAGCTGGGCGTCACGCCGCCGCCGCTGCGCCATTGCGGACAGGTGGAATATCGCGCCGATGTCGGCGGCGGGCTGATCGAGCACGAAGTCGTCGAGGTCTACCGCGGCGAGATGCGGCCCGACATGGCGCTTGCGCCCGCGCCCGAGGAGGTCGCGGCGACGCGCTGGGTGCCGCGCGCCGCGCTCGAGGCCGAGATCGCGCGCGACCCGGCGCGGTTTACCCCATGGCTGCGCATCTATCTCGCCCGCCACGCCGCGATGATCTTCGCCGATCCCGCGCCGGGTTAACCGGGCGCGGCGAGAAAGGGCCGGATGAGCGCGGCGACGGCGTCCGCATCCTCCTCATGGGCGAGATGGCCGAGCCCCGGCAGCACGGCGAACCGCCCCTGAGGCAGACGCGCGGCGGCCCTCTCCGAGACGGCGGGCGGTACCGTGCGGTCGTTCTCCCCGGCGATCAGCAGGCAGGGCACGTCCAGCGCGGGCAGCGCCGCGAGAAGCGGGTCGAGCCGCCACTGCGCCATCATCGCGAGCGTCGCATCGACATGGTCCGGATCGCCGATCAGCTGGCGATATTGCGCGAGCCCCTCAGGCTCGATCCGCGAGCCGGTGGAGCCGAGAAGCCGCGCGACGCCCGCCTCGGTGCCGTTGAGCCGCGCGAACAGGCGCGGCACGAAGGGGCTGACCGAAAGGATCTTTGCCAGCACCGGAAACAGCCACCCCGCCACCCCTTCGAAACGCCCGAGCGCGGCGTTGATCCCGATCACCGCGCGCGGCGGCTCGGGCAGCGTCTGCGCAAGGCGCAGCGCGATCGCCGCCCCCGCCGAATGCCCGATCAGCGCGGCGGGCGCCCATCCCTGCGCCGCGCAGAGCGCCGCGATATCCTCGGCCATTGGGTCGAGCCCCGCGCGTGCCGGACTGCCCCGGCGCGTGAAGCCCTGCCCGGGCAGATCGATCGCGACGACGCGTTGCTCGGCGGCGAGGAGCGGCATGAGGTGCCGCCAGCTGTGACACGAGCCACCCGCCCCGTGCAGCAGCAGGACGAGCGGTCCCGTCCCCATCTCCTGTATGTGCCAGCGATGCGGGCGCACATCGACGCGCCGCGATGTGTCGCGATGCGGCCAGTCGGGCGGCAGGCCGGCGGGTAGGGCTTGTGCCGTCACGTCACGCCGCCGGCGCGTCGAGTGCGGTCTTGAGCGCCGCCGAAAGCCCGCGCGCATCCGCGCGCGGCAGCGGCAGGCAGCGCGCGCGCATCGACGCGGCGAGCTCTTGCAGCGCCGGGCGTGCGCGCAGCCCGGTATCGATCACCACGGCGGGGGTGGCCTGTGCGGCGATCTCGCGGGCAATGCGCGCGGTCTCGCTCGCGGCGGCGGCGCGATCGGGCGTGCCGTCGAGGGCGATGTTGCCGCGCCCGTCGGTCAGGAGCGCGATGCTCGGCGTCATGCCCTTGCCGCGCACGCTCTCGGCCAGCGCCATCGCCGCGCGCAACCCTGCCGCGAGCGGCGTGCCCCCGCCGCCAGGCAGCGCCGCGAGCCGTCGTTTCGTCTGCACCAGCGAGCGCGTGGGCGGCAGGAGCACCTCCGCGCCGGTGCCGCGAAACGCGATGAGCGCGACATGGTCGCGTCGCGCATAGGCATCGGCGAGCAGCAGTTCCACCGCGCCCTTGGCCTCGGCCAGTCGCGCCATCGCCGCCGAACCCGACGCATCCACCGCGAAGATCAGCACCCGGTCGGAGCGTTCCTCGTAGCGCCGGATGCGGATGTCGCCGGAGCGGATCTGCAACCGGTGCGGCGTGGCGGCGCGGGCGCAGCGCAGCGGTTGCCACGGGGCGGCGGCGCGCAGCGTGGCGACGAGGTCGATGCGCGCCCCCGAACCGAGCCGTCCCGGCCGAGACGGCAGCGGCCGGCCGCGCCGGTTGCCCTTGCGCGCCGCGCCGGTGCCCGTACTCGCCGCCTCGCCGCGCGCCGCGCGCCC
>LFIK01000480.1_pt1 | contig 29983 bp, 29 predicted proteins | sample 643401 | NCBI WGS metagenome assembly LFIK01 (sample SAMN03777447, study PRJNA286221) | soda lake metagenome | biome: soda lake; feature: Kulunda steppe; material: water; isolation source: sample T5-Br brine of Lake Tanatar-5 | place: Russia: Kulunda steppe | collected 2010-07
CAGGGGCGGCCCTGGATGATCGCGCAGATCGCCGCCGATATCTTCGGCACGCCCGCGCCCGAGGTGCCGACCGGCGCCGCGCTGGTGGCGCTGGTGGGCGCGCATTACGAGGCGATGCTGGACTTCTACGGGACCGATCTGGGCGTGCGGGTCGCGCGCAAGCATCTGGGCTGGTATCTTGACGCGCAGGGCGGCTGCCCGCCCGCGCTGCGGCGCGCGCTTCTGACGGCGCCCGAGCCCGCATATGTCCTGAGCCTGCTGCCCGAGGCGTTGGCCCCCGCCGCGCCCGGGTGGGAGGACGCGGCATGATCCCGCCCGCCACGGGCACGATCTGGGCCGCGCTGCCAGTGCCCGCCCTGCTGATCGGCAACAAGGACGGCTGCGAGCATATCGCCGATTGCAACCCCGCGGCCGAGCAGTTCCTCGGCCTGTCGCGCCGGGGCGTGATGGCGCGCGCGCTGGCGCAGGTGGTGCGCATCGATGCGCCCATCGACCGCGCCCTTGGCCGCTGCCGCGAGAACCGCGCGCCGGTCTTCATCAATGATGTGCATGTCTCGGTGGGCGAACGTCCCTCGACGATGTGCTCGGTGCAGCTTGCGCTGCTGGGCGACAGGCGCGATCTGGTGCTGATGCTGCTGGTGCCGCGCGACATCGCGGGCAAGCTCGGCAAGGCCGACGGCATCCGCCACGCGGCGCGCTCGGCCATCGGTATGTCGCAGATGCTGGCGCATGAGATCAAGAACCCGCTGGCCGGGATCAGCGGTGCGGCGCAGCTTCTGTCCATGGGCCTGTCGGGCGAGGACCGGGCGCTGACCGACCTGATCGTGGCGGAAAGCCAGCGCATCGTGAAGCTGCTCGAGCAAGTCGAGCAGTTCGGCAATCAGCGCCCGCCCGAGCGGCGCGCGGTCAACATCCATGACGTGCTCGAACGCGCGCGCCGCTCGGCCGAGGTGGGCTTTGCCGCGCATATGCGCATCGAGGATGCCTATGACCCCTCGCTGCCGCCGGTCTGGGCCGATGGCGACCAGCTTTTGCAGGTGTTCCTCAACCTCTTGAAGAACGCCGCGCAGGCGCAGCCCGATGGTGGCCGCATCCGCATCCGCAGCTTTTTCGAGCATTCGCTGCGGCTGCGCGGGGCCAGCGGAGAGGATGTCGCCCTGCCGATCCATGTCGAGATCATCGATGACGGCCCCGGCATCCCGCCCAGGATCGCTGACGAAATCCTCGATCCTTTCGTGTCGGGGCGCGAGAACGGCACTGGTCTGGGGTTGGCGCTGGTCTCGAAGATCATCAGCGCGCATGACGGCTGGTTGACCATCGACAGTGTGCCCGGCCGCACGGTCTTTCGCGTCTCGCTGCCTCGTGCGCCGAGCGCGGCTGTAAACAAGGAGAGCATCTGATGGACGGCACAGTTCTGGTCGCCGATGACGACCGCACGATCCGCACGGTTCTGACCCAGGCGCTGACGCGGGCGGGCTGCAAGGTGCATGCGACCTCGAGCCTGACCACGCTGATGCGCTGGGTCGAGGAAGGGCGCGGCGATCTGGTCATCACCGATGTGATGATGCCCGATGGCAACGGCATCGAGATGATCCCCAAGATCAGCGTCGAGCGCCCCGACCTGCCGGTGATCGTGATCTCGGCGCAGAACACCATCATGACCGCGATCCAGGCCAATGAGGTCGAGGCGCACGACTACCTGCCCAAGCCCTTCGACCTGCCCGACCTGTTGAAACGTGCCGGGGCGGCGATGAAGAACCGCCGCCTGATCGCCGCCTCCGAGGCGCCGGCGCGCCCCACGCCCACTCCGCGCGGCGACATGCTGAGCATGGAGTCGATGCCGCTGGTGGGGCGCACCCCGGTCATGCAAGAGCTTTATCGCCTGATCGCGCGGGTCATCAACGCCACGATGCCCGTGCTGATCATCGGCGAATCGGGCACTGGCAAGTCGCTGATCGCGCGCACGCTGCATGATCTGTCAGATCGCCGCGTGCAGCCCTTCGTGACGGCGACGGGCGAGGATCTGCAATCGGGCGACGGGGTGCAGGCGCTGTTGTCGCGCGTGCGCGGGGGCACGCTGCTGCTCGACGAGCTGACCTCCTACGATACCGAGGCGCAGCTGCGCGCGGCGCGGCTGCTCGACACATTGCCCGAGGACGGCCCGCGGGTGATGGCCACGGCGCAGGGCAATCTGACCCGCGCGCTGGGCGAGGGGGCGCTGCGCGAGGATCTCTATTACCGGCTGGGCGGTGTGGTGCTGAACGTGCCCGCGCTGCGCGAGCGGATCGACGATCTGGAACCCCTGGCCGCGCATTTCCTGTCGCAGGCCGCAGATGAGGGCGCGAATCTGCGCAAGCTCTCGCCCGACGCGATGGAGGTGGTGCGCGTCTATTCCTGGCCCGGCAATGTGCGGCAGTTGCAGAACACGCTGCGCCGCGCCAGCCTGACCAGCAGCGAGGCCTATATCAGCCGCGCCGAGATCGAGGCGGCGCTGCAAAGCCAGCCCAGCGCAGTCAGCATGAATGCCCGCGTCATGGACGAGACGCTGTCGGAATCGGTCGCGCGGCATCTGCGGCGCTATTTCGACCTGCACGGGCAGGATCTGCCGACACCAGGGCTTTACGGCCGTATCCTGCGCGAGATCGAGAAACCCCTGATCGAGATCGCGCTCGATGCCACGGGCGGCAACCAGGCGCGCTGCGCCGATCTGCTGGGCATCAACCGCAACACGCTGCGCAAGAAGATCACCGAACTCGACATCGCCGTCTCGCGGCGGCGCAAGCTGGCGTGATCCGGCCCTGACCCCGGCGATTTGATGTAGAAATACCACAGCGCCTGTGGCAGTGTTGCGGCAGCGGGCGCAGGTGACAGCCCGGCACGGCGCGGCCCGCTGGGCGGTGCCCGACGATGGGGCAGTGAGGGGATCTTGGCAGGGGTATCGCTCATCCGGGCATCGATCTGGGACGCCGCGCGCCAGATCACCGAGAACCGGCGCATGTCGAATCGCATGACGGTCGCGCTGGTGCTGATGGGGCCGGTGCTGGTGACGCTCACGCTGCTGGCGCTGGGGCCGCTCGACCAGCTTTTCGCCTCGCGCGGGTTGTTGCTGATCCTGCTGGCCGATCTGGTCTATCTGCTGATCGTCGCGGCCCTTGTGGCGGTGCGGATCGCCCGGCTGTTCGCCGCGCGGGCCTCGGACACGGCGGGCGCGCGGCTGCATCTGCGGCTGTCGACGCTGTTTGCGACCATCGCGCTGGTGCCCACGGTCACGGTCGCGGTCTTCGCCACGGTGACGCTGAATGTCGGGCTTGAAGGGTGGTTCTCGGACCGGGTGCAACGCGTGCTGGGCACCTCGCTCGCCGCCGCCGAGGCCTATGAGTTCGAGCAGGAACGCGACCTGCGCATCGACACCGAACAGCTTGCGGGGTACCTCAACACGCTGCGGCAGGTTTTCCCGCTGATGAGCGAGGGCGATCTGCGCAGCGCGCTGTCCGAGGCGCAGGGCCAGGTCCAGCGCGGGCTGCGCGTGGCCTTCATCATCGATGGCGCGGGCGAGATCCGCGCGCGGGGCGAGCGCTCCTACCGGTTCAACTTCACCCCGCCCACGCCCGAACAGATGCTCGAGGCGCGCGAGGGCGGGGTCACGGTCATCAAGGACTGGCCCAACAACGAGTTCCGCGCGATTCATGTGCTGGAGGAGTATTTCGACCGCTACCTCTATGTCGCGCGCGAGGTCGATGGCGAGATCCTCAGCCTGCTGGACGAGACCCGCGACACCGTGCGCTTCTACCAGCAGCTTGAACAGGATCGCGGGCAGCTTCTGTTCCAGTTCGGCGCGCTCTACCTCGGTTTCGCGCTGATCCTCATCATGGGCTCGATCTGGCTGGGGCTGAGTTTCGCCGAAAGGCTGGCGCGGCCGGTGGGGCGGCTTGCGGATGCGGCGCAGGCGGTGGGCACCGGTGATCTGGATGTGCAGGTGACAGTCGCGCGCGACGATGACGAGATTGCGCTCTTGGGCCGGGTGTTCAACCAGATGACCACGCAACTCAAGGGCCAGCGCGAGGCGCTGCTGGAGAACACCCGCCAGATCGAGGCGCGGCGGCGGCTGTTCGATTCGGTGCTGGGGTCCGTCACGGCGGGAGTGATCGGGCTGGACGGGCAGGGGCGGGTCGAGTTCATCAACCGCGCCGCCGAGGGGTTGGTCGCCGTCACCGCCAATGCCGTGCTTGGCACGCCGCTGGACGAGGCAGTGCCCGAATTCGCGCCGCTGCTTGCGCGGCTGCAATCAAGCCCCGCCGCGCAGGGCCGCGTGCAGGAGGAGTTGAAGCTCGCGCGCGAAGGGCGGCTCGAGACGCTTCTGGTGCGCGTGGCCGAGCGGCGGCAGGCCGACGGCCGGCTGGAAGGGTATGTCGTGGCCTTCGATGATGTGTCCGAACTGGTCTCGGCCCAGCGCATGGCCGCCTGGGGCGATGTCGCGCGCCGCATCGCGCATGAGATCAAGAACCCGCTGACTCCGATCCAGCTTTCGGCCGAACGGATCGAGCGCAAGTTCGCCCGCAGGCTCGAGGAGGCGGATTCCGAGGCGCTGGCGCAACTCACCTCGGTGATCGTGCGCCAGACCAACGATCTGCGCCGCATCGTCGATGAGTTCTCGCGTTTCGCCCGCATGCCCGAGCCAGACCGCCGCCCGCATGATCTGGTCGCCATCCTGCGCGACTGCGCGCTGTTGCAGGAAAGCGGCCAGCCCGAGGTGCGCTTCGACATCGCGCTGCCCGATGATCCGGTGGTGGTCGAGGTGGACGAGACGATGCTGGCGCAGGCCTTCACCAACCTGATCAAGAACGCGGGCGAGGCCATCGACAGCAAGCGCGCCGCCGACGCACCCGAGGATTACGCCCCCGAGATCCGCATCGGCTTCGCGGCCCGGGACATCGATCTGCGCATCACGATTGCCGATAACGGCATCGGGCTGCCCGCCGATCGCGCGCGGCTGTTCGAGCCTTACGTGACCACCCGCGCCGAGGGCACCGGGCTGGGGCTGTCCATCGTGCGCAAGATCATCGAGGAACATGGCGGCACGTTGCGGCTCGAGGATGCGCCGGTATTCGAAGGGGGCACGCATGCCGGGGCGATGGCGGTGATCCGCCTGCCGCGGCTGAGCCCCGGGCAAGAGACGGATGCAAACAACAATATGGCGGAGCAGCAGGCATGAGTGACATTCTGATTGTCGATGACGAACGCGACATTCGCGCGCTGATCGCGGATATTCTGGAGGATGAGGGCTACAAGACCCGGCAGGCCGCGGATTCCGACGCCGCGATGGCCGAGGTCAACGCCAACCCGCCCGCGATGCTGATCCTCGATATCTGGCTCAAGGACAGCAAGATGGACGGCATCGACATCCTGATGACCGTCAAGCGGTCCAACCCCGACATTCCCATCGTCATCATCTCGGGCCACGGCAATGTCGAGATCGCGGTCGCAGCGATCAAGCAGGGGGCCTATGACTTCATCGAGAAGCCCTTCAACATCGACAAGCTGATGGTGGTGATCAGCCGCGCGATGGAGGCCGCGCGCCTGCGCCGCGAGAACCAGGCGCTGAAACGGCGCGAGGCGAATTCCGCGCAGATGCTGGGCGAGAGCCACGCCTTCCGCGCGCTCTGCGCCAATCTCGACAAGGTGACGCAGTCCAACGCCCGGATCATGTTCACCGGCCCGGCCGGCAGCGGCAAGGAAGTCGCGGCGCGCTATGTCTACGAGCATTCGGACCGCGCCAGCGCGCCCTTTGTCTGCGTCTCCTCCGCGATGATCGAGCCCGATCGCATGGAAGAGGTGCTGTTCGGCCGCGAAAGCCCCGAGCGCGGGGTCGAGCCCGGCCTGCTGGAGCAGGCGCATGGCGGGGTGGTCTATCTCGACGAGGTCGCCGACATGCCGCTGGGCACGCAATCGAAGATCCTGCGCGTGCTGGTCGAGCAGCAATTCACCCGGTTGGGCGGGGCCGACAAGGTGCGGGTCGATTTGCGGGTGATGTCGGCGACCACGCAGGACCTGGCAGAGCGGGTCCGCGAGGGACGCTTCCGGCAAGAGCTTTTCGACCGGCTGAGCGTGGTGCCGATCCGCGTGCCTGGGCTGGAGGAACGCTGCGAGGATATCCCCGTCCTCGCCGAGCATTTCATCGACGAGTTGCACCGCCTGCACGGGCTGGCAAAGCGCAGCCTGTCAGAGGCCGCGCGCGCCCATCTGCAGACGATGCGCTGGCCGGGAAATATCCGCCAGCTGCGCAACGTGATCGAGCGCACGATGATTCTGGGCGAGGCGGGCACCCCCATCGAGGTCCGCGATCTGCAAACCGAGACGGCGGCCGAGCCGAGCGATACCGGCGCCAAGGTGGTGCTGTCGGGCAGCCTGACGACCCTGCCGCTGCGCGAGGCGCGCGAGTTGTTCGAGCGCGAATACCTGCTCTCGCAGATCCAGCGCTTCGGCGGCAATATCAGCCGCACGGCGAGCTTTGTGGGGATGGAGCGCTCGGCGCTGCACCGCAAGTTGAAATCGCTGGGCGTGACGGCGCCGAAACTGTCCGAGGCAAAGGGCTGACAGCGCGGCCGACCAGCAGCATGGGGGCCGCGCGAGGACCGCAGGCGCGTTGGCGCGCCCGGGCTGCACAAAGCGCCCTCGGGCCGTGCCCACCCACCCACCCTTGCACGCCCCGAGGGCGCTTTGTGCGGCCATCTCGGGCACAGGCGGTCTGATAGATCCGCGCACAATCGCGCGACGCGGGCGCGGGGCGGCTGGTCGGCGCGTGGCTGCCGGGTTATGCTGCGAACATGCGGTGTCTGGTCCCTCTCGCCCTGTCTGTCACGTTCCTGCTGCCTGCGGGCGCGTTCGCCGAGGGCGATGACGGGGTCGAAGAGCCCCTGGCGCCGCTGATCGAGCGGTTCGAGGACGGCATGCGCGGGATTTTGCGCGAATTCGGCCCGTATCTGCGCGAACTGGAACGCGGCTTGCAGGCAGCGGAGCCGGAACTGCTGCAGCTTTTCGAGCAGATGCGCGACATGACGCAGTATCACCCGCCCGAGTTGCTGCCCAATGGCGATATCCTCATCCGCCGGCGTCAGCCGGGCGACGAGGAGCCGGGCGACGGCGACTCGTCCGACGACCCGCCCGAGGACCCGTTCGAGTTGTGAGTCCGGCGCACGCGGACTTTCGCTTCCGCGCCGACCTGGTTGGCGAGGGATGTGAAGCGCTGCGCCGCCACATCGCCGAACAGCGCCTGCATGTCGCGCTCGAGGATCAACTCCAGCACCCGCTTCTTGGGGAAGAAGCGCAACTCGCCCGCATTCGACGGCCCGTCCATCGAGAACATCGCCCCGAAACGCAGCGCGCGGCCCAGCATCTTGGCCTCGGCCAGATCGGCCTCGGTCAACAGGCCCGCAACCTCGCGGATGCGCGGGCGCAAGCCATTGGTCTTGTAGCGATACATCAGCGCGATCCCCAGATAGACCCGCCCCATATGGTCGAGCCCGCCCAGATTCGCCCGCGTCGCCGTGTCGAAACACGCATCCGCCCGGTAGTCGGGATGCGCGCGCCAGTTCACGTCATGCAGCAGGCAGGCCGCGCGGATCAGCCGCAGCCGCTCGGGCGGGCGCGAGCGGTAGAGCGGCAGCAGGAAATTGTAGAGCTTGCGCCCGAAGCCCGGCAGCCGGGCGCTGCTGTGCTCCATGAAATGGCACGCCTCGATCAGCGGGTCGCGGCGGCGCAGCGTGTCGGGCATCTGATCGTAGAGGATGCCCTCGCGGATGCCATAGCTTGACACATAGACCGCGCGCGGGCTGAAGACGCGCACAAGCTGGCGCAGCACGACCGCGGCGAGCGGCACGAGGCTGATGCGCTCTTCCGAAATGCCGGTCATCTGGCGCAGCGCGCTCATCTCGTGCTCGGCGATCCAGTCGATGGTCTTGCGGATCGACTTGGGCGTCATGGCGTATTCATGCAGCACTTTCAGCGGATAGCCGCGTCGTTCCATATCCAGCCGGGCGATGGCGCGCCACGATCCGCCGACCAGGTAAAGCGCGTCGTGATGCGTGCCAACTTCGTCCCGTAAGTCCTTGAGAACGTTGCCGATATGGTTGCGAAGCCCCTTCTTGCCGCCACCCACCTGTTGCAGCCGGAACGGCCCCAGCGCCGAGGTGACAGTGGCATGGACGCGCCCCGCGCCGATCACGGCGAGTTCCATGCTGTTGCCGCCGATATCGCAGACCAGCCCCGACGCCTCGGGCCAGCCGGTCAGCACGCCCTGCGCCGAGAGCCGCGCCTCTTCCGGCCCGTCGATCACGCGCATCCGCAGCCCCGTCTCGGCCTCGATCTGCGCGCGGAATTCGGGGCCGTCCTCGGCCTCGCGCACCGCGGCGGTGGCGACCATGGTCAGGTTGGTCAGCCGCATCCCGTGCGCCAGCAGGGCAAAGCGTTTCAGCGTGGCAAGCGCGCGCGTGCGTCCCTCGGGGTTCAGCCGCCCGGTCTCGGCCAGTCCGCGGCCCAGCCCGCACAGCACCTTTTCGTTGAAGAAATAGGCGGGGCTGCGGGCGGCCCCGTCAAACACCACCATCCGCACCGAGTTCGAGCCGACATCGATCACCCCCACCAGCGCCAGCGCGCGGGCCGAAGGGTCGGTGAAGATGGGACTATCGAACAGGCCCGCCCGATGGGCAGTTGGGTCGCGCCCCTCGGGCGCGGGCGATTGGCCATCCATCGCGGCAGCTCCTGTCTGGCATCGGCCTTAGGCGTGCACTCTAGCGGGTCATCGCAGCACTGGTCAATCGGCTGCCTGCGGGCAGGGGCGTGCTGTGCGGCGCAACTGCCCCTTTCGCCCCGGCGCGGCTTGCGGCATAAGCTGCGCACCGCCGAACCGAGGGACCGCCATGCACGATATCCGCGCCATCCGTGACAATCCCGCCGCATTCGATGCGGCGCTGTCCCGCCGGGGCCTAGCGCCGATCTCGGGCGATATCCTCGAGATCGACCAGGCGCGCCGCGCTGCCATCGCCGAGGCCGAAGAGGCCAAGGCCGCGCAGAACGCCGCCTCGAAGGCGGTGGGCGCGGCCAAGGCGAAAGGCGACGAGGAGGGGTTTGCCCGGCTGCGCGCCGAGATGGCCGCTGCCAAGGCGCGCATTGCCGAGCTGGAAGAGGCCGCCCGCGCAGGCGATGCACGGCTGATCGCGCTTCTGGAAGGGCTGCCCAACCTGCCGCTCGCCGATGTCCCCGACGGCGCGGATGAAGACGACAATGTCGAGGTGCACCGCTGGGGCAGCCCCCGCAATTTCGACTTCGACCCGGTCGAGCATTACCAGATCGCGGGCGTCGCGCCGGGGATGGACTTCGCCACCGCCGCGAAACTCTCGGGCGCGCGCTTTGTCGTCCTGCGCGGGGCCGTGGCGCGACTGCACCGGGCGCTGGCGCAGTTCATGATCGATCTGCATGTCGAGGAGCATGGCCTGACCGAGGTGAACAGCCCCGTTCTCGTGCGTGACGATGCGATGTATGGCACCGGGCAATTGCCGAAATTCGGCGAGGACAGCTATCAGACGACGAATGGCTGGTGGCTGATCCCGACCTCGGAAGTGACGCTGACCAACACGGTCGCGGCCGAGATCCTCGACCCCGATGCCCTGCCGCGGCGTTACACGGCCCATACGCTCTGCTTTCGGTCCGAGGCGGGCAGCGCGGGCAAGGACACCAGCGGCATGCTGCGCCAGCACCAGTTCGAGAAGGTCGAGATGGTCTCGATCACCCGGCCCGAGGACAGCATGGACGAGCACGCCCGCATGACCCGCTGCGCCGAAACGGTGCTTGAACGGCTGGGCCTGCCCTACCGGACCGTTGCGCTCTGTACCGGCGATATGGGCTTTGGCGCGCAAAAGACCCATGACATCGAGGTGTGGCTGCCGGGGCAGGGGCGGTATCGCGAAATCTCGTCCGTCTCGGTCTGCGGGGATTTCCAGGCGCGGCGGATGAATGCGCGCTTCCGGCGCGAGGCCGGTGGCAAGCCCGAATTCGTCCATACGCTGAACGGCTCGGGGCTGGCGGTGGGGCGCGCGCTGATCGCCGTGCTGGAGAATGGCCAGCAGGCCGATGGCAGTGTCGATCTGCCCGAGGTGCTGCACCCCTATCTGCGCGGGCGCAGCCGCCTGAACGCCGAAGGCGCGCTGGTCTGAGCGCATGATGCAGCACGGCCACAGCCGTCCCGGCCCGCCGGGGCGCTGCCCGATTCCTGCCACATTTCAGTGTGCTCCTGTTGGATCGAGGCAGAGAGCAGGAGCAAAAAAATGCAAAAGGATCTCAACGAAGACCCCCCGGACCGTGCGACCGCGCAGCACGCGCTTCCCCGCTTCCGTTGGCGGATTGCGGCGCGACCGGAGCAGCGCGCCCGGCGCAGGGCGGAGGTCGTGTTCGTCGACTGGGCGCTGATCTGAGCCGACCCCACACCGGGATGCGGCTGGAGTATGGGCCGAATCCCGCCGATGGCGGATCCGTGCCGCCTGCGGGCTGCACGAATCATCTGGGCGTAGCGCGGCACGCGCAGTAGCACGGGAACGGCCCTGCGCTGTCGGGCCTGTCACCCCGGTTGCCGCCCATGCCGACGCCCGTGCGCTCGATCCGCAATCTCGGCCCCGCGATGGAGGCCGCGCTCGCGCGTGTCGGCATCACCAGCGCCGAGGCCCTGCGCGAGATCGGCACGGATGCGGCCTATGCGCGGCTGTTGCAGAACGGCGAGAGGCCGCATTTCATCGCCTATTACGTGCTCGAGATGGGGTTGCAGGGGCGGCCCTGGAACGATTGCCAGGGCGCCGAGAAAGCGCGCCTGCGCGCGCGCTTTGACCGGCTGAAGGCGTCGGCACAGCCGTCGCGCACCCCCCTTGACGCGGCGCTTGATGAAATCGGCGTCCGCCCCGCTTCCCGCAAGGAGACCTCATGATCCGTCTGCCCGTTCTCATGCTGCTCGGTCTGTTGCTTGCAGCCTGCGGCGCGCCCGCCCCCGAGGTGAGCCGCGCCGCCACACCCGACCTCTACCCCGGCGAGACGCCCGAGATGCGCCGCCTTGTCCAGCGCTATGCCGCCAAGCATCAGATCCCCGAGGCGCTGCTGCACCGTGTCATCCAGCGCGAAAGCGACTACCGGCCCCGCGCGCGCAACGGCCCCTATTGGGGGCTGATGCAGGTGCTGCCGCAGACCGCGCGGACCATGGGCTTTCGCAGCAGCCCCGAGGATCTGCTCGACCCGGAGGTGAACCTGACCTATGCCGGGCGCTACCTGCGCGGTGCGTGGAAAGTGGCGGATGGCGATATCGATCGCGCGGTGATGTGGTACGCGCGCGGCTACTATTACGAGGCCCGCGACCGCTGCATGCTGGTCGCGACCGGCCTGCGCGACCGCGAGGTGCGCCGCGACTGCCCCTCGCGCCGCGCCGGGTGAACTGCGGTGCCGATGCGCCGCATTCTGTCCCGGCGTCGCCGGGGGCACGCCGGAGGGGGTGCGGTCCACCGGAAAACTGGCCTGTCGTCCAGCGCCATCGGCTTCGCCCAACGGGTTCTCGAGGTCCCGGCCATCGGTCCGTTCGGGCAGGTGTTCGGTCGCGTCAGGCCGTCGGGCCTCGCGCACGAGGTTGGGGTCCACCGGCAGCCAGCCCGTCCCGTCCCAGGCCTCGGCCCAGGCATGGGGCGTGGTCATCCACGGCGCAGTGATCAGCCCGAGAACCGGGCGCGCGGGGGGGTGCCCACCACATGGCAGAGCGCGACGAAAAGAAAGGCATACTCGCCGCAATCGCCCTTGCCCGCGCGCCAGTGACATCGTTGCCCCGAGGGCATCGCGCGGATACCGGTAGCGCAGCGCGTCGGCAGCAGCCTGCTGGGGGCGTCGGCGCTCTCGGCCGTGGTGCTTGGCGCTGGTCACGCCCTTTGCCGTAACGTTGGTGTTCGGGCCGATCTCCATGTGGCTCTCCGGGCGCGAGCGGTGAGCAAGTGCTGATCCGCTGCGCGGGGCTGACGGGCACCCGCGCAGGCGGTATCCGCCCTGCCTTCTGTCGCCGGGCGCGGCCCACGCGGCACGGTCTCGATGACGCGACGGGGGCCGAGCGCTCTGTGACCCGGCGGCATGACACATCCCGCCGAGGACGGATAAGGTCGCGCAAATGCGGGGCCGGGACACTTCGCGAAGACACCCCAAGTGGCCCCTATATGGCGGGTCGACGGCTTTCCTGTGTCCCGGACCGCTTGATCCCCGCCTGCGCGCGGCCACTGGTTCGCGCCGATTGGTCGCTTGGGGTGTCGTCAACGCTCTGGCGCGGCGCTTTTTCCGTACTCTATGCGGGTTTGCCATGTCGCGACCGCGTGCCCGCCACATTTCCGCTGGAATGCGGCATCAGTGTCAATCTCCGGGTGCAGGAACGTAAAGGGGTTGCCATGTATCTCGAAATCGAAGCGGCGTTGCATCGCTTCACCGCAGCGGAAGACGGTGCTGTCTCGGTCGAATACGTGGTGTTGACCGCAGCGATCATCGGGCTGAGCCTGGCGTTCGTCGGCCATGTCCGAAACGGCAGCGAGGCCATTGCCGAGGTCATCGAAGAGGCGGTCGAAGAGACCGATATGGCCGGGATGTGCCCCTCGGGATGCGCCGAGGCGGGGGGCGGGGGCGGGTCCGGCACTCAGGAAGCGCCGCCGCCATAGGGCCGCCTCAGGATGCTCTCGCCTGCGGGCGCAGGGCAAGCCAGATCAGCGCCGCGCCCGCCAGCACGAGGAAGGGCAGCATGGCGATATTGACCATCTGCCAGCCGGTCTCGGCGTCGCCGCCCGCGCAGTTCATCAACGTTCCCGAGGACAGCGAGGCGAGGAACACGCCGCCGAAGACGATCATGTCGTTCATGCCCTGCACGCGGCCGCGCTCTTCCGGGGCGTGGGCCTCGGTCAGCATCGCCGTTGCGCCGATGAAACCGAAATTCCATCCCACCCCCAACAGGATCAGCGCGATGTAGAATTGCGCCAGATCGACGCCCGAGATCGCGACAGCCCCGGCGGCCGCCAGGATGACAAGCCCCGTGCCCACGATGGCGCGCGCCCCGAAGCGGGCGATCAGATGACCCGTGAAGAACGAGGGCGCATACATCGCCAGCACATGCGCCGAGACGATATTGGCCGCGTCAGACGTGGCGAAGCCGCAGCCCACCACGGCCAGCGGGGTCGAGGTCATGACCAGATTCATCAGCGCATAGGCGACGGTCCCGCAGATGATCGCCACGGCGATGACGGGGGTCTGCAAAAGCGCCATCCGCGCGCGGCCCTTGGGGGCGTCGGCCCGCGGCGCCTCGGGGGTGGGGATGTCCAGCGCGCTCAAGAGCACCATGCCCGCGATGTTCAGCCCGATCACGCCCAGATAGGTCGCCAGAAACGGCACCGGCATCGCCTCGGCGGTGAGCGAGACAAGTTGCGGGCCGAAAACGGCCGAGAGAAGCCCCCCCGCCATGACGTAGGAGATCGCCTTGGGGCGGAATTCGGGGGTGGCGGTGTCGGTCGCGGCAAACCGGTAGAAGCCATTGGCCGACATGTAAACGCCAGTCAGGAGCGAGCCCAGCAGGAACAGCGGAAACGACCCCAGCAGCAGCGCATAGGCGCAGATCGCCGCACCCGTGGCCCCGGCGGCGCAGGCCAGCCAGAACCCCGCGCGCCGACCGTAAGCCTGCATGAAGGCCGATAGCGGCGTGGCTGTGAGCATCGAGCCCAGCACGATCAGCGAGATCGGCAGCGTCGCCCAGCAGGGATTCGCCGCCAGCATCTGCCCCGCCAGCCCGCCGATGATGAACATCACCGGCAGTTGCGCGCCCGCAACCGCCTGCGCGGCGACCAGCACCAGCACATTGCGCGTCGCGCGGCGGTTGTCGGGGGTTGCAACTGTCTCGACCATGCGGGCAGGGTTAGCGCGCGCGCTGCGCGATGAAAAGAGGTGTTTAGCATGTGCAATGTCGCGAGTATCGGGCGGCTGATGGATTCGGAAGAGACAATGGCCGAGGGGGCCGAATGGCTCGCCCGTCAGGAGCCGCGCTTCGCCCATGCGCTGAAGCTCGCGGGCCCGCCGCCCTTGCGCCGCCGTCCCGACGGTTTCGCGCATCTGCTTTCGGCCATTGTCAGCCAGCAAGTCAGCACCCACGCCGCCCGCGCCATCTGGGGGCGGATGGAGACGGCGGGGCTGACCACGCCCGAGGCGGTGCTGGCCGCCGATGACCCCACATTGCGCGCGCCGGGCCTGTCGCAGCAGAAGATGCGCTATGCCCGCGCGCTGGCAGCGGCGGGGATCGACTTCGACGCGCTGCGCGAGATGCCCGACGCGCAGGTGGTCGAAACGCTGGTCACGGTCCCCGGCATCGGGCGCTGGACCGCCGAAATCTACGCCATGTTCTCGCTGGGCCGTGCCGATGTCTTCGCACCCGCCGATCTGGCGTTGCAGGAATCCGCGCGGCGGCTGTTCGTGCTGGACGCCCGCCCGCGCGAGGCCGCGCTGCGCCGCATGGCCGAGGCCTGGTCGCCCTGGCGCAGCGTTGCGGCGGGGATGCTCTGGGCCTATTACCGGGTGGAAACCGACAGGGAAGGGATCGTATGACACGCAAGCTCACATCGGGCCGCCGGGGGCCGTCCTCGGGGCATCGGGCCAGTTCGGCGGTGGTGTTCGTGCATGGCTACGGGGCGGACGGGGCGGACCTTCTGGGGCTGGCCGACCCGCTGGGACCGCATCTGCCCGATACGGTGTTTTTCGCCCCCAACGCGCCCGAGCCCTGCGCGGCCAATCCGATGGGCTATCAGTGGTTCCCGATCCCCTGGCTTGACGGGTCGAGCGAGGCGCAGGCGCTGGACGGGCTGGCCCGCGCGGCGGCCGATCTCGACGCCTTCCTCGACGGGGTGCTGGAAGAAGAACGCCTCGCGCCCGAGGCGCTGGCGCTGGTGGGCTTCTCGCAAGGCACGATGATGAGCCTGCAGGTCGCACCGCGCCGCGCCGCGCCGCTGGCCGGGCTGGTGGGCTTCTCGGGGCGGCTGATGCAACCCGAACGGTTGGAGGCCGAGACCGTCTCGCGCCTGCCGGTGCTGCTGATCCACGGCGATCAGGACGAGGTGGTTCCGCCCGCCTGCCTGCCCGAAGCAACCGACGCGCTGGTGGCCGCCGGGTTCGAGACCTACAGCCATGTCTCGGAAGGGACCGGCCACGGTATCGCCCATGACGGGCTGTCGCTGGCGCTGTCCTTCCTGCGCGAGAAGCTGCCGGGCTGACCTCAGAGCGCGCGCAGCCACGCATCAAGCGCGTCGAGCGCCTGTTGCCCTGCCGCGCTGTCGAGGTCGAACTGGTATTCATGACCGAGCGCAGGTTCGTGGTCCGGCGGGAAGAACAGGGTGCTGACCGGCACGCCCGCGTCCTCCATCGTGCGCGCAAGGGCGCGGGATTGCGGCTCCAGCGGATCGGCATTCCCGACGGTGACAAAGGCCGCGGGAAAGGCAGGCGACATCCGCGCCGTCAGATCGAAGGTGTCGAGAACCTCCGAGCGCCGCCAGTTCCGGTCGCCACTATAGGCCCATCCCGTGACCTGCACGAACCAGCGCCCGAGGATCGCGCCCTCGCCAAGCCCGGCAATGTCGTAGACGCCGCAGAACAGGCTTACCCCGGCCAGCGCGTCGCGCCACGGCGCGTCCTTGACCCCCAACTGCTGCCCATATGCGGCATCGGTCGCAGCCGCAGCCGTCTGCGCGGCGATCTGCGCCCCGGCGCTGTCGCCGGCAAGCACGAATCTGGCCCCGTCGAGATCATGCTCAGCCCCTTCGCCATGCAGGAAGCCAAGCGCCGTCGCGAGTTGCCGCACCGGTGTCGGATAGCGCGCCTCGGGCGCGATGGTGTAATCGACATTGACCACGATGAAGCCACGGCCCGCGAGGATCTTGAGGTAATTCGCGACATCCGCGCGCTGTCCTGAGACGAACCCGCCCCCGTGCACCCAGACGATCACGGGCAGGCCGGTCGAGGCGTCGGGCAGCCTGTAGATATCGAGCAGGGCCGCCGGGTCATCCGGGTCGTAGCGATGCGTAGTTGTCGTGACCGCGGCAGGAACACGCGGGGCCAGCCGGTCCGAGGCCGCGGCAGCGCCCCGGTCGAATGCCGCCCGCACCAGCAGGACGCCCGGCCAGGGCGACAGGCTGAAACCGGCGACGATCAGGGCAGCGATTGCAGCTGCGGCAAAAAGGACTGTGCGCATTCACTCGCTCTCTCGTGCTGCGACGCCTTGCAACATGACCCTTTAGCCCCGATCTGTCGAGCAGGGCCGGGGAATTCATCGCCCCCGGGCGCGGACGCGATGTCGCTTTCCGTCACGCAGGGGGCGCGATTCGCGCTGCAGCGCAGCATCGGCTGTGCGACCAACATGCCGGGGAGGCGCGCGACAGCAGAGGACGCGGGCAGAGATGGGCAAGGTCTTTTCGGGCGTATGGCCGCTGATGCTGGGCATCCTGCTCATCATGCTCGGCAACGGGATGCATTTTACCCTTATCGGGGTGCGCGGCGGGATCGAGGGGTTCTCGACCACGGCGCTGGCCATCGTGACCTCGGGCTATTTCATCGGCTTCCTGTCGGGCGCGCGCTACGCGCCGCTGCTGATCCGCAAGGTCGGGCATGTGCGGGTCTTCGCGGCACTGGGCAGCTTCATGTCGGCCGCGCTCATCGCCTTTCCACTGATCATCGACCCGATCGGCTGGACACTGCTGCGCATCCTGATCGGCTTTTGCATGTCGGGCATCTACGTCACGGCGGAAAGCTGGCTCAACAACGCCTCGACCAACGAGACGCGCGGCAAGGTGCTGTCCACCTACATGATGATGCAGACGCTGGGCCTGGTCGGCGCGCAGGCGCTGCTGAGCGCGGGGGACGAGACGACATCGGTGCTGTTCATGATGGCCTCGATCCTCGTGTCACTCGCCTTCGCGCCGATCCTGCTGGCCGCGACCCCGGTGCCGGCGGCCGAGATCACCAAACCGCTGTCGCTTCTGGCGCTCCACCGGCGCGTGCCGCTTTCGACGCTGGGGATTTTCCTGCTGGGCAGCGTCTACGCCATGCAGACCGGGATGGGTGCCGTCTATGGCAGCCAGATCGGGCTCGAATCGCAACAGGTCGCAGCCCTTGTGGCAGCCTTCTTCATTGGCGCGATGGTGTTCCAGTTCCCGGTCGGGTGGCTGTCGGACCGCATGGACCGCCGAATGCTGATCTGCGGGGCGGCGGCGGCGGCAGCGGGGTTCGGCCTGCTGGGCTGGGCCGCGCCGGAAGGCTTGCTGCCCATTCTGGGCGCCGCCTTCCTTGCCGGGGGGATGACGACACCGCTCTACGCGTTGTTTCTCGCCTATGCCAATGACTGGCTGGAGGTCGAGGAGATGCCCGCCGCCTCGGGCGGGCTGATCTTCAGCTTCGGCCTGGGCGCGATCTGCGGGCCGCTGGCGACGGGCGCGGCGATGGAGCAGTTCGGCGCCAATGCCTTCTGGCTGGTGATGAGCGCGACCTTCCTCTTGATCGCGCTCTACGCGCTGTGGCGGATGAGCCAGCGCCCGGCAATGCCGGCCGAGGACACTGACAGCTATGTCGCGGTGGTGCCGTCAAGCTCGGCGGTGGCGCTGCAGGCGGCGGTCGAATGGTCGACAGAGCAGGCCGAGGCCGAGCGCGAGGCACAGGCGGAAGAGGCCGAGGCGCAGCGCGAGGGGTAGACCGCCGCCCCCATGAGCGGGGTGTGGCGTGTCATGCGCCTGTCACGAAGTGATCATATCCACACCCCTGCGACATCTGGTGCGCGCGAAGGGCTTGCCAGATCTTTTTCGCAAGATATAGTTCAGCCATCGCGATGCTGTGGCGCAGCATCGCTCTGGTCCCAAGGGGGCTTGAATCGCCCCTCGGGGCCGCCAGATCGGAGGCGGCGCTGTATGGATGGTGAGTTCAGGACCGAATTCGTGCGCGACCCGGTGGGGCTGCGGCACTTTCCGGCGCTGGTCCTCAATGCCGATTATCGCCCGCTGTCCTACTACCCGCTCTCGCTCTGGCCATGGCAGGACGCGGTGAAGGCGGTGTTCCTCGACCGGGTGGATACGCTTGCCGAATACGACCATGTGGTGCGCAGCCAGCGCATGGAAATCCGCGTCCCCTCGGTCGTGGTGCTGCGCGAATATGTGCATCCGCGCAAGCGGGTCGCCTTCACCCGCTTCAACCTGTTTCTGCGCGACGAGTTCTCTTGCCAGTATTGCGGTGCGAAGAATGACCTGACCTTCGATCATGTGCTGCCGCGCAAGCTGGGCGGCGTGACAAGCTGGGAAAACGTCGTCGCCGCCTGCGCGCCCTGCAATCTGAAGAAGGGGTCCAAGACGCTGCGCGAATCGGGGCTGAAGCTCAAGCGCGCGCCCGTCCGCCCCGGGGCCGAGCAGCTGCGCAATCAGGGGCGGCGCTTTCCGCCCAATCACCTGCATGAAAGCTGGCTCGATTACCTTTATTGGGATAGCGAACTCGAAGCGTGAGGCGCGCCGCCGCGCGGATGATGCGCGCCTGCTGCAACGCGCCCCCGGAGCGTGCCCACCCACCCGCCCTTGCACGCCCCGGGGGCGCATTGCAGGAAGCCTATGGCGAGGGGCGGGCAATTGCTGTGACTTCCGGGTGCAGGCAGCGGGGATCGGATGACGCGGGCAGGCCACTGGACAGAGGGGCCCCCTGCAGGTAAACGGTGGTAGCGCTAACACAAGCCGCTGTCCGTGCGGGCAGCGGCCTTCGCGTGCCAACAGAGGGAGAGTCGCATGGTCGCGCGCGTCATTCCGGTCGATCCGTTCGATCTGGTCATCTTCGGGGCCACGGGCGATCTGTCCCGTCGCAAGATCCTGCCCGGCCTCTACCGTCGCTGGCGGCAGGGCCAGATCCCCGACGGGGCGGCGATCATCGGCGCCGCGCGCAGCAAGATGGACGCGGAGGATTTTCGCGCGCAGGTTGCTCAGGCGCTCGACGAGTTCCTTGCGCCGGGTGAAAGCGACGCCGCGACGCGCGACAGGTTCCTTGCCATGATCGACTATGTCGCCATCGACGCGCGCGGCGAGGGCGGCTGGCAGGCGCTGGCAAGCAAGATGCGCGACGGTGTGGTGCGGGCCTTCTACCTGTCGGTGGCCCCGGCCCTGTTCGGCGATATCGCGCAGCGGCTGGTCGAGGGCGGGATCGCCGACCGCAACGCGCGGATCGTGGTCGAGAAACCCTTCGGCAAGGACCTGGCCTCGGCGCGCGCACTCAACGCCGCGCTGGCCGAGTATTTCAACGAGGATCAAGTCTACCGGATCGATCATTACCTGGGCAAGGAGACCGTTCAGAACCTGATGGCGGTGCGCTTCGCGAATATCCTGTTCGAGCCTTTGTGGAATGCGCAATTCGTCGATCATGTGCAGATCACTGTCGCCGAGACCGTGGGCGTCGGCGGGCGCGGCGAGTATTACGACCATTCGGGCGCGATGCGGGACATGGTGCAGAACCACATGATGCAGCTTCTGTGCCTGATCGCGATGGAGCCGCCGAACGCCTTCGAGCCTGACGCCATGCGCGACGAAAAGCTCAAGGTGATCCGCGCGCTCGACCCGCTGGACCCGCGCGATTGCGTGCGCGGGCAGTATCGCGGGGCAGGGGGCGATGATTATCTCGCCGAATCCGGCAATCCCGACAGCCGCACCGAAAGCTTCATCGCCATGAAGCTGCAGGTCTCGAACTGGCGCTGGAAGGGCACGCCCTTCTATCTGCGCACGGGCAAGCGGCTGAGATCGCGGGTCTCCGAGATCGCCATCACCTTCAAGGAGCCGCCGCATTCGATCTTCGGCGAATCGAACCAGTGGCGCGAGAATGTGCTGGTGATCCGCCTGCAGCCCGATGAGGGGATGGATCTGCGCGTGATGATCAAGGAGCCGGGGCCGGGCGGGATGCGGCTGAAGGATGTCGCGCTCGACATGAGCTTCGCCGAGGCGCTGGGCAATGATCTCGACGTGCCCGACGCCTATGAGCGGCTGATCATGGATGTGATCCGCGGCAACCAGACGCTGTTCATGCGCGGCGACGAGGTCGAGGCCGCCTGGGCCTGGGTCGATCCGGTGATCGCCGCCTGGGAGGCGCGCGGAGATCAGCCGGAACCCTATGAGCCGGGCTCGACCGGGCCGGAAGGGGCGCTTATGCTGCTGCATCGTGATGGACGACGCTGGCGGGAGATCCGGTAATGGAGTTTCAGGAGTATTCGGACCGCGAGATGATGATGCTGCGCGTGGCGCAGCGCATCGCCTCGGAACTGGGCGAGGTGCTGCGTCGCGCGGATCGCGCAACGCTGTCAGTGCCGGGCGGGACGACGCCGGGGCCGGTGTTCGACACGCTTTCGGGCGCCGATCTGGACTGGTCGCGCGTGGCCGTGATGCTCAATGACGAACGCTGGGTGCCCGAGGACAGCCCGCGCTCGAACACGCGGCTGGTGCGCGAGCGTTTGCTGGTCGGTCGCGCGGCGGCGGCGACGCTGGTACCGCTGCGCGCCGATACCGCGACGCCGGAGGAGGCGCTGGAGGAGCTGTCCGAAGGGGTGCGCGCGCATCTGCCGCTTTCGGTGCTGTTGCTGGGCATGGGCACGGACATGCACACCGCCTCGCTCTTTCCCGGCGCCGACCGGCTGGAGGACGCCCTTGCATCGGATGCGGCCCCGGTGATGGCGCTGCGCGCCGAAGCTGCGGGCGAGGCGCGCATCACGCTGACGGCCCCGGTGCTGCGCGACGCGCTGCGGGTGCATGTGCTGATCACGGGGGCCGAGAAACGCGCGGCGATCGAGCGCGCGACGCGGCTGTCCCCGAAGACTGCGCCCATCGCCTGCGTGCTGGATGAGGCGATGGTGCACTGGTCGGAATGACAGTGCGGCCCGTTGCCGCGGATCTGAGTATTTCTGGCAAGAAAATGGGTTGGTCATGAGCATCTGGAACGAATTGGCACGGCATCAGCGCGCCGGTGAGGGGCGCCACATTCTGGAGCTCTTCGAGGCGCCGGGCCGGGCCGAGGATTTTTCCGTGCAGGCGGGCGAGATGGTGCTGGATTACTCCAAGACCGCGATCGACGCCGAGGGGCGCGCGCTGCTGGTCCGGCTGGCCGAAGAGGCCGGGGTCGAGGCCGCGCGCGCGGCCATGTTCAGCGGTGCCAGAATCAACGCGACCGAGGGGCGCGCGGTGCTGCATGTGGCGCAGCGCGCGGACGATGCGGCAGTGATCGAGGTGGATGGCGCCGATGTGATGCCCGAGCTGCGCGCGGTGCGCGCGCGCGCCTGTGCCTTTGCCGAGGATGTGCGCGTGGGCCGCGTCCGGGGGCAGGGGGGCATGATCACCGATGTGATCAATATCGGCATCGGCGGGTCGGATCTGGGGCCGGCCATGGCGACGCAGGCGCTGGCGCCGTATCATGACGGGCCACGGCTGCATTATGTCTCGAATGTCGATGGCGCGCATATGGCCGATACGCTGCGCGGGCTCGACCCGGCCACGACGCTGGTGATCGTGGCGTCGAAGACATTCACCACCATCGAGACGATGACCAACGCCGAGACCGCGCGTGACTGGATGGCGCAGGGCGGCGTGGCCGACCCGGCGGCGCAGTTCGCCGCTGTCTCGACATCGCAGGAGCGCACTGCCGCCTTCGGAATCGCGCCCGAGCGGGTCTTTGGCTTCGCCGACTGGGTGGGCGGGCGCTATTCGATGTGGGGGCCGATCGGGCTGGGGCTGATGATCGCGGTCGGGACCGACGGCTTTGCCGCGTTTCTGGATGGTGGTCGGGCGATGGACACGCATTTCCGCGATGCCCCCCTGGCCCGGAACATGCCGGTGCAGCTGGCGCTGGTCGGCGTCTGGCACAATCAGATCTGCGGCCATGCCACGCGCGCGGTGCTGCCCTATGACCAGCGCCTTGCGCGGCTGCCCGCCTATCTGCAACAGCTCGAGATGGAATCGAACGGCAAGCGGGTGGACATGGCGGGGCGCGATCTCGACCGTCATTCCGGCCCGGTGGTCTGGGGCGAGCCCGGCACCAATGGCCAGCACGCCTTTTTCCAGCTTATCCATCAGGGCACGCGGGTCATACCATGCGAATTCCTGCTGGCGGCACAGGGGCATGAGCCGCACCTCGCGCACCAGCACCGGCTGCTCGCCGCCAACTGTCTTGCGCAGTCCGAGGCGCTGATGCGCGGCCGCTCGCTGGACGAGGCGCGCGCGCGCATGGCCGCGCAGGGCCTTGCGGGCGATGAGCTGGAGCGGCAGGCGCGCCACCGGGTGTTTCCGGGCAACCGGCCCTCGACGACGCTGGTCTATCCGCAGCTCACCCCTTTCACGCTGGGCCAGATCATCGCGCTCTATGAACACCGGGTGTTTGTCGAGGGGGTGATCCTCGGCATCAACTCCTTCGACCAGTGGGGGGTGGAGTTGGGCAAGGAGCTGGCCACGACGCTGGGTCCGCTGATCGAGGGGGGCGATGCCAGCGCCAAGGACCCCTCCACCCGGGCGCTGATCGGCTATCTGCGCGCGAACGGCAGATGAGAACCGCCCGGCTGCACGCCGTGTGATGCGGCGTGCAAGGGTGGTCGGGCGGGCACGCCGGATCGGGCGGCGTGCAGCCGGGCCTCAGTAGCGCACGACCGTCTCGAAATCGCCGGGCCGCGCATCGGCGGGGGCGAACAGATCGTTCACATCAAGCGAGACGCTGGCGCTGGTGCCATCCTCGGAGATGGTGCCGGTGGAGCTTTCGATCTCGCGCCCCGCGACAGTGAAGCTGATCGTGACGCCCGACATCATGGCGCGCATCATCGCCATCATCTCTTCGTCCTGCTGCATCTCGTCCATCTCGCTGGTCATGCCGCCCAGCGGCAGCAGCGCGCGCACGCGCCCGTCGCCGAGATCGACCAGCTCGCCCTCCAGCTCGGTCGGCGCGTCAGAGGCGGAGTCGGGGCGCATGATCTCCTCGAAACTGCCGACGCGGTCGAACTCGCAGCGCGCATGCGTGTCGGTCAGCACCAGCTCGCCACCATCCTCGGCCTCGCAGAAGCTGTCATCGCCGCCGGACATGTCATAGAACTGCCGCTCGATCTGGATGAAGCCCGTGACCTGCGCCTCGTCCTCGCCCAGCACTTCGAGGGTCATGTCCACCTCGATGCAGGCTGTGAGCGCGAAAACGGCGGGCAGGGTGAAAAAAATCGGTCGCATTTGGGCCTCCGGATAAGGGTTGCGCGCACAGCAGACCAGAAAAACCGCTGCCGCGCTACCCCTATTGCCCCGAGCAATGCGCGCCCTCGGGCGCCGCGCCCGAGCCGAGCGCAAGGGGCGGCGGCGCGGTGAACAGATCCGGCGCGCCGGTGCGGGCCAGATCAAGCGCCAGGATCGCGCCGATCAGGGCGAGGGCGGCAAGCCCGATCAGCGGGCGCGACGGGCTCATGCGTAGGCCCCCCGCCCTGTTGTCGGACGCAGGAGGACCGGACGCAGCCGGATGCCCAGCGTCGAGCCCGCGAAAGCCGCGACCAGCCACACCCAGCCATGCAGCGAGCCGGTCGAGATGCCGCTGAAGAAGGCGCCCACATTGCAGCCGAAGGCCAACCGCGCGGAATACCCCAGCACCAGCGCAGCGAGCAGCACACCTGCATAGGACACCGCCGTCAGCGCCTGCGCGGGTGCGCCGGGGTCGGCGCGCCAGCGCATCACGGCGAAGGCGCCCACCAGCAGCCCGATATTCGTGAGCGAGGTCACATCCGTCAGGATCGAGGCGGAAAGCCGCGCAGCATTGCCGTCCGCCGCCCAGAACGCCGTCTGCGCCAGATCCGCGCCGCCCGCCTGCGCCAGTTTCGCGCCCCACAGCCCCAGCCCGTAGACGATCCCCCAGGGCTGGCCCGCGATCACCAGATTGGCGAGCGCGAGCGCGGCCACAAGCGCCGCTGCGATCCACAGCCGCACGGGCGGCATCCGCTTGCCGGGGGCGGCGCGGGCGATTGTCACGGCGCCGACCAGCGCGAGGCCCGCAAGCGTCAGCACCAGCCCACCATTGGTCCCGGCAATGCCCTGCATCGACACCACGGGCAGGCTGCCGAGACCCGTCCACCAGCCAAGATGCAGCGTGCCCGCGAAGCTGCCGCCGATAAAGCCCGCCAGCGCCAAGAGCCCGACCAGATTGCCGCTGCCCGCATTGACCAGCGTGCCCGACCCGCAACCCATGACAAGCTGCATCGCAAGGCCGAAAACAAAAGCACCCAGCACCATGGCAAAGCCGACCGGCGCATGTGCCCCGGCCAGTTCGGTCGGATTGGCGCCGAGAAGTGGCAGCGCCACCGCTGCCACCATCCCGATAGCGATGAGTTGCGCCAGCAGGCCGCGTCCGTCGCGGTCGGTGACGATCATCCGCCACGGCCCCGCGAAGCCGAAGCGCAGCCCTTCGAGCACCAGCCCGAAGCCGAGGCCCACCATCACCAACAGCCCCGCGCGCGGCCCCGCCATGAGGAAGGCAAAGCCGGTCAGCCCGAGGATCAGGGCAAGAACAGTCGCACGGCGCAGGAACATCTTTCGCGGCCTCTGGTCAGAGCGTCAGGAAACTACGGATCAGAACAGCCCGTCAAGCCAGCGCAGCGTCGAGCGCCACAGGAAGGCGATGCGCGAGGGCTCGTTGTCCAGCGCGTGGCCGCTATCGGCATATTCGGCCATGCTTTCGGCATAGAGCCGCGTGTTCTCGATCTCGGCCAGTTCGCTCAGCGCGAACCAGTTCAGCGCCGCCCAATGACCGGTGTTGCAGAAAGAGACAGTGATCGGGGCGTCGGTGAAGCCGTTTGCCTCGGCAATCTCGCGGGCGCGGTCCGGGCCGACCATGCGGTTGCCCTCGAAGAAGTCGCTGAACTCGATGTTCTCGGCGCCGCGAATGGTGCCGGGACGGGCGATCGACCAGGCGATCCCCTGAAAGAAGCCCTCGGGGCGGCTGTCCATCAGCCGCGCCTCGCCGGCCTCGACCAGTTCGGCAACCTCGTCGGTCGAGATGTACCACTCATTCGTCCACTCCGCGCGCAGGTCGCTCGGCGCGATCTCGGTCGGCGAGGTCGAGACGGGAAGCTCGGCGTCCGTCCACCCGGCAAAGCCGCCATTCAGTAGCGCGAGATCCTGCACGCCGATGGATTTCAGCGTCCAGTAGACACGCGCCGCCGCGCCCATATCCGAAGGGCTGTCGCCGGAATGGACCACGACCACCGGAACACCGGCCTCGACGCCCACGCGGGTGGCTTCCAGCTCGTAATCCAGTTCGGACAGCAGTCCGCCGGGATTGTTCGGACCCCCGCGCCAGTTGGCATAGGGCGAATGGGCCGCGCCGGGGATGTGTCCGACTTCGAAATCGCCGGTGACATGGATCACCTGGATATCCTCGCCCGCCTCCAGCATGGCGGCGAGTTCCTGCGGCTCGAGCAGCGGGCTCCAGCCGTCGGGGGCGGCCATGGCTAGACCGGGAATGGCGACGAGCGTCAGGCTCAGGGCAGTGCGGCGCAGCATGGGGCAGCTCCTTCATGTGTGTCCCTTGCCAGGGCAGTTACGGTCTTGCTACGCGCACGGCAAGCGGGCGGTTACCGTCAGGGCGGGGGCGCATCGGGTCAATATTTCGTGGGTGCGCGCAGTGAGCGAACTTATGTTTGCGTGGGCGGTACAGGACGGAACGCGCGTTCCGCGCAGGCGCGCCGCAGAATGATCCTGACCTTATTTCGACTGCCGGTCTGGCGCATGCGGGATCATCGCGCCCGCCGCTGCCAGTGGGACGGCGCGGCCAGCGCTCTCGGGGCGTGCAAGGGCGGGTGGGTGGGCACAGCCCGAGGGCGCTGGCCGCGCCATGCCGGACAATGCAAGGCGCCACGGCGGCCCGGCGGATTGCGGATCAGGTCAGCGGCTGGCGCTCGGGCGTTTCCTTGCCAAGCCGCGTCTCGCGCCACAGGATCAGGAGCCCCGAGGCGATGACCAGCACCGCCCCTGCAAGCATCGGGCCGGTCGGCACCTCGCCGAAGAAGACATAGCCGATGAAGCTCGCGAAGAAGAGCTGTACATACCAGAAGGGGGCGAGCGCCGAGGCATCGGCGAAGCGGTAGCTCGCCGTCATCATCAACTGTCCCACGCCGCCCAGCACCCCGGTCAGCACCAGCATCGCCAGCACCGGCCCCGAGGGCATGACCCAGCCGAAGGGCAATGTCAGCGCCGACAGCGCCGCCGCCGTCACCGCGAACCAGAAGACGATCGAGGGGGTGGTTTCCGTCACCACCATGCGCCGCACGAGGATCTTGACCAGCGCGGCACAACTCGCCGCCCCCAGCGCCATCAGCGCGCCGAAGCGCAGCATCGCATCGGCCTCGCCCGCCACGCTCAGGCGCGGCCAGACCACGATCAGCACCCCCGCAAGCCCCAGCGCCACTGCGGTCCAGCGAAAGAGCCGCACACGCTCGCCCAGGAACAGCACCGCGAAGACCAGCGTCAGCACCGGGGCGGCAAAGCCGATGGTCGTGACCTCGGGCAGGGGCAGCAGGGCGAGGGCGATGAAATTCATTCCCAGCGTCGCCGTGCCCAGCAGCCCGCGCGCGAGGTGCAGCCGCGGATTGGTCATGCGCAACCCGTCCATCAGCCGCCCCTGCAGTGCGATCCATCCCAGGATGATGGGCAACGAGAAGAAGGCGCGCGAAAAGACGGCCTGCCCGGTCGGCACATGCACTGACACCGCCTTGACCACGGCCGCCATGCACACCAGCACCATCAGCGCGCAAAGGTTCAGGATGATCCCCGTCAGGGGCCGGGCAGAGGTACCGCGGGACAGCATGGGCGGGCTCCGGGATTGTGCACATGTGCAATAAGCCGCCCCGCCGCGGGTTGCAACCCGGGCTTGCCAAGCGGGCGCGCGCAATCTAGCTGCCCAGCGACACCAGCAGGAGCGCGCGTGATGTCCGAGACCCTGATCGACCTTGCCTGGCAAGCCAGCGAGGCCGCGCCCGAGGACGGGCAGTTGCGGCTGGCCTATTTCGCCCGCGTGGCCGAGGCGGAGCTCTTCATCCTGCTGGAGCGCGAGGCCGAGGGCGAGACCATCGACCCCAAGGTGTTCGAGCTGGAAGACGGCCCGCTGGTGCTGGCCTTCGACAGCGAGGACCGGCTGACCGAATTCACCGGCCTGCCCGCGCCCTATGCCGCCCTGCCGGGCCGCGCGCTGGTCGAGATGCTGGCGGGGCAGGGCATGGGGCTGGGCCTCAATCTGGGCGTCGCGCCGTCCTCGCGGCTGTTCCCGCCCGAGGTGCTGGACTGGCTGGCCGGGATGCTGGCCGAGCGTCCCGAGGAACTGACCGCGCGGCTGACCGGCCTTGCCCCGCCGCGGGGCCTTCCCGAGGCGCTGCTGACCGCGCTCGACCAGCGCCTCGCGCGGATGGAGGGGCTGGCGCGCATGGCCTATCTGGTCGCGACCGAGGCCGAGAGCGGCGCGCGCGGGCACATGCTGGCCTTTGTCGAGGCCGCGCCTGGGGCCGAGGCGGCGCTGGCCCGCGCGGTGCAGGCGGCGCTGGCTTTCTCGGGGCTCGAGGCCGGGGTGCTGGACGTGGCGTTTCTGACCGCCGACGACCCGCGCGCGGCCGAACTTGCGCGCGTGGGCCTGCGTTTCGACCTGCCGCAGCCCACGCCCCCCGCGCCGCGCCCCGAGGGGCCGCCACGGCTGCGCTAGCGCCGGGCGCGCCGCAGCTTCACCATCTTTAAGCCTTTCCGTGAGATGACCATATGTCATGCAGGGCCAGCGGATTGCCCGTGGCCCGTGACAAGACGGATGGGCAGGATGGGCGTGACTCTTGGCGCAAGACTCGGCCGCTGGCTGGAGGCGGATGTCGCCGGCTTCGAGCCGCTGGTGCCGGTCGATTTCGACCGCCTGTCGCGCAGCCTGCGCATCGGCGACGTGCTGCTGGTCGAGGGGCGGGCGCGCATCTCGACCGCGATCAAGTATCTGACGCAGAGCACCTGGTCGCATGCCGCGCTTTATGTCGGTGATCTGGTGCCGCGGCATGAGGGGGGCGCGCTGGTCGAGGTGACGTTGCAGGATGGCTGCCATGTTGTGGGGCTGGAGAAATACGCCCGCCACAACACCCGCATCTGCCGCGCCGTCAGCCTGTCCGAGCCCGAGCGACGGCGCGTCGCGCAATACATGATCGACCGCATCGGGCTACAATACGATCTGCGCAACGTGATCGATCTGGCCCGCTTCATGCTGCCCACCCCGCCCGTGCCGATCCGCTTTCGCCGCCGCCTGCTGGCGCTGGGGTCGGGCGATCCGACCAAGGCGATCTGCTCTTCGCTGATCGCGCAGGCCTTCCAGTCGGTGGGCTACCCGATCCTGCCCGACATCCGGACCTCGCGCGCGCAGGGCACCCGCTATTCGCGGCGCGAGGTCCGGCATATCCGCCATCACTCGCTTTTCGCCCCGCGCGATTTCGACCTCTCGCCCTATTTCGACATCATCAAGCCGCTGACCCGACGCGGTTTCGACCATACCGAGATCGAGTGGAGCCAGGTGGGCGAGCCGCTGGTCGAGGGGCGGGGCGCGGATGCGATGCCCGCTGGCGTGCTGGCCCGCCTGCGACGCACGCGCGCCCGGGCCGATAGCGATACACGGCACTGAAAATCGTGAGTTATGTGGGGTAAAATAATACCTTAATTGCAAGATGCTGATTTACATGTAATTTCAAGGATCCATTCCCCTTGACCCGGCCTGCCAAATCGGTAGAAGGCAGCGCATGGCGCGCGTTGGCGCGTGATTGAATTCCTCACCTCAGGGTCAGACAATGAAAACCTATTCTCTCAAGGCCGGAGAGATCGACAAGAAATGGATCCTCATCGATGCCGAGGGCATCGTGCTGGGCCGTCTTGCCTCGATCATCGCCATGCGCCTGCGCGGCAAGCACAAGGCGTCCTTCACCCCGCACATGGACATGGGCGACAATGTCATCGTCATCAACGCCGACAAGGTGCAGCTGACGGGCAACAAGCGCAACAAGCCCAACTACTGGCACACGGGCTATCCCGGCGGCATCAAGTCGCGCACCACGGGCCAGATCCTCGAGGGGAAGTTCCCCGAGCGCGTGGTCATGCAGGCCGTCAAGCGGATGCTTCCGGGCGGGCCGCTGTCGCGCCAGCAGATGACGCATCTGCGCGTCTATGCCGGGACCGAGCACCCGCATGAGGCACAACAGCCCGAAGTGCTGGACGTGCGGGCGATGAACAAGAAAAACACGCGGAGTGCCTGAGCATGAGTGAAGATCTCAAGACCCTCGACGATCTGAAATCGGCCGTCACCCCCGTTGCCGAAGAGGCCCCCGTGCGCGAGCCCGTGCGCGACGAGTTCGGCCGCGCCTATGCCACCGGCAAGCGCAAGGACGCGGTCGCCCGCGTGTGGATCAAGCCCGGCTCGGGCCGGGTTCTCATCCGCGACCACAAGGGCGAATACATTGACTACACCAAGTATTTCGCGCGCCCCGTGCTACAGATGATCCTGCGCCAACCCTTCCAGGTGGCCGGGGTCGTCGATCAGTTCGACGTGATGGCGACCGTCAAGGGCGGTGGCCTGTCGGGGCAAGCGGGCGCCGTCAAGCACGGCATCTCGCGCGCGCTGCAACGCTTCGACCCCGCGCTGCGCGGGTCGCTGAAAGCCGCCGGTTTCCTGACCCGCGACAGCCGCGTGGTCGAGCGCAAGAAATACGGCAAGGCGAAAGCGCGCCGCAGCTTCCAGTTCTCGAAGCGCTGAGTCCCGCGCGCAAGCAGCAAGAACGGCCCGCCGCCCCCGGCCAGGGGCGGCGGGCTTTTTCGTGGCATGCGGCGCGCCGCGCGCCGCGTCGGATACGGGCGCCGGTTGATCCGCTCGGTGCAGTGCTGCC
>LFIK01000481.1_pt1 | contig 29981 bp, 23 predicted proteins | sample 643401 | NCBI WGS metagenome assembly LFIK01 (sample SAMN03777447, study PRJNA286221) | soda lake metagenome | biome: soda lake; feature: Kulunda steppe; material: water; isolation source: sample T5-Br brine of Lake Tanatar-5 | place: Russia: Kulunda steppe | collected 2010-07
AATTCGTTGACTGTCTGAGCCCCTGAGCGCTTTGAGAGCAAGGCGCGATGTTGAAGGTCTGGTGGTTCCAAATCGAAACATCGCAACGCCGCTATCAGAGTGCTCAGGGGCTCCCGGAGGGCGTGCCTCTGCGGCCCCTGGCCGGTGTTGACATCCCTTGATGTGGGCCCACCACACCGTCGGGATGTCGCCTTGGCCAGAGACCGCAGTGACACGCAGACAGTTAACGAATTAACCATTCAGGACACTAGTAGGACCCGCGCCGACTGCGATAGGGCAGAGTTTCGGACACACCGTCTGGCTCGAAGTCAGGCGGTACCGCGTCTCTGATAAAAAACGCGAAGGCGATAATCTCGGCGATGATCTGGTACAGCTCGGGCGGGATCTCGTCGCCGATGGGCAGTGAGGCCAGAATCGCCGTCAGATCCGGATTCTCGTAAATCGGAATCTCATGTTCCTGGGCAAAGGCGAGAATTTCTTCTGCCAGATCGGCATGACCGGATGCCAGCACTGTGGGTGCACGCGCTCCGTCGTAGTGCAGGGCTATGGCAGTGGGGGCATCTTTCATCATGGATCTCGACTTGTACCTAGGTGTGTATGTCGATCTGGTGGTCACCCGTCTGCAGGTTCCCCCGCACGGGCGAGCCCGCACGTTTGGGCAGCCCGTGGCGACACTGAATGTCTTCTATGGGTAGTCCCAGAGCACTCATGCGCTGGTTCAGGGAGGCCAGATGGGTGTGGAAAGCCCGCAACGTGGGGGTGTCGTCGGTGAGGAACTCGATCCGTCCGTGATCGGTATCCCAGCGCAGTCTGGCACAGACCGGTGCCAGTGGCGGCAGTTGAAAATGCAGATCCAGCACCCAGCGCTGACTTTTATCCGGTGGGTCCCCCGATTCGTCCTCTTCCGGTTTGCGGCGCTCCAGCTCGAACCATTCAATCTGTTGATTCGCCAGAACGGGTATGCCCTGTATCTGACGCAGGGTTTCCGGGCTGTTGGTGTCCGGAGACGTGCCCTGCAATGTGCGTATCTGCTGTTGCTGGCTCACCTGTTCCAGCAATTGCCTCACTTGCAGCAACGTTTGTTGTTCGGCATTGACCGCAGCCCGTGCGTTGGCCACCGGATCAGCCGCCGCTGCCTGCTGTCCCTGAAGTGTCTGTTTCAGCTGTTCCGGTGAGTAGGTGCTGTTCACTTGCCGCAGTATCTGTTCGGCTCGGCGATGCAGTTGTTCCTGCATACTGGTGGGCTGAGTGTTGCCCAATTGCGACAGGCGCAGGTCAATCAGCTGTTCGGCCACGGTGCGCCATATATCGGCAGGGAAACGACCTTCGCTGACACGTTGCGCGGTATCAACCGGGGTTTGCAGCTTCGTCGGCGCAGCGGTCGGCGTGTAGCCCACGGGCCGAGTGGTTGCGGTTGTATCGGCCTGTCGGAGCAGGGGCACCAGGTCTGCCAGGGTCGGGGCGCTGAGCGGCGTTCTGGGCTGCGGAGATGGCAGGTAGGTCAGCTGCTGTTGCTGGATTACCGATAGCACCACCTGGGCCTGCTGCGGAGTTGACGGATTGACCACCACCGGTCCCTCGCGGCCGGGCGTAATGACCAGTGTCTGGCCCGGTTCCAGAGGCGTTCGGCTGGACAGCGTCAGCAGTGACTGCCCCAGTTGAGCCTGGTAGAGCCGCGTGCCGTCATTGGCATCGGCCAGCCGCGTCAGTATTTGCAGGGGCCGCCGCGGCGGCGCTTCGCCCTTGTTTGCGGTATCGGTCAGGGCGTTGCGCACGGCATTGACAAGTGTCTGGTCGGCGTTCTCCCGGCGGCCCTGAGCGATGGTCTGAAACCAGTCGGACATGGCCTGACGGACAGGCTCTGAGGTGGCCCGCTCACGTTGGGAATAAGCCTGGGTACGGATGCCCGAATCAGGAGGCAAGCGAATGCGGCCGATGCTGTCTATTTTTGCCATACCAGTGTCCGGCGTTGGAATATCAAGGGGCTCGCGGCCCGGCGCGTGACAGTTACCTCAGTCTACTCGCATCACTAGTATAGTCGTTCCCGCGGTTCATTTCTTGAGTCCGGATGCTGACAGGAGTGGTGATTAGCGTGGTCGCGACGTCATTTATCGGAAGGTGAGGCATAAAAAAAGCACCTTCAGGTGCTTTTTCTTTTTATTGGCATTTAAAACAAGTAAGCAAGTCGGCCCGAAGGCCGACCTGAGCACTCGATATAAGCATTACCGGCTTGTTATTGTTATTGTATCCGTGCTACATGCGGTGCCTGTTTTTATTGTTAGGCTACACCGAAATGGTTCTGGCCCGGTTGTTGTTTTTGTTTTAGGGCTGCTATATCTCTCTCAGATACTGCTGTTGGTATTGCAGGCCCCGTGCCAGATTGAAAAAATCCTTGTTTTTCAGAGGTTTATTGTTTTTGAATGCTCAGAGCGTGCACTGTTGCCGGACCATTTGTTACTCATGGGAACGTTCGGGTGTTACCCGGGTAACACCTGAACGGTGAGTCAATCGGGCGCCGTCGTGTTGATCCATTGTCTGTTCATTTCTGTACTTATTGCTTACCGTACCGAGGGAATATTTGTCCCGTAAGTTTTATGAGCAGCTAATCCATGAACGAAACCGCGCCCCCATTGTTGACATGCCTGACGCCCGATGACCTGGACGCCATGGCCTCAAGACACAGAGCCCAACTGGTGAACAGCCTCAGCGGCGTAAAGGGTCTGCACCTGCTGGGCTCCCGGTCGGCGTCCGGCGAGGAAAATCTGGCGGTATTCAATTCCGTCATCCATATTGGCGCATCGCCGGCCTTGATGGGTGTCCTGTTCCGGCCTTTGACTGTACGCCGGGACAGTTACAGCAATATTGAAGAAACCGGTTTGTTCACCTTGAATCTGGTCAGTCGGTCCATGGTGGATCAGGCTCACTGGACCAGTGCCAAATGGCCGGAAGATCAGTCGGAATTTGCGGCGACCGGATTGAAACCGCGGTATTCTGACAACTTTGATGCGCCCTATGTCGGCGCCAGTCCCATTGCCATGGGGCTGTCATTGCAGGAAATCATTCCCGTGCAGTCCAACGGCACGGTGCTGGTCATCGGCGCGGTGGAAGAGATCTGGTTGCCGGAACCGGTTCCAGCGGATGGCTGGATGCGGCTGGATACACTGGATATCATGAGCGTTTCCGGACTGGACAGTTATTATCAACCGCAATGGGTCAGTCGCAAGGCCTACGCGAAACCGCATGAGCCACCTGGCAACCTGGAGCCATAGCAGGGAACTTTTCGCCGCCGGACCTGTCAGTTCAGGGCATCCATGACGATTCACTTCAAGCGTTTTAGGGACATATTATGAGCAAACACCATTCACATACCCGGTTTCCGGCACTCCTTGGCCTGGCTCTGGGACTGATCTCGGCATCGGTTGTTGCCGACGAGCATGACTGGTCCGACACAGTGGACGCAGCCCGGGGTCAGGAGGTCTACTTCAACGCCTGGGGCGGCTCCGAGGTGATCAATGAGTATCTCGGTTGGGTGGCCGACGAGGTGGCTCAGCAATACGACATCAGTCTGGAACACGTACGCATTGCTGACGCCGGAGATGTGGTCAGCCGGGTCCTGGCGGAGAAAAGTGCAGGCCGCGACCGCGGCGGCAGTGTGGATCTGGTGTGGATCAATGGTGAGAACTTCCGCGCCATGAAGGAGCAGGACCTGTTGTTGCCACCCTGGACCGACCGCCTGCCAAACTATGAACTGGTGGACGTGGAGAACAAACCCACCACCGTGATGGACTTTTCCACGCCTGTAGACAACATGGAAGCCCCCTGGGGCATGGCTCAACTGGTGTTCATGTACGACACCGCCCGGGTCGAAACCCCGCCAGACAGCATGGAGAGTCTGCTGGCTCATGCTCGGGACAATCCGGGGCGGGTGACCTATCCGGCGCCGCCGAGCTTCCATGGTGTGACCTTCCTGAAGCAGGCCATGCTGGAATTGGCCGAGAACAGCGATGTATTCTACGAGCCCGCCGATCAAGTGGACGCGGGCGCGGCACTGGAGCCCTTGTGGGCTTATCTGAACGAGCTGCATGATGTTGCCTGGCAGCAGGGACGGTCTTTCCCCCAGGACGCTCCGCAGATGCAGCAGATGCTCAACGATGGCGAGATTCAGATTTCCCTGAGCTTCAACCCCAATGATGCATCCAATGCCATCATTCAGGGGTCTTTGCCGGATACCGTGCGCACCTATATCCATGACGGGGGCACCATTGGCAACACACACTTTGTGGCTATCCCATACAATGCCAACGCCCCGGAGGCAGCACAGGTCGTGGCCAACTTTCTCATGTCGCCGGAAGCTCAGGCCCGCAAGGCGGACATAGAAGTTTGGGGCGATCCCACTGTACTGTCCATGGACGCGTTGACGCCGGCGGAACGTCGTCTGTTCGATGACATCGAGTCCGGCCCGGCCACTCTGTCGGCCGATGAGCTGCAGTCGGTATTGCCGGAGCCCCACGCCAGTTGGGTGAGAATTCTGGAGGATGAGTGGCAGAGCCGTTACGCGCGCTGATCGCTTGCCATGTTGCGTAGGATACTGGCGGGGTTCCCCGCCATTACCAGCCTGGTGTTTATTCTGCCGGTGGTTGTCGGCCTGGTGGGTACCTGGCTGCCGGCCTTTGGGTATCTGCCGGCTCTGGGTGCCCATCAGCTGAATCTCGAACCCTGGCGCTTTCTCTGGTCCAACCCCAGTGTACCCCGGGCGCTGCAACACACTCTGGTGTCTGCCTGGGGCTCCACATTGCTGGCCCTTGTTATGGCGCTGATGTGCCTGTCACTGACTTGGCGAACCCGGAGCTTTCAGTGGTTGCGAGCGAGTCTTTCGGGCCTGCTGGCGATTCCGCATGCTGCCTTTGCCATTGGTCTGGTGGCGCTGATGGCCCCCAGCGGCTGGCTGATAAAACTGGTCTCGCCGGCCCTGACCGGTTGGGATATACCTCCGACCGTCAGTCTGGTCAGAGATCCCCATGCCGTGAGTCTGACCCTGGTGCTGGCGCTCAAGGAAACCCCGTTTGTATTGTTCATGGCGCTGGCCGCTTTGCAGCAACTGCAGGTGGAGAAATCACTGCGGGTCGCTCGCAGCCTTGGTTACAGCGAGGTCATGGCCTGGTGGCGGGTGATCGTACCGCAATTGCTGCCGTTGTTGCGTCTGCCCATGTTTGCCGTGCTGGCCTACGGCATGTCGGTTGTGGACCTGGCCATGATTACCGGCCCGAGCACGCCCTCGACGCTGGCGGTGATGGTGGATCGCTGGTTCAATCATCCGGATATCTTTCGTCGCTTGCCCGGCAGTGCCGGCGCTACCCTGCTGTTTTTGCTGACACTGCTGAGCATCATGCTCTGGTGGTTGCTGGAGCGGATCTGGTTGCGCTTCAGTTGTCGCCACTGGGCCAGTGGTCGACGCCAGTCCGCCTGGCGCTGGTGGGCCGTACCTGCCAGAGGTCTGAATACGGTGCTGATGGGATCGGCAGTGGCGGCTTTCCTGGTACTGGTGCTCTGGAGTTTTGCCTTTCGGTGGGGCTTTCCGGATGCGCTGCCAGAAGAGTTCACCACACGGTACTGGGGCCAGGGCTGGCGTCGACTGGCCTCGCCATTCTGGCTGACCCTGGTTACCGGGCTGTCGGCGTCTCTGATCGCGCTGGTGCTGGTGGTGGGGTGTCTGGAGCACGAGGTGACCCTGCGCCGCAAGCGGCCCCATTACCGGGGACCCAGATGGCTGTGGCTGGTCTATGTGCCGCTGATTGTGCCGCAGATTGCGTTTTTGTTCGGCATCCAGGTGGTTCTGGTCTGGTTGAACCTGGACGGGCGCTGGATCACCCTGTTGTGGTCACACCTCATGTTTGTCGTGCCGTATCTGTTTCTGAGCCTGTCCGGTCCCTACCGGAACTTTGACGATCGTTATCTGCGTCAGGCGGTGAATCTCTGTGGCAGTGAGTGGTGGGCCCTGTGGCGCGTCAAGTGGCCCATGCTGTTGCGGCCGCTGTGTTATGTTACGGCTCTGGGGTTTGCCGTCAGTCTGGCGCAATATCTCCCGACCCTGTATGTGGGCAGTGGTCGTTTTGCCACCCTGACCACCGAAGCGGTCAACATGGCCACTGGTGGTGACCGTCGCCTGGTGGGGGTTTATGCCCTGGTTCAGTGGCTGTTGCCCATGCTGATCTATTCACTGGCATTGCTGATACCGGCCTGGTGCTTTCGTCACCGCCAGGGGATGAGGTTGTAGGATGCCTGATATGCACAACTCAACAGAGGCCTTTGATGCTCGAACTTGAAAACATCAGTTTGCGGTTGCGCCAGGACCGATTGTTCGCACCGGTCAATCTCACCGTGGCAGCCGGTGAACTGGTCACCATCATGGGCCCCAGTGGCTGCGGGAAGTCGACCCTGCTGTCTGCCATCGTGGGTGATTTGCCGCCGGCCTTTACCTGTGAAGGCGATGTCCGACTGGATGGTCGCAGTCTTCTGCAGATACCCATGGAGCAGCGCCAGATCGGCCTGCTGTACCAGGATGATCTGTTGTTCCCGCACATGAATGTGGCCGAGAACCTGGGCTTCGCTCTGCCATCCGGGCTGGACCGGAAGCAGCGGGCGTCGGCCATTGCCGAACATCTGGGACGCGCCGGTCTGTCCGGATATGAGCAACGTGACGTGGCGCGTCTCTCCGGGGGGCAGCGTGCCCGTATCAGTCTGCTGCGAACCCTGATGGCGGAACCGCGAGCCGTGCTTCTGGACGAGCCCTTCAGTAAACTGGATCTGGCCATGCGGTCACAGTTCCGCGAGTGGGTGTTTGACACCCTCAAGGTGCGCGCGATTCCTGCTCTGCAGGTCACGCATGATGCTCAGGACAGTCTGGATGGCCGCCTATACGATCTGGAACAAGGGAGACTTCGCTGATGCTGGATCGATTTGTCTTGCCTCTGGTCAAACCGGGTCTCAAGGCCTTGGCCAGACCGCTGAAAAACTGCGGAATCAGTGCCGATCAGGTAACTCTGGTGGGCTTTGCCGTGGGCGTGGCCGCCGTGCCGCTAATCATCATGGAGTGGTATCTGGCGGCTCTGGTGCTGATTGTCCTGAGCCGTCTGGCTGATGGCGTGGACGGTGAGCTGGCACGCTTGACGAAACCGACGGATGCCGGGGGTTACCTGGACATCACGCTGGATTTCATCTTCTACCAGGCCATCGTATTTGCTTTTGCGCTGGCCGATCCGGCCAACACGGTGTGGGCGCTGGTCCTGATGCTGTCCTTTGTGGGCACCGGAGTGAGTTTTCTGGCGTTTTCCGTCATGGCGGAGAAAAATGCCATCAGCAGTGTCCATTACCCCAACAAGTCCATGCATTACATGGGTGGCATCGCCGAGGGGACGGAGACCATTGCCGTCTTTTTGGCTTTTTGTATCTGGCCGCAGCACTTTGCCTGGATAGCCACGGGGTTCGCGCTGATCTGTGTCCTCACCACGGTCATGCGTCTGGTGTACGGTTACCGAACGCTGAACTCGGTCAGCGAGCAACCGTCGGTTGATCATCAGTGAAAATCTCTCGATTTGATCCGCAGTTGCGATAACCAGTCACTGCGATTTTTCAGGGTGTGGGCAATGACATGGATCACGTCGCCCTGTTTTTCCATGAGCCCTGAGACCTGCAATAGATGGGACAGCAGCAGGGTCTTGCGTTGTTTCTGGGCCAGATCGTACCAGACGATGACATTGCTGTTGCCAGTGTCGTCTTCCAGGGTGACAAAGGTGCCCCCGGTGGCGGTGCCGGGGCGTTGACGCCCGGTGACCAGCCCACAGATCTCAACCGGCGTTTTATGGGCGTGCTCTGCCAGATCTGCTGCCGGGGTGATGCCGTGCAAGTACCCCTGGTCTCTGAGCAGGGCCAGGGGGTGGCGTTCCAGGCTCAGCCCCAGGCTCTGGTAGTCCTCCAGTATATTGTCGCCCTCGCCGGGTGTGGGCAAAGCGGTGGGGCTGTCGCCAAACAGATCGGATTGCAGCAGGGGCGTGTCTGGTACATGGCCCATGACGTCCCAGCGTGCCTCGTAGCGGTGGCCCGACAAATCCTTCAATGCTCCGGCAGAGGCCAGAGCTTCCCAGTCCTGGCGGTGTAGACAGCCCTGTGATCGGGCATCCGCCAGTGAGGCGAACCCCTTGTCGGGTCTTGCCTTAATGAGTGCCCGGGTGCGTTGTTCGGACAATCCCTTGATCAGACGCAAGCCGAGCCGCATGGCGGGGGCTGAGGCTTGGCCAGGATCGGCGGTCAGGCTGTGCTCCCAGGCACTCAGGTTGAGGTCAACCGGCAGAACGTTAACGCCGTGGCGTTGCGCGTCCTGAATCAGTTGTGACGGTGAATAGAAGCCCATGGGCTGACTGTTCAACAGGGCACAGCAGAAAGCGGCGGGTTCATGACACTTGAGCCAGGCGGATACATAGGCCAGCAGGGCGAAGCTGGCGGCGTGGGATTCCGGGAAGCCGTAGTCGCCAAAGCCCTGAATCTGCCGGCAGATGCGCTGTGCGAACGCCTCATCGTGGCCTCGTTCAAGCATGCCGCTGATCAATCGGTCCTGCAGCACCTCCATATGACCATGCCGTTTCCAACTCGCCATGGCCCGACGCAACTGATCGGCCTCGCCGGCGGAAAATCCGGCTGCCGCCATGGCCAGGGCAATGACCTGTTCCTGAAAGATGGGCACGCCGAAGGTGCGCTCGAGAACGGCCTGGATTTCGATATTGGGGTAGGTGACTGATGCCGGGCTTTCCCGATTCACCAGGTAGGGATGCACCATATCCCCCTGAATGGGGCCGGGTCGGACAATGGCAATCTGAACCACCAGGTCGTAAAAGCAGGCAGGTTTCAAACGCGGCAGCATGCTCATCTGGGCACGGGATTCCACCTGGAATACCCCCACGCTGTCGCCCTTCTGCAGCATCTGATACGTCTCCGTATCATGCGATTGAATGTGGGACATGTTCATGGGCACCTGATAAAAGGCTTCGCACAGCTGGAAGCACTTGCGTATGGCGGTCAGCATGCCCAGGGCCAGTACATCCACCTTGAGCAGACCCAGAGACTCCAGGTCGTCCTTGTCCCACTGTATTACCGTGCGTTCAGCCATGGCGGCGTTTTCCGTGGGTACCAGTCGGTCCAGATGGTCTGCTGCAATGACAAATCCGCCTACATGTTGCGACAGATGCCTGGGAAAACCACTGATTTCCTGAACCAGGTGAATGAACCGGCTGGCCAGTCTGTGCGTCGGGCGGTTCTGTTCCAACTGTTGCTGTAATTGTGTCTGCCAGGACGCGTCACGGCTGCGATGATCAATATTCCTGACCCAAGCCGAGACGGTCTGCTCGTCCAGCCCCAGGGCCTTGCCCACATCGCGGATGGCGCTACGCGCCCGGTAGGTAATGACCGTGGCCGCCAGTGCGGCTCGATGTCGCCCGTACTTTCGGTAGATGTACTGTATCACTTCCTCGCGCCGTTCGTGTTCGAAGTCCACGTCGATGTCCGGTGGTTCGTTGCGCTCCCGGGATACAAACCGTTCAAACAGCAGGGTGGCCCTGGTCGGGTCGACTTCGGTAATGCCCAGGCAGTAGCACACCGCAGAATTGGCGGCGGAGCCGCGACCCTGGCACAGAATGCCGCGGCTGCGGGCAAAGCGTACCAGGTCCTCGATGGTGAGAAAGAAATGCTCGTATCCCAACTCGGCAATCAGCGCCAACTCTTTGTTCAGCGTCTCACGTACGCGCTCGGGGGTGCCATTCGGGTATCGTCTGGCTTCTCCCTTGAGGGTGAGTTGACGCAGATGATCGGCTGCACTCACCCCTTCAGGCACCAGTTCACTGGGGTAGTCATAGCTGAGTGAATCCAGCTCAAAGGTACAACGGCGGGCTATAATCAGACTTTCTGCCAGGCAGGCCGGCGTATAGAGCTGGGCCAGGTCCGGAACAGAGCGCAGGTGGCGTTCGGCATTGGGAAACAGGCGGAAACCGGCATCCTGAACGGTGCAGCCGTGACGAATGGCGGTGAGAGTGTCCTGCAGCATCTGGCGCTGTCGCGTATGCATATGAACCTGATTGGCGGCGACAGTAGGCAGACTGTATGCCTGAGCCAGGTTATTCCGATATTGCAATTGCGCATCTGTATGTCCTGTCAGATGGTGGCTGAGAGCTATCCACAGCCTGTCTGGACAGGCGTGTGCCAGTTGTTTGCACCAATGATTGTCCTGACTGGCGTCGCCTGAGGGATGCCAGAGCACCAGACAGTCGTTCAGATCGATCGGGTTGAGGTCGTGAGGTTCCAGTCTGTATTCCCCCTTGGTTGCCCGCTGGCGGGCTCGACTGATGAGCCGGCACAGATGGGCATAGCCTTGCCGGGTAGCGGCCAGGACAACGATGTGAAGGCTGTCCTGATGAAACTCGCTGCCGATGATCAACTGAAGGGGCAGGGCATGTTCACGGATGTGATGCCAGGCGCGTACGACACCGGCAACGCTACATTCGTCGGTCAGGGCCAGTGCCTCGTATCCGAGATCGCTGGCCTGTTGCACAAGTTCCTCCGGATGCGAGGCGCCCCGCAGAAAGCTGAAATTACTCAGGCAATGCAGCTCGGCGAAGCGGTTTTTTATACCGTTATCTTCCTGGCTTGTAACGTATGAACCCTCGTCAGGGTTTGGGGCAGGATCGTTATCAACCGGTGATCTCAACTGAAGTACCCTGCAATGAACCAGTGGTTGTCGGGGCGACGGAATACCCAGCACAGGCTGTCATCAGACAGGCGGGCCTGATAATAGTCACGTTTGATACCGTTCAGGTCCCACCAGCCTGTTTCTATTCGCTCAGGACCATAGAGCAGCCTGAGCTGAATCGATCTGATGGGTCGAGGCTGAGCCAACAGCCAGCCCGGTGTATGCGGCGGGGGCAAGTTCTCGGAGCCGGGGGCTGGACGACGTGAAAGAGATCCCTGACATGTCTCGGCAGAGAGCGTTACCAGGCGGTTGCGGTGCTCAGGGCGGTGGTCTTCACGGACCCTGATATGCTCCAGCGCTTTGTGGCCCAGCCGGGCCTGCAATTGAGCGATCAATTGCGCTCGTGCCACACCGCTGCGATGCTGCTCCAGAGCAGGCAGGGCAACATTGTCGGGCGTCAATGCCTGGAATCGTTCAACCTGTACCAGCAACTCGACAACCGGCTCAAACAGGGTGATCCGTTCCAGGCGAAGGCGGAGCAGGCGCTGCCAGATGTCCGATCGCCGTTCTGGTTGGCTGTTTTGAAGATCCAGGGTGGTAGGTGAGCGCTCCCGGTGACGAAGCCGTATATGCACCTGATCGGTGCCGAGCTGAGTGTGATGGCCGTACTGCTCAAACTCTTCAAATACCCGGTTGAGCGGAAAGATAAGCCCCTGAGCATGAGAGACTTCATGATTCAGGATGATGTGGCGGATAAATCGATCAGGTGGAGTGTACCAGGTCTGAGGGTCATTGCGCTCACCCAGCAGGCGTGCTCGCCAGTACAGCAAGCTCTGATCAAACCGTTTGCCCAGCGAAGCAGTGGGCAAAGCCAGCAACTGGCTGGCGGTATGAACGCCGACCCGTTGCAGGGCATCGCGGGTGCTGTCCGGCAGACCCAGATTGTGCACCGGTAACTGGTTGCAGCGTTGTCGGGCTTGGTCTTCTGTCATATCGGCCGGCTGGTCGCTGGCCCTGGCGAGGAGTTCAGCCATGAGCGGAGTGGGCCCTCTGCCTGCCTGAACCTGAAAGCCGAGCGTCCGGATCTGGTGTGTCAATTGGTTTTGCAACTGAGACATTGAGGCAATCAGACGCCTCATACTGCCCAGTTCCAGCAAAAGCCCGTGTGGTGGCTGCAGGGCAAGGTGGGCGACCTGCCGATGGATCTGGTTAGCCAGTGCGATAAGCGCGGTTTGGTTCTGTTCCGGCTGCTCTTCTAGTACAAGCAGGTCAGCTGTCAGCGTATTGGCCGTCGATAATCCCATGCCCGGTACAATGCCTTCTGCTCGAGCGGCAGGGCTGGCAATCAGCACCCGTTGCCCCTCGGCGTCTGTCAGGACCGCGGGTCGGTGATGTTCCGGGTGATATCGTAACTGATGTTCCAGACTCAGACAGGGGAGGTAGAGGTATAACCACTGCATGACACCACTCGTCAGGTCAGTTGTTGTGTTGCCCAGGGGCCCTGAATCACAGCGTCGCCTGTGGACTGGGCCGGATTTATCAAGCCGAGGTCCATTTGTACGGGCTCCGGCGCCCAGCCGCCGCGACGCTTTATGATTTCAACCCGGGTGGCGGTAGCCGTGGGCTGTATGCGCAGACGCAAGGCCGCCGGTGACGCGTCGTCGACCTGTTCAGTGGGGCGAAACATGAAGCCCAGAGCCTGACCTTGTTCAGCGGCCAGTTGCAGGCGTCTGAGTTGTCGGGTATCAAGCCGGGCGGGCCAGGCCAGTACGGCGCTGCATGTTCCGCTGCGAAGGCCTTCTTCCAGTGTCCATAACAGGTCGCGGACAGATTCGGGGCGGACAATCAGCAGTTTGCTGGTATCGACGCCGGCGGCGGACAGTGCGTCATCATTGGGCAGAAAGGGCGGGGCAACCATCATGATCCAGCGATCCTGCTGGCTCAATGCGGCCAGAGCCGGTACCAGCAGGCGCATTTCTCCGATACCGGACTGGTTGTACAGTATTTCACTCAAGGCGCCCTGAGGCCAACCCTGCAACAGTCCATCCAGTGTCGCGTGGCCGGTACTCAGGGTGTGCCGGGTTCCGTTCTGCCAGTGTTTTCCCTGCCAGACCTGACCGCCGGACAGCGCCTCTGCCAGGCCATTGCCGGATTCAAGTGGTTGTTGGCTGGAAAACTGAGCCGTATTGGTGATCGGTTGTGTGGTCATGTGAAACTGCTCCACTGTTTTTATGTACAGTACATGTATTTATATACAGTAATTTTCAGTGGGTCAAGTGACGCGACAGGAATTCTGGAAAATGGATTTGGGACGGGCACAAAAAAACCGGCGTACCCTGATGGGGCAGGCCGGTTCATGAAGCCGAAGTGTCGGGTGTCAGCTCAGTGCTTCCTGCCGGTACAGAGGCGCCGGCGTGTCAGTAGAGGCTTGGTAGCGCACACTGATGGGTGACAGCAGGTCCAGACCCTTTTCTGCCGACTTGCCCTCGGGCAGGACAAAGGCATTGAAACCGACCCGGTTCAGGTAAAACAACTGATCCAGAAGTATGTCTCCAAAGGCCCGCAGTTCGCCCTGGTAGTTCAGTCGGGTTCTGAGCAGATAGGCGGTGGAAAAACCGCGTCCGTCCACAAACTTGGGGAACTCAATGGCCACGACTTCAGCCTTGTGGACTCGGTCATCCAGTTCTTCGGCCAGTTGTTCACTGGTCAGCCAGACACCGGTTTTGCCCTGGCGCTCATCCAGTTTGTCACCCAGGGCCTGCCAGTGAGTCAGTGGCAGCAGCACATCGCCGCTCTCTGGCACCACGTCGTCTTCACTGAGGTACTGGTAGGTGTCCTGTTCAATCTGGCCATTGACGATCAGCTCAGGCATATACACGCTCCTTGAAAGGTTTGATGCCGATACGTTGAACGGTGTCGATGAATTCTTCCTCTTCGGTGCGCTGATCAACGTAAACATCAATCACTTTCTGGATAACACCGGGTACTTCTTCGGCATTGAACGAGGGGCCCAGAATTTTGCCCAATGAGGCGTTCAGGCCGGAATCACCACCCAGAGACACCTGATAGTATTCGGCCCCTTTCTTGTCGACACCCAGAATGCCGATGTTGCCTACGTGGTGGTGACCACAGGCATTCATGCAACCGGAAATATTCAGGTCCAGATTGCCCAGATCATAGACATAGTCCAGATCCTCGAACTGACGCTGGATCTGTTCGGCGATGGGGATGGATTTGGCATTGGCCAGACTGCAGAAATCACCGCCGGGGCAGCAGATGATGTCGGTCAGCGTGCCGATGTTGGGGGTTGCAAACCCGTTGGCCTTGGCCGCTTCCCAGAGTTCCGGCAGATCCTGAATTCTCACGTCGGACAGAATCAGGTTCTGAAAGTGGCTCACGCGCAGTTCACCAAAGCTGTAGGTGTCGGCCAGGCTGGCGGCGGCGCGCATCTGTTTGGATGTGATATCGCCCGGGGCTACTCCGGTCTTCTTCAGAGACAGGGTGATGGCTGTGTACCCGGGCACACGATGCTCCGTGGCATTGCGTTCAAGCCAGTTGCGGAAGCCTTTGCTGTCCTGCTTGAGCTGCTCTACGGTCGCGTCCTGAGTGGACAGGCTTTCATAGTCAGGCTCACTGAAATGCTGGCTGACACGGTCGATCTCTGCCTGTGTCAGCGTGCTGTCATTGTCCTTGAGGAAAGCCCACTCGGCCTCGACCTTTTCGCGGAAGGCGTCAATGCCCAGGGCTTTTACCAGTATCTTGATGCGGGCCTTGAACTTGTTGTCGCGTCGCCCGTGCTGGTTGTAAACCCGCACAATGGCTTCCAGATAGGTGAGCAGGTGCTGTTCGGGCAGATCGTCAGTGATAACCTGACCCACCACAGGGGTTCGGCCCAGGCCGCCACCAACATATATTCGATAGACAATATCACCTGCCTCGTTGCGGCGAATCTGTATGCCGATATCGTGGACCTGAACGGCCGCACGGTCGGTGGTTGTGGCACTGTTCACTGCAATCTTGAATTTGCGTGGCAAAAAGGCAAATTCCGGATGGAAGGTGGACCATTGACGAATCAGTTCGCAATAGGGTCGGGGGTCAACCACCTCGTCAGCCAGAATGCCGGCAAACTGGTCGGTGGTGGTGTTGCGGATGCAGTTGCCGCTGGTCTGAATGGCGTGCATCTGAACATCGGCCAGTTGGGCCAGAATGTCGGGCACTTTTTCCAGTTCTGGCCAGTTCAACTGAATGTTCTGACGGGTGCTGAAGTGGCCGTAACTGCGATCGAACTGCTCGGAGATGTCAGCCAGTTTGCGCAATTGGTCGGAAGAGAGCATGCCGTAGGGAATGGCTATACGCAGCATGGGTGCATGTCTTTGTACATAGAGCCCATTCTGCAGGCGCAGGGGCAGAAATTCCGGCTCGCTCAGCTCTCCGGCCAGGTAACGGTCTGTCTGCTCGCGAAACTGCCCCACACGATCGTTGACCAGTTGCTGGTCATAGTCATTGTATACGTACATACACCTCAATTCTGGGATCATTACCGATAGATGCGGCGAGAATACCAGAGGCGCCTTATATAAAAAAAGATTAAATGTTCATATTTGGATGCAAAAAATGAATATAGGATATCGAAAAACCGAAGTCCCGGGCCGGTGGCCCTTGACCGTGCACATCGGGGCGCTATTATACGCTCTGTCCCAATCTATGAGCGGTTCAGTGTCACTGGACCATCGAATCTGGAAAGCATAGGAAGTCAAATCATGCCCAAGCCCACTCGCTTTACTGATGAGCAGGCTGATGCCATTGCGGCAGCTGCCATTGTCCTGATTCTGGCGGTCACTGCCATTATCTGGATCGCCGGCCTGTAACAACTGGCAGGCATGGTGTCTTGCCTGCCCGGCCCCGCGTGACACAGAACGCCAGCGAATTGCTCTGATCGCTGGCGTTTTCTGTTTTCGGGTGCTTTCAATCAGACAATGTAAGACGCGATTACATAGGTAATTGCAAAGACGGTTCCAAAGAACACAAGCCCCATCACTAGTCCGGCAAAAATGAAACGAAGAGGAGAGGGGGCCTGACTGTCTTTCTCCCAGTTCTTCTTCGACTGGACACCGAGAAAAGCGGCCGAAACACTCTTTATCGCACCCCAGAACCCGCCCTGGGCAGGGGTGTTTTTTGCGTCGTCTGAATGGTCGGTCTGATTATCGGGGGTTACCACAAAAATGCTCCTTTGCGTCTGTAATAGTTGGCCTGTTCGTAGTCTGCGATACTGTTGATGCTTTGTTCAATCAACTGGCTGCTGGCTCCATCAATCAACCGGCGTTTACTGGCCTGTATCAGTTTGAGTGAATTCAGAATTCTATTCAATTCAAACCGTATGGCCACATGCAGCAACATTGAAAGTTCCAGTTCGTGTGCCGACCGAGTCAGCTCGCCAGGCGTGTCGGCCAGTTCCTTCAGCCATTCATCATGCTCGGAGGATAAAACACCGGCACTCTGGATTGTAACATGAACCTGTTCCTTGGCGCGCCGACAGGCATCAATTGACAGGGAGCCGGTTCCGGTGGGCAGCAGGGTAACCGCGCCATAAAGAGAGGTGTAACACAGGTTCAGATGTTCAACTGAAGCCTGCGCATGCACAATCAGCTCTGCGAGATCAGCGTCTGCAGTCATGTTGCTGTCGGCAAGACCCGTGCGGCGGAGGGCACTGCGGAATCCGGATTTCACATTGGGCGTATGTGCTCCTTCGATTGCCTGAACAATATGCACCGCGTGCGCCAGATTCCGGTTGGCCGGCCACAGTTGCTGGCTCATGATGGGCCATAGCAGATTGGTCAGTGAAATGATCTGTCCCGATTGACTGAGAAATTCTTCGGTTTTGTACTCGGGGAAGCCGCTGCCATCACAGCGTTCCTGTGCCTCTTCACAGGCGCGCATAATGCGCACAGGCAGCATCTGTGCTGTGGACAGAATGGCTTTGGTGTAGAGGGGATAAAGCTGATACTTTTTCTTGTGAGTCAGTGATTCGGGGGCCTGGGTGACCTCCACAGGAAGCCCAAGCACCCCCAGACACTGACACAAACCGGCGAGAAATACCTCGCCTTGATAGGATGCTGGCTCCTCCATGTGGTGAGCGATAACGGGTCCGAGAACGGCACTGAACAGGCTGTGGTTGTAGTGGTCCGGTAATTGCTGTTTCAGCAGAGAGAGACGTTCCAGCAGTTGCGGCAGGCGTTGCAGTTGAATACAAAGCTGTGCCAGAGCGTTTCGGTCATAGGCCTGGATGATCATGTAGCGCAGGTCACGGTGCTGCCGTGCCAGGGCCGTAATGTCAGTCCATACATACTTGGCGGTAAGGCGCTGGTTTATGGTTCCAGCTGCCAGCATATGAGCCTCTAGAGCCTGGCCGGGAAGGTTGTTTTGAGTGATGGTCATAATCCAGCTCCTTACCGTTTTCCCGGCCGTCTAGTGTCCCGAATTAACCCTTCAGGACACTAGATCATCCGGGGTCGTAACTGAGTACGGGAGTCAGCCAACGCTCCAGGTCGGTCAGCGCCATCCCCTTGCGTTGCGCCAGATCCTCGACCTGGTCTTTCTGAACCTTCCCGAGCCCGAAGTAATCCGCCTGGGGGTGGCTGAAATAGAACCCGCTGACGGCAGACGCCGGCATCATTGCATAAGAGTCCGTCAGGGTGACGCCGGTGGTGTTTTCGGCGTCCAGCATCTCGAACAGTGTGGCCTTCTCCGTATGGTCGGGGCAGGCCGGGTAGCCCGGGGCAGGGCGAATACCCTGATAACGTTCCTTGATCAGCTCTTCGTTGCTGAGACCTTCGTCGGGCGCATAACCCCAGCAGGTCTGGCGCACCATTTCATGCAGCTTTTCGGCAAAGGCCTCGGCCAGTCGGTCCGCCAGTGCCTTGACCATGATGGAATTATAGTCATCATGGCGTGCTTCGTACTCGGCTGCAATGTCTTCTGCACCCAGCCCGGCCGTGACCACGAAACCGCCAATATAATCAGCCGTACCCTCGGGCGCAATATAATCGGCCAGTGACAGGTTGGGGCGGCCCTCGGGTTTCTGGGTCTGCTGCCTCAGGTGGAACAGCTTGCGATAGACGGTCTGTCTCGACTCGTCGGTATAGGTGGTGATTTCATCCGGTGCCGTGCGGTTGGCCGGCCAGAAGCCGATTACGGCATTGGCTTTCAGGCGTCGCTTCTGGATGAGCTGCTTCAGCATGACCTGGGCGTCGGCGAACAGCTTGCGGGCTTCTTCACCCACCAACTTGTCGTCCAGAATGCGCGGGTACTTGCCGTGCAGTTCCCAGGTCATGAAAAAGGGCGTCCAGTCGATGTAGTCCACCAGCTTGTCCAGTGGGTAGTTTTCCAGTACCTGGCGTCCGAGCTTGCGTGGTACGGGTGGCTGATAGTCGCTGAAATCGAGTTGCAGACCATTCTCTACCGCGTCTGCGTAGGGCACCATGGCCTTGGCCTTGCGGTTCTTGTTGCGTTCACGCACCTTGTCGTACTCGGCGTGAGTGTCTTCCAGATAGGCGGGCTTCTGGGTATCACTGAGCAGGCGGGCGGCCACGGAGACGGCACGCGACGCATCCGGCACATACACCGTGCCGTCATTGCTGTACTGGGGTTCGATCTTCACCGCCGTATGGGCCTTGGACGTGGTGGCACCACCGATCATGAGCGGGATCCGGAAATCCAGGCGCTGCATCTCGCGCGCCACATGCACCATTTCGTCCAGTGACGGGGTGATCAGACCGCTGAGGCCGATGATGTCGACCTTTTCATCACGAGCGGTTTTGAGAATCTTGTCCGCCGGCACCATGACGCCCATGTCAATGACGTCAAAGTTGTTGCACTGGAGCACCACGCCGACAATGTTCTTGCCGATGTCATGCACATCGCCCTTGACCGTGGCCATGAGGATCTTGCCCTTGGGTTTGCTGGCTTCGGTCTTCTCGGCCTCGATGTAGGGAATCAGGTGCGCCACTGCCTGCTTCATGACCCGGGCAGACTTCACCACCTGCGGCAGGAACATCTTGCCGGCGCCGAACAGGTCGCCCACCACGTTCATGCCGTCCATGAGCGGGCCTTCGATGACCTCGATAGGTCGGTCCGCCTGCTGGCGGGCTTCTTCGGTGTCTTCCAGTACATGCTGGGTAATGCCCTTGACCAGTGCATGCTCTATGCGCTTGTTCACCGGCATTTCGCGCCAGGCCAGGTCTTCCTTGCGCGCCTCCTGACCATCGCCCTTGTAGCGTTCGGCCAGTTCCAGCAGGTTTTCCGTGGCCTCGGGAGTGCGGTTGAGTACCACATCTTCCACCGCATCCTTGAGCTCTTTCGGGATGTCGTCATAGACCACCAGTTGGCCAGCATTGACGATACCCATGTTCATGCCCGCCTGAACGGCGTAGTAGAGGAACACCGAGTGGATGGCCTCGCGCACGGCGTTGTTGCCACGGAAAGAGAAGGACACATTGGAGACGCCGCCACTGATGGAGGCATGGGGCAGGTTTTCCCGAATCCAGGCGGTGGCCTCGATAAAATCCACCGCGTAGTTGTTGTGCTCTTCAATGCCGGTGGCAATGGCAAAGATGTTCGGGTCAAAGATGATGTCTTCCGGCGGGAAGCCGATGCCGGTCAATATTTCGTAGCTGCGCTGGCAGATCTCGGTCTTGCGGGCCTTGGTATCTGCCTGACCGTCTTCGTCGAACGCCATGACCACAACAGCCGCGCCAAAGCGCATGCATTCACGGGCATGCTCCAGAAACTGTTCTTCGCCTTCCTTGAGGGAGATGGAGTTTACAATGGCCTTGCCCTGGGTGTACTTGAGGCCGGTCTTGAGAATGGGCCACTTGGACGAGTCCAGCATGACCGGAACCCGGCTGATGTCGGGCTCCGAGGCAATCAGCTTCAGAAACTGCACCATGGCCGCTTCGGAATCCAGCATGCCCTCGTCCATGTTGATATCAATGACCTGAGCGCCGTTATCCACCTGTTCACGGGCCACATCCACGGCCTCGTCATAGGCTTCTTCCTTGATCAGCCGACGAAAGCGGGCGGACCCGGTGACATTGGTACGCTCGCCCACATTAATGAAGACAATGTTGTCGTCGGCGACAAAGGGCTCCAGCCCGCTCAAGCGCAGCCGGGGCTCGATCTCGGGTATGGGCCGGGGCTTGTAATCGTCCATGGCATCGCAGATGGTGCGGATGTGTTGCGGTGTGGTGCCACAGCAGCCGCCAACGATGTTGAGGAAGCCGCTCTGGGCAAAGTCGCGGATGGTGGTGACCATCTCGTCGGCTTCCAGATCGTATTCGCCGAATTCGTTGGGCAGGCCGGCGTTCGGGTGGGCCGACACATAAGTATCGGCAATATTGGACAGGGCCTCGACATAGGGGCGAAGCTCTTCCGGACCCAGGGCACAGTTCAGACCCACGGAAAACGGCTTGGCGTGCTTGATGGAATACCAGAAGGCTTCCGTGGTCTGGCCGGACAGTGTGCGCCCGGAGGCATCGGTAATGGTGCCGGAAATCATGATGGGCAATTCAAAACCCAGCTCATCGAATACGGAATGAATGGCGTAGATGGCGGCCTTGGCATTCAGCGTATCGAAAATGGTTTCGATCAGAATCAGGTCGACACCGCCTTCGATAAGCCCGCGTGTGGCTTCCTGATAGTTCTCCACCAGTTCGTCGAAGGTGACGTTCCGGTAGGCCGGATCGTTCACATCGGGCGAGATGGACAGGGTGCGGCTGGTCGGGCCCACCACGCCGGTGACCCAGCGTGGTTTGTCGGGCGTTTCTGCGGTTTTGGCATCGGCCATTTCCCGGGCCAGACGGGCGCCCTCGACATTGAGCTCGTAGGTCACGTCTTCGAGCTGGTAGTCGGCCTGGGAAATTCGCGTGGAGTTGAAGGTGTTGCTTTCAATGATGTCGGCGCCGGCGTCCAGATAGGACTTGTAAATGCCCCGAACAATATCCGGTTGTGTGATGGACAAGAGGTCATTGTTGCCCTGCAGGTCCTGGTGAAAGTCAGCGAAGCGCTCACCCCGGTAGTCCTTTTCCTCCAGCGCGTGTGACTGGATCAGTGAACCCATACCCCCATCCAGGATAAGAATTCGTGTCTTGACGGCCTGATACAGGCTGGCCAGGCGGGTACTGCGGTCGGTCATAGGTTCCGGTCTCTGTCCGTCGGTATTGTTCAGGGGGAGGAGTATATCAAAATTATTTGATACAGGTTAAGGACGCTCCAAACAAAATAGCCGACTATTTTACTAGGGTATTTTGTTGTGCCCTCTATTTCGTTATAATCAGGTTATCACATTATAGGCTTCAGGACGTTTCATATGAGTTCAGTCGTAAACGTATCGGAAGGTGCGCAGAAGTACCTGGCCGGCCTGCTCGAGAGACAGAATGTCGAAGGCATGGCGGTCCGCATGTTTGTCACACAGCCGGGTACCAAGTACGCGGAAACCTGTCTGGCATACTGTCGTCCGGGTGAGGAAGCGGCCACTGACGAAAAGGTGGAGCTGGACCATATTACCCTGTTTCTCGAAGAAAACAGCCTGCTGTATCTGGACGAGGCCGAGGTGGACTTTCAGGAAGACAAGATGGGCGGTCAGCTCACCATCAAGGCGCCCAACGCCAAGATGCCGAAGGTCAATGACGACAGCCCATTACCGGACCGGGTCAACTATATCCTCATGAGTGAAATCAACCCGGGGCTGGCCTCCCATGGTGGCGAGGTTTCACTGGTGGAACTGACGGACGAAAAAGTCGCCGTGCTGAGATTTGGCGGCGGTTGTCAGGGCTGCAGTGCGGTTGATATCACGTTGAAGCAGGGCGTGGAAAGCACCCTGATGGCCCGTTTGCCTGAGTTGTCCGGCATTCGGGATGTCACCGATCACACACAAACTGAAAACGCCTACATGTAAGGTCGGTCAACGGCCCACTCGGCTTGGGCCGAGTGGGTCATGATCAGGGGCTTGCCAGCGTTTCCACCGACAGGGGCGGCTCCAGCACGATTTCTATGCGCCTGTTCTGGCGCCGGGACGCCTCGTCAGTTTCCTCTACCAGTGGTTGCGTAGCGGCCACACCGACGGCTCGCATGCGATTCTGTTCGACGCCCAGATTGGCCAATCGACGTACGGCCGCCGAAGCACGTGCGGCGCTCAATTCCCAGTTGGTGGGGTAAGTGGCGCGCAGATCCTGACTGATGGTGCGGGCATCCGAATGACCGATCACCGACACCCTGTAGTCAGGAAAACTGTCCAGAACGGTGACAATCTCTTGCAGTGCGTCGTTGGCTTCCGATGAAAGCGCCGCTGACCCGGTTTCGAACAGGATGCGTTCCGGCAACTGGATCAGTGTCGTACCGTCGTCCAGTTGGCTGACCAGTTCTCGACTTTCTTCTTCCGCCAGGCTGAGCCGTTCCTCCAGCGCCGTCAGTGCGGTTTGCTCTCTGTCCAGGCGCTCGTTCAATTCGGCCAGTGTCTCCTCTCGCCCCGACAGGCGCTCGCGCGTATCCGACAGTTCCTGAGTCAGGCGTGTATTGTCCGCGTCCAACTGGCTGATCTCTGCTTCAGCCTGTTCGAAAGCGGACTCACGTTCCATCAGTGTAGCTGCCGCGTCTGACAGACTGGCCCGGGCGTCTGCCAGCTCACGTTCAGTCTGCTCCAGTTCTGCCACCAGGGTTTGTCGCTGCGTGTCGGTGTCGGCCAGTTCCTCTTGCAACTCCTCAGCACGGGATTCCAGTTCGCTGATCCGGTTTTCTGTATCATCTCTTTGCCCGCCAATGCGATCCAGCGTCGACTGCAGGCGGGTATTGTCCGCTTCCAGGCGCCTCTGTGTTCGCTCGAGACCGCGGTTTTCCTGTCTCAGGGCCGATTGTGACTGTTCCAGCAGCCGGACTTCGTCGCTCAACCGGTTTTCTTCAAGGTAAAGCCAGCCCGAAGTAACGGCCAGGCCGGCAGCGGCGAAGGTAGCCATCACGGCAAATGCTTTGGCACTCATTCAGCGATCCTGTTATGTGCAGATTCGATGGTCTACAGCATAGCCGGGATGGCCCAATTTTTCAGCTTTACGGATACTTTAAAAAGGCGGGTAAAGTCGTGGGAGGAGAGGAAGCAGACAGAAAGGCTTGCTCTGTCTGCTTCCTGGAGGTGTCACACTATCTGAACGCCAGTTCCGGGAGGAACAGCGCGATTTGCGGAAACGCAACCAATAGCCCGGCTGCTACCAACAGCATGAACACGAAGGGAGGCGTGCCCTTGATAACCTCCCAATAGGGTCGTTTGAACACGGCTATGGCCGTAAATATGTCACACCCGAAGGGCGGGGTGGCCGACCCGATGGCGACCTGCAGAGTGATCATGACCCCGACCAGGACCGGATCCAGCCCCGTGGCCGCAATGGCTGGCGCGAAGATGGGCGTCAGGATCAGTATCACCACAATGGGGTCGACGAACATACAGGCGATAAAGAACGCGATGGCAATGGTGATGAGTACGCCATTGGCGCTCATGTCCATGATACCTATGGTTTCCAGCATGGCTTGCGGAACGCGGGCGAACGACAGTATCCAGGAGAACCCTGTGCCGACGGCTACCAGAATGAACACCACGGCGGTAATCAGGCCGGTGGACTTGGCAATGGTGTAGATATCCGGCAGCGTCAGGGAACGAAACACGATGAACTCAAGCAGAACGGCATAGAGCACACAGGCCGCCGCTGCTTCGGTCGGGCTGAATATACCGCCGTAAATACCACCGATGATCAATACCGGGAAGCCCAGTGGCCAGAGTGCCTTGAGTACGGCGTCTCCACGCTCACCCCAGGTTGACTTGGGCTCTGTGGGCACTTTCTTGATGGTCGAATAGACCACCGCGTAGATGGAAAACATGATCAGAATCATGATGCCCGGCCCGACGCCGGCGATAAACAGCTCCCGAATCGAGGTCTCGGATATGACGCCGTAGATGATCATGCCGATACTGGGGGGTATCAGAAAGGCAATGTCACTGGAGTTGATGATCAGCGCCAGTGTAAAGGGGTCCTTGTAACCTGCCTTCAGCATGCGTGGCCGCAGCGGGGAACCGATGGCGACCACGGTGGCCTGGGTGGAACCGGATACGGCACCAAACAGCGTACAGGACGCTGCAGTACTGACTGCCAGCCCGCCCTTGATGTGGCCGATAAAGGCCATGACCATATTGATCAGACGGCCGGCTGACTGCCCTCGGGTCATGATATCCGCCGCCAGGATGAACATGGGGACCGCGATCAGTGATGCAGGTCGAATACCACCCATCATCTGCTGGATCATGGTGCCCATCTGGCCAAAGCCGTCGAAGGTCATATAGAAACCAATGATGGCTGCTACCGACAGGGGGATCATCATCGGAAAGCCCAGTAGCAGCAGGACAATCATTGTCACAAACATTATCGTGGCCATAATCAGATGCCCTTTACTGATTTATTGTTATTACATGTTTTCAGGATCAGTTTCATCGTACCCGTCCTTGAATGCAGTGGAGAGGTAGACCACATCCGACGTAATGTTCTTGATGGCCGTCAGCCAATACTGGATTCCGGTCACGGCCAGACCTATGGGTACCCAGATATAGATAAACCAGATGGGATAACCCAGAGTGGGCAAAACGCGCCCTGATCTGAAGTTGGACTCGATGTAGCCAATAGACCAGTAACAGAGGAGGAACATCACCGCGCCGGTGATAAACGCCATGATAACCATCAGGATGCGACGACCCGTCTTGGGCAGCGCATCGAAAATGGCCGACATGCGGATATGGCGACCATGACGAGCCGCATAACCAATGCCCGCGAAGGTAATCATGACGATCAGAATCCGGTTGACCTCTTCGGCAAAATCCAGACTCTGTCCGAACACAAAGCGTCCGATGACATTGGCAATGGTGTTGATTGCCATGAGCAGGACGCCCAGGGCCAGAATAATGGACTCTGCGGAGGCCAGAAAGTTGTCAATATAGGCCAGGGGTCCGGGTAGTGTTGATTTGACGTTCTTGTCAGGTGGACGTTCAGACATGGGAAAGTGCTCCGATAAGCAGTAATCCACAAAAAACCTCTGGCCCCGGAAAGGGCTCAGAGGTTTGTAGCACCCCGCAAGGGCGGGGCTCTACGTGTTTTTATTATCAGTTCTGAGCCGCTTCAAGGTCCGCCTTGAATTTTTCCAGCAGTTCGGCACCGCGATCGTCGGTCATTTCCAGGAAGCGTTCCTCAACCTGAGGTGCACGCTCGCGGAAAGCCTGGATCTCGTCTTCCGACAGGCGGTTGACCGTTACGTCATCACTGGCAGCCAGAATGGCTTCAAGTGCTTCGTCGGCCAGACCGGAGATATGCTCCAGAATTTCTTCATAGGCATAGGCATTGGCCGCGTGAACCAGTTCCTGATCTTCAGACGACAGGCCGTTGTAGAAGTCCTGGTTGGCCATCAGGGCCGTGGTGAACCAGCCGTGACCAGTGAAGGTCAGGTGCGGAGATACTTCATACAGGCCGCCAGACTCGATCCAGAAGATCGGGTTTTCCTGACCCTGAATGATGCCTGTCTGCAGACCACCGTAGACTTCACCCCATGGCAGAGGTGTCGGAGATGCACCGAATGCACGATACGTCTCGGACAGCAGCGGGTTGGTCATGGTACGGATGTTCTTGCCGCGCAAGTCTTCAGGTGAGCTGATGGGCTCGTCTGTGGTGATGACCATCTCGCCTTCCGGGTACATCTGCAGCAGCTCGAGGCCCTGTTCAGCGTACATTTCGGGGAACATCTCGTTGATGGCCACACTGTCGTTGAAGAACTCGATTACGGTCTCTTCGTCAGTCGGCAGCAGATAGGGAATAAAGAAAATCTGCGCTTCCGGAATCAGAGAGCCGGTAAAACCGGGGGACTGGTTGACGAACTGGAGGATACCCGCCTGGGTCTGCTCCATGATGTCGTCGGACTCACCCAGTTCACCGAAACGGAATACCTGAACCGTGTGATCAGAGTTGTCTTCGACGTACTCCTTGAATTTATAGGCGTACACGTCCTGCACGTCATCTTCGAATTCCTCGTGCGCATAACGCCAGGTGTCCTGTGCCTGAGCGGCAAAGGACGACAGGCCAACGGCCAGTGCGACCGCAGAAACGCTGGAAGTCTTAAGTAGTGATTTTAGTGTCATTAATATAACCCTCTGTTGGATGTGGAGGCTTGAGCCTCTCTAGTCTCTCTTGAAAACGTCAATTGACTGGTGATGAATATCCTTCCCAGGATTTGACATGGAAGCAACTGCATCTCTGCCAAGCGGACATGAAAACTGCTCAATAATCGCTTCTTCGGTTTTCAGGATGGCAAAAGAACCGGGGTATATCAAGCAAACGGGCGGTTTTTTTGGGATTCGTGTAATAATCCTGTCATTACCGAGTACTTTCGGCAAAGGCCTGCCGATGTTGCTATGCTGTGTTCGGAATGTACGAAATTCTGACCAAGGGCCATGCAGAATGAAACTGCTTGCACGATCCAGACGCTTTTTATGGGTTTCCCTTTTGACGCTGGGACTGGTTAGCCTGGTGGGATCTATGGGGCTGTGGGCGCAGGATAGCGATGGACCCCATGCTGCAAGATTGTCAGTGGATGGCGGCATCGGGCCGGCGACGACCGATTACCTGGTACGAAGCATGGAAAACGCGCGTGATCAGGGCGCGCGTGTCATCGTCATACAGATGAACACGCCCGGCGGTCTGGATGCGGCGACCCGAGACATTATCCAGGCGATATTGCAATCGCCTATCCCTGTGATGACCTATGTGCACCCGGCCGGATCTCGCGCCGCGAGCGCGGGTACTTATATACTTTACGGTAGCCACATCGCCGCCATGACGCCCTCCACAAATCTCGGGGCAGCGACGCCAGTGCAGATGGGTGGGTCGTTGAGCCTTGATACGGAAGAGGATGGTGACTCGCTCGCGAATGGCGAGGTGGCAGAAGACCCTGCAGCCGATGAGGCGGAGTCCGGTGAGGCGGCAGACGACAGTTCGGCCATGGAGCGCAAGGTAATCAATGATTCGGTGGCTTATATCCGCGGTTTGGCAGAGCGACACGGTCGCAATGCGGACTGGGCGGAGGAAGCGGTGCGAGAGGCGGTGAGCCTGACTGCATCCGAGGCCCTGGGCATCAATGTCATAGACATAGTGGTCGACGACATGGAGGACTTGTTGGCGCAGGCGCATGGCCGGACGGTGCAGATGGAGCACACCACGCAGATTCTGGACACCGAGGACCTGTCGGTGGTGGATTACGATCCGGACTGGCGCAACGAGGTACTGGCCTTGCTCACCAGTCCGGAAATTGCCTACATCTTGCTGCTGATCGGGATCTACGGGCTCATTCTCGAAGGTTATAACCCGGGGGCTCTGGTGCCCGGTGTGGTGGGGGCCATCAGCCTGCTGCTGGCACTCTACGCATTGCAGATGTTGCCGCTGAATTATGCCGGTCTGGCCTTGATTGTGCTGGGCGCTCTGTTGATTGTGGCCGAGGCCTTTGCGCCCAGTTTCGGTGTGCTGGGCCTGGGGGGTGTCGCAGCGATTGTTCTGGGATCCATTATGTTGATAGATACCGATGTGCCAGGGTTTGAAGTGCCCATTGGCCTGATTGCCACCATTGGAGCCCTGAGCTCTGTAGTGGCGCTTTACATCACTGTTTCGGTCACCCGCAGTTTGCGCATGGCCAAGGTGGCCGCTGATCAGGCCATGGTTGGCATGACCGGTGATGTGCGCAATGCCGGAAGCGGCGGCGTTCAGGTCATGTTGAATGGAGAGCTGTGGCAAGCTCAGAGTGAGCAGTCACTGGAAGAAGGACAGCGAATTGTCGTCAAGGCCCAGCGGGGACTGAAGTTGGATGTTGAACCCGCTGGGGAAGCCAATAACGAGGAGGACTGAGTCATGATAGGATTTTATGCAACGGCTGTGCTGATTGGTCTGGTCTTACTCCTGCTAATGTATGCCATCCGCATACTGCGGGAGTATGAACGGGCGGTCGTGTTTTTGCTGGGCCGCTATCAGGCGGTGAAAGGGCCGGGGTTGATCATCATCATCCCCTTTATTCAGACCATGGAACGCGTGGATTTGCGGGTTGTGGTGCTGGATGTGCCGGAACAGGACGTGATTAGCCAGGACAACGTGTCGGTGCGGGTGAACGCCGTGGTGTACTTCCGGGTTATGGACCCGAAAGCCTCGGTTATCAACGTGGAGCACTTCAACGACGCGGTGAGTCAGTTGGCGCAGACGACCTTGCGTTCCGTCCTGGGCAAGCACGAACTGGACGAAATGCTGTCCCAGCGTGACCGACTGAACTCCGATATTCAGGAAATCCTGGATGAGCATACCGACGCCTGGGGTGTGAAGGTGACCAACGTGGAAATCAAGCACGTGGACATTGACGAAAGCATGGTTCGAGCCATTGCCCAGCAGGCGGAAGCCGAGCGGGCACGGCGGGCCAAGATCATCCATGCCGAGGGCGAGTCACAGGCGGCGGCCAAACTCACCGAGGCGGCCAAGGAACTGTCCAAGAATTCCAACGCCATGACTCTGCGCTACCTGCAGACGCTGAAAGACATTGCCGGCGAGAACAACTCGACCATTGTCTTCCCGTTGCCGGTGGACATGATGGGTAATATGCTGGAGAAGCTGATGTCCGGAGGTGGCTCCGGTGGTGGTAAACCTTCTGCGCCCACCAAGTCCGGTGGTTCCCGGTCATCCTCGTCGACCGCCTCGAAATCCACCAAAACCTGACGCTGGTGTCCTGAATTAACCATTCAGGACAATCAGTACGCCGCCCGCAGGATCAGTCCTGCGGCGCGGCATCCACCAACTGTTCAAACAGTGTCGGGCTGTCAAAATGCCGTTTGCCGATAAAGGCAATGGTGTGTGTCCCCGATTGGCGCATGGCGCCCGGGGATTTTACGCCGAATGGCCACAATACGAAGCGCTCTGCGCGGCGCGATTCTGCTATGAACCCCGCCTGATCAAACAGACTGTAGTAGTTTTCACCCTCGGCATCTGGCAACCGGGTCAGGGTCCGATAGGGCACGAGATGGTAGTCGTGGTGGCCGTCGACAATCTGCTCCGTTTCGGCGTCCGGACCGGTGACGCGGCGCACATAGTGGGTGCCGGACTCGAGGGTAAGATGCGGTCTGCCTGACCAGTCAAAGGGCAGAAACAGGGGCTCTTCACGGCCCAGATCAGCTCGGGGCTGGTGCTGGTCCGACAGCCAGACCTGGTGATAGCAGCCACAGTTGTGTATGACGTCATACCAGAGCGGCTGGCCTGTCGTATCCAGAGTGACGCGCCAGGTTAGACCATTCCAGGGGCCGCCGTAAATATCCAGCGCGCTCGTTTTGGGTCGTTCCTCAAACCAGACCGTATAGTTGAGCTGCAACAGGTGTTCGTCGCCAAAGCGGGTAAACTGACTGTCAGTGTAGACCAGCGATGGACTGTGGGTGAATCGGGCGCCAGCCTGGTCGGCCGTGACGTAGCCCAACCGGTCGGCGTCACTCTCCTGCAGTACATTGATCACCGGTGCATGCATTGCCAACAGCTGGTTGCGCTGTTCACTGGTCAATTGCGGCAGGCCCAGCGCACTGTATTCATAGGCCTGGCTGAACCAGTCTGATACCGCCTCGGAAGACGGCGCTTCGGACTGGTCTGACGCCAGGCTGTATTGGCGAGCGGGACGGTCAAAGGGACCGCCATAGTCATCGCGCCAGTCCGCCTGACTGGCGCGAATCCTTTGCGCGACCACCAGAGAGGTCAGGGGGTAGAGCCCGGCCCAGCGCTGCCAGTCACGATAATGATCATAGTCGCGGGCGTCTTCGGCGTATTGTTGCCAGTCGCTTTCCGGGGTGGCTTGCGCCAACTCCACCAGACAGCCGCGACTGGCTGACAGGCTGCCGCCCATGGTTCTCAACTGGTGCGCTTCCAGTTGCTGCCAACTGTGATCAATGACCAGGACTTTCCACTCGCTGAACTCGGTGGCTGACATCTCGGCAGGATCAAACAGGGCGTGAGGGCGGCTGATGGTAAAATAGGGTTGATCATCCGGGCGATAGAATACCGTCAGGTCGTCGGCCTGCGCAGGCCCGAAGGCCTCCAGCATCAGATGGTCCCGGCAGACGCTCAGATCTCCGAGATAGTCCGGCGTAGTGACGGTTGCACAGCCT
>LFIK01000482.1_pt1 | contig 29946 bp, 24 predicted proteins | sample 643401 | NCBI WGS metagenome assembly LFIK01 (sample SAMN03777447, study PRJNA286221) | soda lake metagenome | biome: soda lake; feature: Kulunda steppe; material: water; isolation source: sample T5-Br brine of Lake Tanatar-5 | place: Russia: Kulunda steppe | collected 2010-07
AACGCCTGAGCCTTTATCATTTAAGATTTGATTTGCAATCGTAGGTACAAACGAAACCGCAATAACCAGTGACGCAATCAAAGAGAATGTAATCGTCAAAGCAAGTTGAATAAAAATCTCACGAATAAAGTCTTCAATAAACATAATTGGTAAAAATACCCCAATCGTCGTCAAAGTAGAAGCGGTGATTGCCCCAGCTACTTGATGCGTCCCTCTAACCGCTGCTTCTTTAGTAGACCTTCCTTCTTTTTTCATTCGATATATATTTTCAATAACAACAATACTATTATCAACAAGCATACCGATTCCTAGTGCCAAGCCCCCTAAAGAAACAACATTCAATGTAATGCCCGAAATATAAATTAAAATGATCGCAAACATTAAACTAACCGGAATGGCAACCCCAATAATGAGCGTTGTTCTCACATTTCTTAAGAATAAGAAAAGCACCGCAATGGCTAAGACAGCGCCTAACAATAAATTGTCAATTACAGAGCCTGTGGCAAGATTAATAAATTCCCCTTGATCTAAAAGCATCGTATAAGAAAACCCTTCTTCTTCAGAAGCGATTTCTTCTAACACCACATTCAGCTCATCTGTAACATCCGTCGTCGCAAACTCGCTACCCTTTTGTACCGATAAAGTCAGTGCGTTCTCACCATTAACTTTAGAATACGTTTGTTCATTGGCATCCACAAAATCTACACTCGCCACATCATCTAGCGTAATACTTAAAGGACCTGCATTCATAATCTTTAAGTCTCTAATCTCATCTAACGATGAAAAACTATCGCCAACACGAACTAAATAATCACTCCCATCAAGCCGCACAAACCCAGCAGGAAACGCAAAGTTTTGTGCTTCTAAGAGCCCATTAATTAATGCTTTATCAAACGTAAACTCATCCGCATCAAAATCAGGGTCCACAGCACCAAATGCTTCAATTTGATCATTGATCTCATCAATAGCTTCTTGGTCTAAACGAACCTGTATTTCTGATTGATATCCACCAGAAACATTCAACTGAGCGACACCGCTCACACGTTCTAACCTAGGATTTAGTTCATCATTGACCCAATTCGTTAATTCCTCAATATCTTTCCCTTCATGAGAAACAGAAAAAGTCATCACTGGTAACATATCAGGATTCAATCTTAAAATCGCAGGATTAGAAGCGTCATCAGGTAATTGATCTAACATATTGTTTAACTGTTCACGCATCTCCACGGTCGCAGTATCCATATCAGTGTTTTGAGAAAACTCTAATATAACAATCGAAAAATTTTCATTCGAAGTCGTTTGAACTTCTTGAACATTGCTCGTTGTTTGAAAAGTCCTTTCAAGTGGAATTGAGACTTCTTGTTCCACCTCCTCAGGCGTTGCACCTGGATACGTCGTTGTCACAACCGCAAACGGAATATTGATATCTGGAAACAAATCTGTTGTTAAGCGGGTAAAAGAAACTACGCCAAAAATAATGACTGCTAAAACCACCATAAATATGGTGATTGATTTTTCTACCGCAAATGTTATAAAACTTTTCATTATGTCACGTCCTTTTAATAAAAAAATAACCCGACCGAATGGTCGGTCGGATTATATTATAGCATAATTTATTAACCCATCATTAAATAAACACTATTTTTCTACAACATTTTTATTTATCGATCCATTTGACGTATTGGTAACAAGGCGACTTGGTGAAAAACTTAAGTCCGTATTAAAGTAATCAATATTCCCGTTGGATGTTCTTAACTCAATATCAACCGCATAGACATCACTTATATCAATACTACCGTTAGAAGTTCTAAAAAATAATGTGTCACTTCCATCATTTGCGGTATTTATAGTGTCTCCATTAATACGACCATTCGACGTCACAAAACTTCCATTATTAACCGTTAAATCATTTAAGTTTATACGACCATTCGACGTTCTTAAATCTATTGATGGCGAAATAGTATTATGGATTTCAATGCTTCCATTAGAGGTGGTGCCTTCTAAAGACTCTTTAATAACCATATCTCTAAATAAGAAACTTCCGTTTTTACTATTAAGATCAATAGTATCCACATTTAACCCTACTAAATCAACCGACCCATTAGACGTTGTAATGTCTACATGCTCTAAATAAATCGCTTCCGGTAAATAAATAATTACTTCATCTGATTCCCCAAATAAATCCCACAAAAACGTAAAAGAGAACCTAGGCATTTCATTTTGCACTTCAATGGTTTGATTGGATTCATCAATCACCAATGTTCCTTCTCCCCTATCAGAGTGCGTCATTGACGAAAAAATATGAGTGTCTTCATGCGTTTTAATGTAAACATCCCCAGCATCTAAATTTGTAATAATACGCCACGAATCTTGAGGGTCTGGTGATTCATAGGTTTCTTCATAATAGACTTTTTCTGTGTCTCCTTGAAATAAGTTTTGACCTTCCACCATAAAGATTCCAACGCCACCAAAGACCACCATTAAAAGCGCAACCGTTTTTACCAATGGATTGACAAAAGAAAGCTTTTTTAATCCTCTAAATAAAGCCTTTAGCCTTAGATGTTTAATGCCATTTATTAAACGGGTGCCTTTTTGAATGTCAAACACATCAATGTGCCAACTGACAAGCCATATGATAAATCCAATAAATACATCATAGACCCATAATAAGAAATAAAAGAGGAGAATCCAAACACCCAAAGCAAACGCAAAATTAACGAAGAAATTTAATGCGATATTGATGCTTATTAAACTCAGGGTAAATGATACAAGCAAGCCTAACCACGCACTTAAAAGGCCAAATAATACACCGAAGAACCCAGAAAAAATAAACGGCAATAAAAAGACATCAAAAAGCAAAATCCATATGATCGCCCAAGGGGTTTTAGGGGATGATTGACGTTCCTCGTTGGAAAGGTCTTGACGATAGGCTTTTAAAACGTTTGTCGCTATAACCTTAGGACTTTCAAGTTCGTCAATTATATCGGTTTCTGTTTTCCCTTCTATACGCATGCCAACATTAAATCGTTCTTCATAAAACGCTATGATTTCACGACGTTCTTGTTCTTCTAGATCCTTTAACAATCGTTTTAATTCATTTAAAAATTTTTCTTTCATGATTTTCCTCCAATCAAGTGTTCAACCTGGCCATTTAACACGCGCCATGATTTTTTTTGAGATTGATAATATCCAAGTCCTTTTGCGCTTAGGGTATAGTATTTTCTAGGGGGTCCACTGGTAGAAGGCTTCTTTAATGTTTCAATATAGCCTTGTTTAACAAGCTTTCTTAAAATAGGGTAAATCGTTGATTCCGATATTTCCATTGCGCTTGAGATTTTTTTATAGATCTCATACCCATAAGACATTTCTTGAAACAAAACCCCTAATACGCAAAGTTCTAAAACGCCTTTTTTAAATTGTGAATCCACCAAACCACCTCCTACTACTATACATTGTATAATACTATATAATGTATAGTACCATCGATTCTAAGCTTTGTAAATAAAAAAATGACAACTTTTTGAAAGTTGTCATTAAAATTAAATATCTAATATTCTTAAAGAGTTTGTCAATGTTCCTAGTGGGAAGCCACCCGTTATAATAACCCGTGAGCCATCTTGGGCTAAGTTTTCTTTTTTCACATATTCAATTGAACGCTTAACAAGATCTTCAGTATCCGTACCCAGTTCAAATACAACGGTTCTAACCCCGTGATATAACGCAAGAGAACGTGCTTTTTGTTTGCTTGGAACAAATGCCAAAATCATCGTATCTGGTCGGTTTTTAGAAAGCAATCTAGCGGTTGTCCCACTCACTGAAGGCGCGATAATAATATCAGCATGCCCCTTCATCACCGAGTGCGCTGCGCTTAAGGCAATATTCGAAGGAATGTCTTTTTGATTAATTTCATTGGCTCGGTTGGTCCAATCAATGCGATGAACTTCTTTTTCCATTCGCTTTGCGATATTGCGCATAATCCTCACGCTTTCAACAGGATATTTTCCAATTGCACTCTCTCCACTTAACATGGTCGCATCGGCCCCGTCTAAGATGGCGTTCGCAACATCTGAAACTTCTGCGCGTGTAGGTTTAGGATTTTCTTGCATGCTTTCAAGCATTTGGGTCGCTGTGATAGAAATTTTTCCTGCTCGATGACATCTTGCGATAATATCTTTTTGAATGACTGGGACTTCTTCAGGCGGAACTTCTACCCCTAAATCTCCTCTAGCAATCATGACACCATCAGAAACACTGATGATTTCATCGATATTATTGACACCTTCTTGGTTTTCGATTTTCGCAATAATTTGAATATCATGATCTTTGCATTGCTTGTTCACGATATCTCTCACAGCTAAAACATCTTCTTTGCGACGTACAAAAGAAGCCGCGATATAATCGACTTTATTTACGCAACCCCATTCTATATCTGCTTGGTCTTTTTGCGAAATAAATTCTAACCCGAGTTTAATCCCTGGGACATTGATGCCGCGTCTATCCTTAATTTTATGCGTATTAAAGGCCTCAGTATGAATCACTTTTTGTTCATAATCAATATCTAAAATTTTAAGCGTTAAATATCCATCATCAACAACAATCATACCACCGACTTTTACATCTTTATAAAGTTGTGCGTAATTCACAGAAAACCGTTGATTATTGCCTAAGATTTCTTCCATATGAATCTCAACTTTATCGCCAACATTAATATACGCTTGGCCACCTTCAAATTTATTCGTTCTAATTTCAGGCCCTTTGGTGTCGAGTAAACTCGCCACATTCGTGTTCAACTCATCATTTAAGGCTTCTAAATGATCAAGTCTTTGACGGTGTTCATCATAATCTGAATGCGAAAAATTTAAGCGCATCGTATCCATGCCTTCTAAAATAAGTTTTCGCATCATATCTTTAGAATCGGTAGCAGGACCAATGGTACAAACAATCTTTGTTTGATTAAATGGTATCATGATATCCTCCTTAGTTTTTAAGCTGGCCAACTAAGCCATAACGTTTATTCGGTATCTCTTTTTTCATATTAAGTGCATCTTGCATATCAATTTCTGAGATTTCTTTACCATTTAGAACAACCACTTTGCTTGATTGATTTTGCGACAATAAATCTACCGCTCTTTCTGCCATTTCAGTCGCTAAAACTCGGTCAAATGCTTGAGGTGTCCCACCTCTTTGAACATGCCCTAAAACAGTCGCTCTTGTTTCGTGTGACGTTGCGGCTTCGATATCTTTAGAAAGTTGAAACACATCCGTCATTTTCTCCGTCACAACTACAATCGCGTGACGCTTATTACGGTTAAACGATTCTTTTACTTTCGCAATGGTGAGCGATTTATCAAACCCTGTTTCAGGCGTTACAATAAACTCACTCCCAACAGCAATCCCAGCATAAAGTGCTAAATCTCCACAGTGCCTCCCCATCACTTCAACAACACTACAGCGTTGATGAGAAAATGAGGTATCGCGTAATTTGTCAATAGATTCTACCGCCGTATCTAAAGCGGTATAAAAACCAACTGTATAATCTGTGGATGCGATATCATTATCAATGGTTGCAGGAATCCCCATGGTATAAACCCCTAATTCATTGAGTGCAAGGGCGCCATTAAAAGACCCATCGCCACCAATCACAATCAATCCCTCAATCCCATGTCTTTTTAAATTCTCTACTGCTTTTTTTTGATACGATAACGCTTTAAACTCTAAGTATCTTGCACTGCCTAAAATCGTTCCCCCACGATTGATTATACGGGAGACATCCTTACGGTCTAAGGGTTTTATAGTGTCTTCACATAACCCTTTAAATCCATCATATACACCGTATGGTTCAATCCCATAATGCAAGCAACTTCTTACAACTGCTCTTATGGCAGCATTCATCCCAGGCGCATCGCCTCCGGATGTTAATACAGCAATCTTATTCATAAGATCCACTCCGTTTCTTTTCTAATTATAACACCACTCTACACAACATTAAACATTTAAATCTTTGATTGAATCGATTATAAACTGACGTTTATCAGATTTTAATGCAACTTTACCCTTCAACAAATAGACTTTATTTTCAATTAATTCGTTTGAGAGGTGTTTATACGTTTGTGGAAAACAAACGCTATCTAGGGTAGTCGTTTTATCTTCAATTGACAAAAACGCCATAGGATCCCCTTTTTTTGTCGTAATGACTTTAACCTTACTTAAAAGTCCAACCAACGATACTTTTTGGTTCAAAGGAAGCGTTTCAACATCGCTTGGCATCTTCAATCCGTTTTGTTGAATCCAATGTAAATAAGGGGTTAGATTGTCATAATGAATATTAAATCCTAATGCATCTTTTTCCATCGCTTTTAAGGTTTTTGAGTCATACTCCTGATAATGATTCATCACAAACTCTTCTAAAGGCAAGGCTTGGTCAAAATCAATGAAACTCAGTAAACTTTCTAAATTTTCAACCATCGTTTTTTTCGTTACATTAAACAAATCAAATGCACCACTATAGATTAAATATTCATAGTTTCTTTTTGTGAATATTCCTCTTGAATGAAGAATAAATGCTTCAAAACCACCAAACATTGCTTTAGTCTTAATTTCTAAAAAGGCTTTTATGGTGCGTTTTCCCAGTGTTTTAATGCCTGTTAAAGGATAAAACAAAGTTTTGTCCTCCATTGTAAAATCAAACCCGCTTTTTTCAATATTAGGCCCCTTTAACGCTAAACCATAATCATGAATTTCTTGGGTGTATATTTTCATTTGTGATTCATTATTAAGCGCATTATTCATTAAAACCGATAAAAAATGGTGTGGGTAGTTTGCTTTAAGGTAAGCCATCCAATACGCTATTAAACCATAAGCAACAGAATGGGATTTATTAAATCCATAATTGGCAAATTTAACAATATAATCATAAATTTTATTCCCAAGTGATTCCTTATGCCCCAGTTTTAACGCATTGGAAACAAAACGCTTCCGCTCACTTTCTAAAATAACACTATCCTTCTTAGAAACAGCGCGCCTTAAAATATCCGCATCATTTAAACTATATCCAGCAAAGTCTGTCGCAATTTTCATAATTTGTTCTTGATAAAGCAAAATTCCATGCGTCCTTTCTAATATAGGATCAACCCTTTTTTCTAACTTTTCTATTTTAGCTTTTTTAAAGCGTCTTTCTAAAAAAACAGGAATACTTTCCATGGGGCCAGGCCTATATAAAGCTAGCGCAATCGCAATATCACTAAAAGAACCAATTTTAAGTTGTTTAATCAATCGACGCATCCCCATTGATTCTAGTTGAAAAATCCCGGTAGTACTATTATGTCTTAACATTTTAAATGTTGTTTCATCGTTTAAAGGGATTTTTTGTAAATCGATGGTTTGCTCTTCATTTTCTTTTATGCGTTTTAAAACTGCCTCAATCATCGTTAAATTCTTAAGGCCTAAAACATCAATTTTTAAAAGCCCCATCGCTTCTAGATCGCTTTGTTCATACTGGGTTTGATATAAGGTATTGAGCCCCTCTTGTAAGGCTGTGTATTCAAACAACGGAACCTCTGAAATCATAACACCCGCTGCATGGGTCGAAACATGGCGGGGTAGCCCTTCAATCTTTTGAGCTATATTAAGCCATTTCCCAGTATCTTTGTAAGTTTTTATACGATTTTGAACATCTTCGTCTTCTTTAATCATTTGGGCGATAGAATCATAGGTGACTACCTTTTTAGCCATTTCATCCACAAACTTCGTCTCTATATTCAATGCTCTAGCACTATCTCTTAGGGCACTTTTCTTTAAAAATGTCCCAAAGGTACAAATTAACGCAACATATTCACTTCCATATCGTTGTTTTAAATATTTTACTATATCTTCTCTTTTATCATCTGGAAAATCGATATCAATATCAGGCATTGTTTTTCTTGCTTTGTTCAAAAACCGTTCAAACAATAAATCGTGATGAATTGGATCAATACTTGTAATTCCAAGCGCATAAGATACTAAAGATCCAGGCGCGCTCCCTCTTCCGGGACCAACCAATATATTTTCTTTTTTAGCGTATTTTATTAAATCCCAAATAATTAAAAAATAATCATCAAAGCCCATGTCATGAATGACCGTTAATTCTTTTTCTAATCGTTTTTTATAAACATTTAAATGTGCGTAAGATTTATTTAAGCGCTTTTCTAATCCTTTGATTGATAAAGCTCTTAAGTAACGGTCTGATGAAATATTTTCTTTCGTTTTATATTTTGGCAAGCTTGCCAAGGGAAGTTCAAAGGTTAAACTATGATTATTAATAAATTCTTTTGTTTTAGAATCTAAAGTTAATTCAGTCCCTACTAAAGGATTAATTTCTTCTTCCTTTAAAGCGGTTTTATGCATCAAATTAGCAAGTAATTCGTACGTATCATAATCATGTTTGCTGTGATACATGACGTAGTTCAATTCAATATATGGGAGGTTAAACGAATTTTTCGAATCCAAATATAGGAAAGTCACTTTTGTTTTTAACGTATCGATTAAACTCAACAACTCATTGTCTTGATCAAGAACGTTTTTTAACTCGCCAACTTTAGAGTTTAAAACGACACTCACTCCCTCATTATGTGTAGACAAGGCATCATATGTTATATAATCATAAACACTTTGGATTGAGGCAAGTTTTAATAAATTTTTATACCCTTTTAAATTTCTAGCGTAAAAGGTTGCGTGTAAATATTCGTTAGAATAATGATTTTCTATGAAGGATTTCAATCCTAATATAGGAATCAAACCAGATTTTTTAGCCCTTGATAAAAACTTATAAGCACCATGCATCGTATAATCACTCAGTGCAACGTAAGTGTGCTTTTTTTCTTTTGCATAAGAAAAAATGGCGTCTAAAGTTATATTAGAGCCGTTGAAACTATATACACTTTCTAAAGATAAGGAAGCAATCACTTAAAACACCTCACGTTCATACACTCAAAATTATAACATAATTCAAACAAAAAACTCATGCCATTTGGCATGAGTTAACGTTTTTTGTATACTGCAAACACAGCAATTAATCCTACAAACAAAGCACTAAAAATAATCCCCATCTCCATCGTCACAAAACTTTCTTTCGCTTCATCAATTGCAACTTCAAAATTGATTATCCGTTCATAATCACCCTCACCTTCAATAACTAATGAATGCTCGCCATTTTCATGAATAACCGTATCTGAATTAATTAAATGACCATTTAAATACCCATCTCCATTAAAAGAAATTGTAGGTGCTTCTTTATAAAGCGCCCCATCTTTAATGCCTTCAACGCCTGAGTCAATTGTGAAATTCACTATTTCTTCATAACCATTAATCCCTTTGACTACCAACTTATAATGGCCGATTTCATTAATGGTTCCACCGTTTAAAAAGGCTTTATCATTTAAAAACAGTTGTCCTTTTGATACATCAATGGTTAAAGCATTGTTATAGACTTGCCCATCTTCTACGCCTTCTATGATAGAAGCGATGGTAAAATGTTTGGTGGCTTCATCGGTTTTCACCTCATAATGTCCAGGATAATCAACCGTTTTATAATCTTGATACTTTTCTCCATTTATTTCAAACGTGCCTAATGTATTAATTTCCACGGCTTCATAATAAGTATCCTTTGTTAAATGCGATAACTCTCCATCACTCATAAACCCACTGGAATCTTGAATTCCATAATACGTCCTTTCGTTATGTTGATTGACATGCAAGATATAAAAAGTATTCTCTCTAAAAATATAACTTTTTCGAAAATTGATGGTCGATTTGAATTCATTGAGCAAAGTGTCACCATCATAAAAATGAAACTTACGATGCGTAAATTCTCTGCTCCCTCCTTCTTGAGAGCCTACAAACGCATTATAATGTTTAACAACCAAAAAGCTATCTTCCACTTTGTGGACAACAGCTACAAAATAGTCCCCTGATTCACCAGTATAATGTTCATTTAGATGAACGCTTCCCGTTTCATCAAACAACAAAACAAAGCCTTGCCGTACGCGATGATTTTGTTCTGTAACGGTTACAAAGTGGCCATATACCCCAAAATATTCATCGCATTCAACCATTTTTATAGCCCCCTTTTTTAAATCTATCACGTTTTGTGATGCTAAATACGTAAAGGGTTCATCCAATGAAGGATGCGATACGTTTAACTCATACGTTCCTTGTGACTCAATAATTTCAATTTCAGTTAATGGTTCTTTGGACTGAGCATTTAGAGTCCCAGCCGTAAATAATAGTGCAACCATGCCTAAAGAAAAAACAATTTTTAGCATAATCATACCTCCTTTTCACTAGTATGATACGCACCAAATTGTTTTTTTCTTTTTTATATTTTATTTTTTTTATTCATTCATTAATCGAACAGTATCTCTTGCGATCATGACTTCTTCGTTGGTAGGAACCACCAACAATGATACTTTAGAATCATCGGTAGAAATCACCTTTTCTTCGCCACGAACTTCGTTGGCTTTTTCATCGAGTTTTACGCCTAATGCTCCTTCTAATCTTTCGACAATCAATTCGCGTGTATTCGGCGCATTTTCACCAACACCCGCAGTAAACACAATCGCATCAACACCACCCATTTGGATCACATAAGCCCCAATATAATCCGCAATCATCTTGGCTTGTTTATTGATTGCTAACATGGCTTTGTCGTCGCCTTTATAAGCGGCTTCCCATAAATCTCTAGAATCTGATGACACGCGTGAGATGCCTAAATATCCACTCGCTTTATTTAAATCATTCATCACTTCTTGAATGGTTTTAGATTCTTTTGTGGAAATAAATTCAATGATCGCTGGGTCAATATCCCCACTTCTTGTGCCCATCGCAATTCCTGCTAAAGGGGTGAACCCCATTGAGGTATCAACGCTTATGCCGTTTTTAACCGCACATAAAGATGCGCCGTTTCCAATATGTAAAACAATCGTCTTTAAATCTTTGACATCGCGTTTTAAAACCTCAGCAACACGTTGTGACACATATTTATGACTTGTTCCATGGAAACCGTATTTTCTTACACCATATTTTTCATACCAATGATAAGGCGTTGAATACATAAACGCATCATCTTCCATTGTTTGATGGAACGCTGTGTCAAAAACCGCACTCATTGGTTTATCGGGCAACGCTTTTTGGAAGGCTTTGATCCCTGTTAAATTGGCAGGATTATGAAGCGGTGCTAAATCACTCACTTCTTCTATGGCTTGAATGACTTCATCATCAATCAAGACCGAATCGCTAAACTTCTCTCCACCATGAACCACACGGTGGCCGACACCGGCGATATCGTCATATGATTTAACGATATTTTTATCGACCAATGTTTTTAATAATAATTCAACCGCAACACTGTGGTTAGGAATATCTAATGTTTGACTGTCTTTATCTCCATTATATTTTAAGGTAAATCCACTATTAGGTAATCCGATTCTTTCTACTACACCACTTGCGATGACCGTTTCTTTCGGCATTTCTAGCAATTGGAATTTCAACGATGAACTGCCTGCGTTTACTGCGATAATTTTCATATTAATCAACCTTTCTGTTTTGAAAACCATTGTTCTATTTTAGATAACGCTTCATTAAAACGTTTTTCTTCTGTAAAAGGGGGAAGATCTGCCAATAAAAAGTCTGATAATTGGTCGTCTTCTTTTGCTTTTTTCTGCATGATAAGTAAACTTTGTGGATGATTTTTAAATAATCCTTCATCAAATTTTATCAAACCATATAAATGCATGGTTTTCATGAGTTTTTCTTTAAATTCAGACGCTTCCTTTTGGTCAAAGAAATCATTTTCTATCACGGCGATAAAAAAGCCCCCCACTTTAACATGATGCATATGTTTTAAAATCACTTGGTAGGGAAAGTACATCATTTTACGGTCAATACTCTCAACGGGAAAATCGGTTAAAACCAAATCATAATCGCCCTTATCAAATGTTAAGGTATCTTGATGGTATATTTGATGGTCTATCTCAAGCGCGTCTAAGAAATTTCTACTTAATTCTGAGAGTAAAGGATCCGCTTCACTCCCTTCAAAGTGACAATAGCCAGAAAAATGATTGTTGATTGTGGCGGCCAAATTCCCTGTCCCTATTAAAGGATCATAAATGTTTAGCGCTGCGTCATCTTTATAAAGTTTTTTTAATAAATATGCGATAAACATGCCTATTGAATCAGGGGTCATCATGGAGTTTGTGACGCCCATGGTTTTAAACCCATTTAATAAAGCGAGTTGTACCGCTTTCCTTACAGTTTCTTTATCAAACCCAATTTCTCTTATTGTATCTTTATATCGCTTTAAATCTTCATACACAACATCGACCAAACCTTTTCTCACTTCATCGTCGAGCAAATAATCAAGGCCGTGAATAATCCCTTTTAAATAAGGGGTTTCATCCATTTCATATAAGCGATTTGCGACTTGATCTAAGTATGTGTAAAACTTCTCTAAAGCCTCAGAATTTTCCATTGTTATCACCAAAGGTATTGTATCAAAATGCACTCTTTTTGTCTATTCATTCAAGGCACATTCGACAAAACTGAATACCTATTCAGTTTTGTAGTTCCATTATACAACAATCGCTTAAAAAATCAAAGACACTTAGCCAGTATATATATTGTTTATAAAGGGTACATTTGGTATGATTAGATTGGAAGTGATGTTATGAAACGTTTAATCATTAAATTGATCAAAAAATATCAATCGTATTCGAAAAATACAGCGCCTAAATGCCGGTATAAGCCCACGTGTTCACAATATGCCATAGATGCCTATCAAAAGCGTAATTTTTTTTATGCGACGCTATTAAGCATATGGAGAATTTTAAGATGCAACCCTTTTTCTAAGGGCGGATACGACCCTGTGCCTGAAAAAAAGAACCAACCCATTCCCCCACTAGATATCCATAATCATCATGACGATGATTCTAAGTCTTGATTTTTTTAGTGTTCAAGTCTATTATAGGAGTATTGTAAAAATTAGGATGTGATTAATGTGATTAATAACCGTAAGCTATTTACCTCAGAATCTGTTACCGAAGGGCATCCAGATAAAATATGCGATCAGATTTCAGATGCCATTTTAGATGCCATTTTAAAAAAAGACCCTGACGCAAGAGTAGCGTGTGAAACCGCCGTGACTACAGGGTTGATTTTAGTCATGGGTGAAATTACGACTACCACTTATGTTGATATACAAAGAGTTGTCAGAAAAACCGTTAAAGATATCGGTTATGATCGCGGAAAATATGGTTTTGACGCTGAAACGATGGGTGTTTTAGTCGCCATCGATGAACAATCTCCTGATATTGCGCAAGGGGTAAACCGTTCCAGTGAAGAAATTGGAGCCGGAGACCAAGGCATTATGTTTGGGTATGCGACCAATGAAACCGATGCCTATATGCCAATTACTGCCTTGCTTGCACAAACCTTAGCTAGAAAGCTTACAGAAGTGCGTCGTGATGGAACCATGTCTTATTTAAGACCCGATGGTAAAACCCAAGTCACGATGGAGTTTGACGAGCATGACAATCCTTTAAGAATTGATAGTGTCGTACTTTCAACGCAACACGCTCCAAACATTTCACAAGACCGTTTAAAAGCTGCGATTAAAAAATATGTTTTTGAACCAATATTACCTGCATCACTGATCGATGAATTCACTAAATACTATATCAATCCAACCGGTAAGTTTGTTATAGGCGGACCACATGGAGACGCCGGATTAACCGGTAGAAAAATCATCGTCGATACCTATGGTGGGGTATCTCGGCATGGCGGGGGAGCCTTTTCTGGCAAAGATCCATCAAAAGTCGATAGAAGCGCAGCCTACGCTGCAAGATGGGTCGCCAAGAACTTAGTAGCAGCTGGCATTGCAAATAAGCTTGAAATCCAACTCTCATATGCAATAGGGATTACCGAGCCAACCAGTATTAGAATAGATACCTTTGGCACAAGCAATATTACTGAAGGAGAGATTTTAAACATTGTGAATCAAACGTTTGATTTAAGACCAATCGCTATTATCAATGCCTTAGATTTAAAACGACCGATTTATAAGCAAACTGCCGCGTATGGGCATTTTGGTAGAAATGATTTAGACTTACCTTGGGAACGGTTAAATAAAGTCGATGACATTAAAGCATTATTAAAATAAATAAAAAAACAGGGCATGAAATCAAAATTTCATGCCCTGTTTTTTAATATTGAATATCTTTACTTAAAATATACCATTTGGGCTTAAGGCGTTTAAAATCATCATAATCATTGCGAATACGTTTTAATCGTTTCTTTTCTCTTTTTAATGCCTGATCGCTTTTATAATCCGAAGCCCATCTAATTCCATATAAAGCAGCTAAAGCAGTGTATAAACGATGGTAATGCCAAAATGCTTCGGGTGGTTCTCCTTGAAAGTATCCATGGATTTGACCTAAGCAATATGGTTTACTTTGCGGTAAAACAAATAATTCTAACTTATAAAATTCTTCATACGCATCGCCTTGATGTGACCCATTAAAATCAATAATTGCCAAACTTCCATCATCTCTTAAAATTAAATTTCCAGGATGATAATCACTATGTTCAATCACATTGGGCCCTTGGCCAATTAAATCAATATTTTCTTTGATGTATTTGACAATAAGCTCATCGTTTTCAGCGCGTAAATGAGAATTGATGTAATGATTAAATTCATTATTTTTTTTGGTTTTTAAATTTCTGTGCGCAAAGGGTTCTTTTATATCTAAAGGAGTGTGATGTAATTTATAAAGATGTTTGCCAGCTTTTAAACCAATTTCATATTGCTTTTTTTCACTTTGGGTTGGCAATACGGTATCTAAGGTATTCCCATTCAGCCAATGAAGCAGCAAAAAACATTGTTTATCGTTTTCACAATAATCAACCGATTCAACTTTTGCGACAGGCAATCCTTTTTGCCTAAACGCATCAATAAGCTTCGCTTCTTCTAACAAATCAGGATAACGGTTGATATCACTAATACGTAAAAAGAAAGCTTGGCCTTCATTGTTCCAAACTTTATATTTTTGATCATCAGTCATCCCACTTTTGATGGGAATGACTTTAGCCCAATATTTAAGATTCCCTTTATCTAAAGCATCTTTTCCCATGATGTCCTCCAACAATAGTGTAACTTCATTATACCTTAGAAAAACACCATTTTAAACCATCAAAATAGAATATCTAAGTCCTTTAATCATTGTTTTTAATATATAAAACACCAATGGTCCCTGCCCCGCAATGCGACGATATCACGCAACCAGCCTCTGTTTCATAAATGTTTTCAATGTCTATATCTTCTAATTCCTCTTTAATCATATCCACATACTGATCCGCCTTAGAATGGGTCACCATTAAAAAATCAGGATCAATATGCTTCGAATCTTTTAAAACATCTTTTAACATATGTTTAATGGCATTTGACATTTTCCCACGCGGTTTTTTACCGATTGTCATTTCACCATCCACGACCTTAATAATAGGGTGAAGTTTAAGCATTGTACCAACAAACGCACTGATTGCCTTTAAACGTCCACCTTTATGGAGATACTCAAGTGTATCAATAACAAATGCTGTTTTAACATTTAAGCGGTCCTTATTTAAAAGCTCCACAATTTCTAAAGGAGATTTTCCTTGCGCTTTATATTTAGCCGCTTTTAATAAAAGTAACCCTGATCCGCTTGAAAGATTTCGAGAATCAACAATGTGGATTTTATCACTATCATCAAGCAATTTTTTAGCAAGCATAGCATTTTGATAGGTCGCAGAAAATTTAGCGCCAATGCCTAAATATATGATCTCATAATCATTTTCAATATATTTTTTGAATGTTTCTTCGAACATTCCAGGTGAGGCCGCGGCTGTTTTAGGAACCATGCCTAACTCACTGACTTTTTCATACATCTCCTCAGTCGTTAATTCAACCCCATCTTTATAAGATGTTTCTGAAAAATTCACAAACAGTGGAATGACATCGATATCGTGCTCTTCAATTAACGTTTTACTTAAGTCACATGTTGAATCCGTAATTAGTTTAATTTTCATTATTTCAACCCCTTCACAGTAATCATAATTATAGCAACTAACCATTGTTTTTACAATATCATAAAACGATATAATTAAGCCTTAAATGTATACGTTTACCCAAGCATTGCGTTTTTATAGTGAGTATGGTGTGATACAATTAATATGAAAGTAGGGATAATATGAGACGGTTTATACACACGACCATTAAAATGTTTTTGGCATTAACAATCACAACATTAATAGCGTTTTCCCTAAATTTAGAAAACGCCATTACTGCAGGAATTTTAGCGGTTTTATTTGTGCAATTAACAAGGGTTGATTCATACATAAACGCAACCAAAAGAATTATCGATGGATTATTGGCGCTTGGTTTATCTACCGTATTTTTTTTGATTTTTGGGTATAGTGTTTGGGTATTTATGTTTTTTTCAATACTTTTTATCGGACTGTCATTCGCTTTGAAAATTTCTGTAGGAATTGTGCCTTCACTTGTGTTAGTCAGCCATTTATTGTTAGAAGAAAGCTTTTCATCTTCGATGCTTATTAATGCATCGCTTTTACTCATTATCTCCGCTGCGATTGCGATGATTTTAAATCTTATTTATCCTTTAAATACCTATAAATATTTAAGCGATTCAATCAAACTAATTGATCAATATATTAGACAAGAGCTTTCTTATTTAAGTGATGCACTAAATCATTTAGATAAACGCAGTAAGTCATATGAAAAACATAAAGAGATTTATCAGTCTTTAAAAGAAGCATTAAATGATGCGGAACTAATGGATAAAGATTTATTGTTTGACACAGACCACAGACACATCGCATACATTAGAATGCGCCATGCTCAAATGGAACGCATCAATCGAATGTATGACCTTTTAATCGCGATAGAAAAACCGCATGCAAACACCAAGAAAATCTCAAAATATATTTATAATCTCGTCGATGACATTGGTGAAGTAGATAAAGCCACAACGCAACTAGACACCCTTAAGCAATTAAAGGAGCACTTCAAAAAAAGCGCGCTTCCAGACACGAGAGATGCTTTTGAAACACGTGCAATTTTATTTCAAATGACATTTGAGCTTGAGAGTTTCTTAAAAGAAAAAATTAAGTTTCATGAAAAATATAAACCAATCAATGAAAAAGAAGCGGTGCATTAATCGCTTCTTTTTTCTACAAATATCATCTTCGCAATGCGTTTGGCAATCGGTTTAATTTGATCATCTTTAGCAATATAAATAATATCGCCTAAAGATTCTTTTTTAACAACTTTTATCGGTTCGTTCAAGCCAATATTAATATCATTTAGATGTTTTAATAAAGGCTTATGATCTAAAACCCTTTTGATAAGGAATTGATCGCCCTCCTTTAAACCATATAAAGGACTATGGGCAGGTCGCTCGACTTTTCCATACTCGTCTGGAATAGGGTTCCCGTGATTACAATATTTAGGATACCCTAAGAACGCGTGAAGTTTTTCTAAAACCTTTTTACTCGTCGCATGTTCTAAATTTTCAGCCTCTTCGTGCAAAGATTCCCAACTTAGCCCTAACTTTTCTGATAAAAAGACTTCCCATATCCTGTGCGCTCTTGTCATTCTGATGGCTTCTTTGTTGCCTTTATCTGTAAGTTTAATGCCTTTATAAGGCTCATATATTAATAATTTTTTCTTATCCAATCGTTTAACCATTTCATTGACACTTTGAACCGTGTACCCAAATTTTTCTGCTAAGTCGCTGGTTTTAATATAGTGTGTATTGGTTTCAATCGATAACTCATATATTAATTTTAAATAATCTTCTTCAGCTTGATGCATCATGACTCACCTCCATTAATAAACTCTAAAGAATCATAGTAAGCTTTTCCTTTATGGCTTAAATTTAATATACCATTTTCGATATAGAGTAGTTTATGTTTTTTTGCTTTTTGAATCAGTTTTTTGGTTTGGTGCTCTTTCCAGTGCATATGCTCATGAAGCGTTTTAGGATTGAGTTCATCGGTCGCATTTTTAGTGTTTCGATGATTAATAATATGAACGATCAACGTTGCGATTTTAACGACTTCTTTTTGTTGTTTCAACTTAAAAATTTTGCCTACAACACCTTTTTTAGGCGCAAAAACTAAAGATACTAAAAAGCTAAGTAAAATTAACGACGCAATCGTTCCTGATATGGTAACGTCAAACACAAAAGAAATAAAGTATCCAAATGTCGCGTTCATTATCGCTATAATCATTGTAAGTAATAAAGTCTTAAAAAGTGTTTTTGTATAAAATAAAGCAGTGATAGGGGGCCCAATCATAAACGCAATCACTAAAATCGCACCAACCGCATTAAATGCCGCAACCGCCGTTAAAGAAACTGCACTCATCATGACATAGTGAATTAAAATAGGCATAAACCCTAACGCTGAAGAAAGTGCATAATCAAAACTTACCAATTTAATTTCTTTATAAAACACAGTGATTAATATGCCATTGATAATTAGCACAATTGTCATAATAACTAGCGAGGTTGGAAGGTTAATAACCCCAACACTCAAGCGATCAAAAACAATAAATTCTAAACTTCCAAGTAGGACCATATCAACATCAAGATGCACATTTCTAAATTGAGTGTTAATAATGATGATTGCGATTGCGAATAATAAAGTAAACACAACGCCAATCGACGCATCTTCTTTAATGTGTTTGGTTTTAATTAAGATTTCAATAAAATACACCGTCAAAATCCCCATTAAAGTAGCCCCTAAAAGCAATAAAGGACTCGTAAGATTGCCAACTACCATAAACGCTAGTACAATCCCTAATAAAACCGTATGACTAATCGCATCTGTTAACATGCTTAGCCTTCTTAATACCAAGAATACCCCTACCAGTGAAGTTGCCATTGCGGTGATAACCGCGGTCATCAAAATTTCAATATTCATATTAATCCACCGCCTTTATACTGCGGATTTTTTTTAATGCTTTTTCGGTTAATATGATTTGCCCATAATCTAATTTAAGGTAATCATTCGTAAGAAAATAACTATATTCCGTTGGATTGAGTTCTGTTTCATCAGGATTTTCATATAAATGAATCAACTTGCGATATTTTTTAATACGATATTTATAGACATTCACTTGAATATGTCTTTTTAAAAGCCCGTGTTTTGGCGAAAACATGAGCACAAATAAAACGAGTGTTCCTAACACAACCGTAATCATTGGACCGGTTGGTAAATTTGCGCGTGTCGCGCTTAAATAAGTTCCTACCGCTCCACTCAAAGCCCCTATGATTCCAGAGAGAATAACATTGATAAAAAAACGATCCGATAGTTGCCTAGAGGCAACAGATGGCGCAATGATTAAAGCACTCATTAAAATAACTCCCACCATACGAATTCCAATCACTATAACGATGACAACCAACATAGTCAGTAATGTAGACGCTAGTTTTTCATTTAATCCAAGTGCTTTATAAAAGGCTTCATCAAAAATATAGAGTTTTAATTCTTTATAAAATAAAAAGATTAAAACTAAAACAGCAAACGCAACACCAATGATTATGAAAACATCGCCTCTTAACATCGTTGCGGCCTGACCAAAAATAAATCTAGAAAGACCGGCTTGTGAAGCCGCTCCAGATTTTTGAATATGAGAAAGCAACACTTGCCCAACACCAAAAAAACCAGAAAGGATCAAGGCCATCGACGCATCAAACTTAATGGTTGTATATTTTTTAATCACGTTTAATAAAAGCATCGCAATACTCGCTGAGATGAAGGCCCCTATTAACAAGACTTCTAAACTCCTTACCCCAATTAATAAATAAGCAATCATGATGCCTGGTAAAGCGGCATGCGAAAGGGCATCACCGATAAGTGCTTGACGTCTTAAAACAACAAAAACACCAAGCATACCACTGATCATTCCCAGTACCATTGTTCCTATTAAAACAATGGTTAATGTATATGATAAATCAAACATTAAAATCACTTTCTAAAGCCATTAATGAGTCGGCTTGATACGTTTTTTTGATATTTTCAGGGGTATAAACGTCATCAACCTTGCCGTGCGCGACCACTTTTATATTCAACAAAGTTAGCCAATCAAAATATGCTTTTACAGTATGCAAATCATGATGCACAACAATAACCGTTTTTCCTAAAGCTTTAAGTTCTTTTAACAACTTAACAATCGCTTTTTCTGTTTTAACATCCACCCCTTGAAACGGTTCATCCATAAAATAGATTTCCGCATCTTGGACCAAAGCACGTGCTAAAAAAACACGTTGTTGTTGTCCGCCTGAAAGTTCAGAGATTTGATGATTTTTATAAGCAATCATCCCTACTTTATCTAATGCTTGTAGCGTTGTTTCTTTATCTTTTTTAGAAGGCCTTTTAATCCAACCAATATGACCATACCTTCCCATCAAAACAACATCGTAGACCGTGGTAGGAAAATCCCAATCAACACTCCCTTTTTGGGGCACATACCCAATATTTTTAACCATTTTTTTATACGGTTTATTTGAAAATACAATGGATCCACTAAGCGGTTTGATTAAATTTAAGGCCGCTTTAATTAATGTCGATTTCCCTGCACCATTAGGACCAACGATACCTAAAAGAATGCCTTTGGGAATCTCTAAGTCAATGTCCCATAAAACAGGTTTTTTATCATAAGCCACACTTAAGTCTTCTACTTTAAAAGCAGCGTTCATACCAATCACTCCTTAAGGGCATCAATAATAGTATCTACATTTGCTCTAAACGTTCGAATATATGTTTCATGACCATGCAGTTTATCCCCGGTTGAATCTGAATAAAGTTCTCCACCAACAGAAACATTATGGCCTAGATCTAATGTTGCTTCAACCAAAGCATCAACGGTCCCTTGTGGAACTGAACTTTCCCAAAATACACGTTGAACGTCAAGTTCGACCAACAGATCTGCTAAATTTTCTATATCTGAAATACTTGCTTCTGAAGCGGTTGAGATGCCTTGGACTGCATGGACTTCAAAACCATAGGCTTTCCCGAAATAAGCAAACGCATCATGGGCCGTAACTAAAATTCTTTTTGATTCATCAAGTTCTTCTACTCGTGATTTCACATAAGTTTCTAATACCGTTAAATCTTTCATATAAGACTCAGCTCGATTCGCATAATACAAAGCATTCTCTGGGTCCATAGTTTGCAATTTTTCCCCTGCAACCTCACTTAAAGCTTGCCAAATACCAATATCAAACCATATATGAGGGTCAATAACATTTTCTGTTTCATAAAGTAACTTATCACTTGGAACATAATCGCCTAATACAAGTAGTTTGTCTTCATTCATCTGAGATAAAACCTCACCCATACGTTCTTCTAAATTCAGCCCATTTACAACAACCAAATCAGCATTTTGAATTCGCCCTGTATCACTTTGGCGAGGTTGAAAATCATGGGGATCAACACCGGCCTCCATTAAAGCCACGATTTCAATATGCTCACCACCAATCGTTTTGATCATATCATAAATATAGGTTGTTGTTGCGACTACTCTCAGTTTATCATTTTCTTCTGTTTCATCACATGCACTCAACATAAATAATAACCCAAACATCAACCCTAAGCTCAATATTTTTTTCATGGTTTCACTCCGTCATTTTTTATTATAAGGTTTGCCTTAACTTTAATTTAAAGTTAACATTATTATGACGTTTTGTCAATTGTTTTCCCCCTAAAAAAAACACCCGCAGGTGTTTTATTCTGGTTTCAATTTAGATAAAGCTTCTAGGTTAACTTCTTCATCATAATTGACTTCATCAAATTTGAATCCATTCATTTGATAAAATTCTTTTAAAAAGGTTTGGGTCCCTTTTAATTTGAATAAAGCTGACTCATCCAATTCGTGCATCATTTGAGAAGTTCTCTTTTGAATGGATGGTTCCATCTCAGCATGATCTAAACGTATTCTTTCACTGCCATCAATGATTCTTTTAGACCCATAAATCATATCTTTAAACAAACGATATTTATGCTCTAAAATACTTTCATGAACTTCTTCATCCATCATCACATCAAATAAGCACGATACATAAATAGGCATCTGTGGGATGAAGACACTTGCTTTAGTCACAACCGCTTTAGAAGAAGAAATCAATGCCTCACCGTGGTATTTGGTTTTTAACAATGCATGCAGTCTTCTGGCTGTACTTTCTAAATCCTCTTTAGCCTTTCCTAAGGTCCCACCACGATATATTTTTTCCGTTGTTTCGCCACCAACATACGTATATGAAATAGTTTTTGCCTTTTCACTTAGTAACGCTTTTTCATCTAAAGTGTATAACCACGTTTCCCAATCAGACCCTCCCATAACAAAGATTGTATCTTGAATTTCTTGTGCATTGGCAGGTTCAACCGTTAAATCTTTTACTTTTTGTTTAGCGATATCAATGGTTTTTCCATTCGCTGTCTCTTTAACGGTTTTAATGGATGAGCGAATCAGTTCACCTTCTTCATTTTTTCTACCCCCAGCCGCTAAAGAATAAATCACTAAATCAACACTGCCAAATGTTTCTTTAATATAATTAGAAACATCTTCTTTCATCGATTTTGAAAAAGCATCCCCCACAAAATCTTTATGGATGTTTTTCGTTTCTTTGGCTTGCTGTTGGAAAAATATATTGTTCCACCAACCAGCCGTTCCTGTTCTTTTACCTTTTGGTGGAGATTCATAAGACACGTTAATGGTATTGGCGTTGGCTCCAAAAGCAAGCGCTATACGACTAGCTAGACCATAGCCTGAAGAGCCACCAATAATCAATACATTTTTAGGGCCATTAAACGTTTCTTTTTGTTTTGCCTCATCGATTTGTTTTTTAATAAACCATTCTGATCCATGAGGATGGGCGTTTGTAAATACATTGGATCGAATAGACGGTTTAATAATCATCATAAAACTCCCTTCAAATTTATATTCATTTTTATTGTAACATTTTTAGATTAATAAAATGTTAAAATTTGTTTGATATTCAAATTAAAATACATGTAAAATAAAAACACAACCTAGTTGTGCTTATTTACATTATGGTGCGGGTGACAGGAATCGAACCTGCACTCCGAAGAACTAGATCCTAAGTCTAGCGCGTCTGCCAGTTCCGCCACACCCGCAAAAAAATGGCTGGGCTAAGTGGATTCGAACCACTGTTGTCGGAGTCAAAGTCCGATGCCTTAACCACTTGGCTATAGCCCATTATTTGGGGCGACTGATGGGACTTGAACCCACGAATGCCGGAGCCACAATCCGGTGTGTTAACCGCTTCACCACAGCCGCCATATTTAAAAGACTATTAACATTTTATGCAATTAGCATATTAATGTCAAGCTAAAAATCCTGAATTGAGTGTTTTATTTTAAAAATACTGCATTTATTGTTAATATGTATTGGTATCAAAGGATGTTTATTATATAATTAAATAAACAAAAAAGATACTGGGTGGTATTATGTTTAAAGACAACTTAATCAAAACATTAATCGTTTTAGGAATATTAGGGACTTCGATCTTAATTATGGAGACCGTATTTCGTTATGGAACTTTAAACTTAAATTTATCACTGAACTATTTTAGAGTTGCTTCCTTCTCGTTTTTCTATGCCGCTTTCTTAGTTTTATTCATTAAATTTTTAAAACCTAGACATGCAAAAAATGCATTTTTTGTAATCTTAATTATATTGAGTATATTTTACTTTGCTCAAAATTTATTTTATAACGTTTCTGAAGGGTTCTTTACTGTAAGAATGATTAGAAATGCGCGTGCCGGTGCGGATTTCTTAACAATTATTGTAAGAAGTTTATCACTCGTGCATTTATTATATATAATGCCTGTTGTTGTATGTATAATGCTTCTTAAAGAATCGAAATGGTTTTCTAAGTTATTTGACTTTAGATACGAAAATTACCGAGTTCCTATTTATATGACTTTATTTACTTTGACATTAATGGTGCTAAGTATTCAGACTATTTCATCAGCGCCTCTTGTTGAAGATGATGATTTTTATTATTCTGAAAGAGATTTCTACCAAGAAAACTTCTCGCCTCACCATTCAGTAAATCGCTTTGGTTTATTAACTTACACAAGACGTGATATTCAAAATATTTTTAGAGATGTGGATAGAGAAGAACCTACTAAAGATGAGCAATTAGAAACCTTCTTTAACAATCGCGATGAACCTAGTTCTAATTATATGACAAATCGTTTTAAAGACAAAAACTTTATCTTTATTAAAGCGGAAAGTCTAGATACTTATAGTGTTGATCCTGATTTTATGCCAAATTATAGTGAAATGTTAGACGATAATTCAATGGTATTTGATAATTTCTACGCACCACTTTATTCAAGAAATACCTCTGATAGTGAATTTATGACGTTCACATCATTTTACCCAACACAAGTTGTGAACACTTCAATGGCATCTTATTACGATAATACATTCCCTAACACTATTCCACAAATGTTTAACGATAAAGGGTTCAATTCTATAGCGCATCATAATTATACCGATCACTACTACCCTAGAAACGATTTCCACCCTTCAATTGGGTTTGATGCGTACAATGATGCTTACGCAATGGGGATGTTAGAAGAAGGGGAATATGAAGGCTCACAACCGCCATGGATGAGTGACCTTGAAATGTTTGAACATACCCTTGACGATGTAATAAGCGATGAACCTTTCTTCGCATATTACTTAACCGTTAGTGGACACCTTCCTTACGATGATACCCATGAAACAGCAAGTGAACATTACGATCGAATCATAGAAATTTATGAAGAAAATGACCGAGAAATTCCAGAAGATGAATCAATCATTTATCATCATGCTGCACATTATGATTTCGATTTGGCATTAGGTTATCTAATGGATACCTTAGAAGAAAAAGATTTACTTGATGATACGGTCATTTGGATTCAATCTGACCATTATGCTTATGGCATGAGTCGTGACACTATTGGTGAAATTGATGATTGGAAAAATATTAATGAAACACGTTTAAACATCCATAATGTTCCTTTAAGTATTCACCATCCTTCTTTAGATGGAAGAACCGTATCACATACATTTTCAAACATTGATGTTATGCCAACGATTGCCAACATGTTTGGCCTTGATTTCAACCATAAATATGCACTAGGCTACGATGTATTTGACAGAAAAACAGAAAACACAGTCTTCTTCTTAGACAGCAGTTTTATGACAGATACTTATTTCATGGCTGTCAATGAAGATATGAATATTGTTAAAAGAACTGGTTCAATTAGTGGAGAAGGCATCGACCAAAGATATAATCAACTGATTCATAAACGACAAATGAATCAATATTTCTTAGAAACCAATTATTATCAACGACTGATTGATGATGAAACTTTAGAAGATTAATTTAATATATTAACTAAAAAACCGGCCAAAATGAACTACACCCTTTCTATTGGATTTAGTTATGTCCAATTTTTGGGGTTCAGTACAAAATGGCCGGTTTTTTCATGTAAAATTATTAATTTTTTAATTACTCACAATACCAAGTAACACCCAAACCTTTTTTACCAATATGGATTGAGAAAACAGGTCCGATATAGTTCGTTACCGTAATATCAATGTTATCAAACACTTCTTCTAATCTTCTTTTTAACTCTGCAACACTTTCATCGTTTAATTGATTAACAATCCTTACCTTTATAAACGATTTGTTTTCATAGTCTTTTTTTATGTTGTTCACTAAATAATTCATAAGTCTAGTTCTTGTCCGTTCTTTATGAACCAAACTTAACGTTCCATCTACATGGAGTTTAATGATTGGACGTATTCTTAAAACGGTACCCAAAAGGGCTTGTTTCTTAGAAAGCCTTCCCCCTTTTTGAAGAGAAAATAAGTTTTCTACTGTAAAGTATAAACGCGCACTATCAATAATAGTATTCATTTTCTTTATAACTACGCTTGGATCATCTGATTCACCGATTAATCTTAAGGCTTCCATTGCCAAAAGTTCGTTTCCAAATCCAGCATTTAATGTATCAAACACATGAATTTTAGATGCGTCATTACACATGTCTTTACCAAGTAAGGCACTTTGATACGTTCCGCTTATCCCTTTTGATATGGTGATAACCAATATTTTTTCATAGCCTTTTTTAATCTTTTCATTAAATGCTTCTTTAAATAATTCTGGTGAAGGTTGTGAAGTGGTAAGTTTTTTTCCTGCGTCAAGTTCATCAAAAACAAACTGTTGTGTAATATCTGTTTCTTTATAAACGTTGTCGCCCTCTAAAACATTTAAAGATACAACGCCTACATCGTTTTGTTTAATCGTTGACTCATCGATATAAACCGTTGAATCAATAATCAGTCCAGTTTTTCTCATAATTATCGCCTCTTATATTAAATTTATAATTGAAAAGAAGTGCATTAATGACCCCGTTATAACAAACAAATGCCAAACAAAGTGCATGTAAGGAATATTTTTTAAAACAAAAAATATAAACCCAATCGTGTAAGCCAGTCCACCAATAATTAAAAACACCAAAGCATCACTGGGGATAACTTGGTAAACATCTGACCAAATCGCTAAGATTGACCAGCCCATTAAAAGATACATAACATAATGATACGGTTTAAATCGATGAAACATAACGATTTTCATTAAAATCCCTACAAAACTTACACCCATCAAAAATCCCATCAATAAATAACCCGTTTGATTAGGGATTAAAATCCAAATAAATGGTACATACGTCCCTGTGATCAATAAATATATAGCACTATGATCAAACCGTCTTAAAATTGAGCGTACCCTTACCATTGATTGTGGAAAAGCATGATAAAGTGTTGATGCTAGATACATAAAAATCAATGTAATTCCAAATATTAAGACCCCGTAAAATGCATTGGTGGTATCGACTTGAATTAAAAGAAACGACAACGCAAAAATACCCATGAGCACACCAGCACCATGAGAAGCACTATTAAAAATTAATTCAACTGTAGATTCTTTTCGCATGTCAATTTCTCCTTTTCATTGAGTTATCTTTACTTTACTAAAGATTACTATGCGTGTCAATGTAATAACATAAAAAAAGCACTTACATAGTGCTTTTTTAAAACAAATGCTTCACATTTGGCAAATGCGTCCGTTTAAACTGAAATTTGTTTTCTTTAAGTAACTCAGTAATTTGATTATAAAGACGCTTAAGCTTTTTAGAATTAAATAACGATGGATTTAAATCCATCATGGTTATAAACACTTGATAATATAAACGATAATCTTCAAACCTTGCAAAATTCTTAATCGAACGATGGCGCATTTTCCAAGGTTTTAACCCAGCATAATGAATTCCATTTAATATTTCTATATTGGGATAGCCATTAAACGAAGAATATTTAAGGTCTATATTATGCCATTTCCCACTTAATTTTTGAGTAATATATTGCATCTCAGGCCAAGGGAATTTGGCAATAAGTGCTTGCGTATTTTTGTCTAAAGTATCATTTAATATGTCTTTATATAAAGCGTAAGAGGGTTCAAATAGATATAAAGAAGCATTCATACCCATATTATCAAAATCTGTTTTTACTCTATCGGTAATTGTTTTAGGTATGCGGCTCCCCATGGGATAATCTTTGTAGATTGCATGCCAGTTCCATTCGCCTTTTTCTAAGGCACTATCTGGAATGATATATTTTCCATGTTCATATTCCATACAATATTCTTTTTTCTCATTAATAATGCCTGCAGGCGCATTTAAATTAAATAAATCGTCATAGTTTTTAAGTGGTAAAAGATCGGCATCACAAAGGATGATTTTTCCGTAATTAAAACCTAAATCACCATCTTTGCCAAGTCTAAGTGCATGAAATCTACTGAACAAAAAGGGGCGGTCTTGTCGTTCATGTCTATTTTCATGCGCTACGTATATTTCATCAAGCTCAATCACATGGTCGTATAATTCACGCAGTGCATCTAGACTTTGAAAAGGCAATCCTTTAGAAACAATCACCACTAAATCATGAGTGGTTTTTTGCCTTTTTAGTGCATAAGCCAATGTTAAAGCGCCAGGCAAAAAAGAATCATTTCGAATGATGAAAGTAACAAATGCATTTTTCATGGGATTGCCTCCTAATATTTAAAGATGTTCGTTAACTATTTTTAATAATGCTTCTTTAACCACATGACCTTCTTGTTGCATGCTTTTAACCTTTGCAACCTTTTTTTCTTTATACGATTCATCGCTAATACCAGGAAGGTTAATCTTAACGTTTAAAATAGCGCCTTCTAAAGCACTGTGTAATAGAAGTGCACTTACGCCAATATCACTGATCGCATTTTTATTCGCATGCTTTAAGGTTTGTTGTAATTTCTTTAATGTCTCAAAACTTATCTCCGCGATTTCTAAAGGAACTTCCGTTGCTTTGTACGTCGCTTTCTCAATCGCTTTTTTACGTTCTTTTTTTTCTTCGTTGCTTTCTTTAGGCATTTTAAATGCTTTCATAATTTGATTAAAGGCTAGTGTATCTTCATCAACTAACTTTAATGCTTTCCTTTGATTATCTTTTAATTGTTCGTGAATGTCAATAAATGATTCTTGAGCATAATCATCCAACGCTTTAAATTTCTTTTTAGAGATGGTTAAATGGCCTACCATTCTTGATAAAGCCATGCCTAAAGCGGCCGCAACAGCGGATGCGCTTCCTCCTCCTGGAGCTGGTTTGGCGCTATCTAGTTCTTTTACAAAGTCTAAGACACTATAATCGATTAATTTCATAATAAAGCCTCCTATATTATTTGTTGGTTTTTCACAACGAGTTTTCCATTTTTAAATACATCGCTGGCATGATTAATCGCAAAATGATATAAAACATAAGGCCAATTCGGCGCATCATACAAGACAATATCTGCTTTATAATTCGGTGCTATCGCGCCGATTTCTAAACCTCGATTTAAGCTATGGGCAGGATTTAGTGTTGCGGCATTTAATATTTCATTGGGAGAAAGTTTTAAATGAATCGCCGCAATGTTTAATGTAAATAATAAATTTTCACTTGGGGAACTTCCTGGATTATAATCAGACGATATAGCAAGTGCAACCCCTTCATCTATCATTTTTCTGAGTGGAGCGTAGGGTTGATTTAAGTTAAAAGACGTTGATAATAAAACATTTCCAATGGTATTGCTATTTGCGAGTGCTTTAATCCCTTCATCCGTAATGACCATTAAATGATCGGCACTTGATGCGTTTAACTTAACCGCTAACTCAGTCCCTCCAATTGGCTTGATTTCATCTGAATGGATTTTAAGAGAAAACCCTTTTTCTTTGGCTGCACGTAAAATGAGTTCGCTTTCTTCGGCATCAAAAACACCGGTTTCACAAAACACATCAACAAACTCAGCCAATGCTTCTTTTTTGACGTCGTCTAATGTTTCGATTACATGGTCTACCAAAGCTTTTCGATTATTTTTGTAAGCTTTAGGCACAGCATGGGCCCCTAAAAAGGTAGGGACAATATCAATGGATAAATCTGAGTTGAGCTGTTTAGACACTCTTAACTGTTTTAACTCTGTTTCTTTAAAAATCCCATAACCACTTTTGCCTTCTACCGTTGTTGTACCGTGTTTTAACATCATATCTAAACTTTTTTTAGATTGATTATACAGTTGGTCATATGTAGCATCGGTTGTCATTTTAACGCTCGATAAAATGCCGCCACCTTCATTTAAAATATCTAAATAACTAGCCCCGCGTATTTTTTTTTCAAATTCATATTCTCTTGAACCATAATGCACCACATGGGTATGAGAATCAACTAATCCAGGCGTTGCTAGTTTGCCTTTAGCATCATAGA
>LFIK01000483.1_pt1 | contig 29940 bp, 29 predicted proteins | sample 643401 | NCBI WGS metagenome assembly LFIK01 (sample SAMN03777447, study PRJNA286221) | soda lake metagenome | biome: soda lake; feature: Kulunda steppe; material: water; isolation source: sample T5-Br brine of Lake Tanatar-5 | place: Russia: Kulunda steppe | collected 2010-07
ACCGATGCTGCCGTGGCCCTCGACGACACCGGTCCGGATCGCGGCACCGCCGATGACGCGGACCCCGACGACGACCCGTCAGAGCGGATCGCAGCCGATGGGGATGCGCGGGCGGAACCGGCCCAGGATGACCTGTCAGGCGCAGCCGAAGCGCCCGTTGCCGAACCTGCGGCGGATGCAGAAGCTGCCGGGCCAGTCCACGACCAGGCGGATGCGCGCTCGGTCTGGGATACCCCGCCCGCCGACCCGGTGGATGCAAAGCCCGAGGACGCCGAAGACCCCGGCGGCGTTACCGCCGCCGACCCCTGGGACGCGGCCACTTTACGCGCCGCGGCCGATGACGGCGCGCCCTATGTGCCCCCCCCGGCGGAGGCAGACGCCGCCGACACGGAACCCGACACCGACACGGTTGCGGAAACCGCCGCGCCCCCCCCGATCCCGTCTTCGGCCCCACGCCCCGACCCGGCGCCGATGTCCGAACCGGAACCGGTGGAAATGGCGCTCTTCGGCAAGCTGGCGGCACGGGGCGATTTCATCACCCGCAACGTGCCGCGCCCCCTGCAGCGCCCGCTTGAGGACTGGCTGTCACGGGTCATGAATGGCAGCCGCGAGGTGCTGGGCGGGCATTGGGATCAGGCCTATGTCTCGGCCCAGGCCTGGTTCTTCTGGATCGGCGCCGAAGCCTTCGAGGATGCGCGCAGCTTCGCAGCGAGCAACCTGCAAAGCACCCAGATCGGTGTGCTGACCGGCGTGCTGGTGCCGTCGGCGGATCGCCTGGGCCGCCGTTTTCCGCTGACGCTCCTGCTGGGCGGCGAGCGGGCCCGCGCCGTGCCGCCGCCGACCATCAGTCCGCCCGATCATCGCTGGTACGGCGCGCTGGCCGCAAGGGCGGTGCAATTCCGGCAGGCATCCGATCTGGCCCCGGTCGAGGCCGCGCTGGGCGCCATGCCAGGGCCGCGCGCGGGCGCGGATGATGCCGAAATCACCGCCGTGCCCCCCGGCCAGCCGCTCTGGGCGCAGGCCGGGTATGGCGGGCTGGCCGAGATGTGGCAGGACCTGAGCCGGGCCGATCACGCGCTTGCCGCCAGCGGTCGCAGCTACTGGTGGACGGGCGGCATGGCTGCCGGGGCGGTGCGCGACGACCGCGGCGCGCCCAGCGCCGAAGGCTGCGGTGCGCAGGTCATCAGCGTGACCGGCCTGCCGGACCCGGATGTTTTCGCTTTCATGTTGCGGTGTCAGTCGGCATGATTCAACTTGCGTCGTGATGCCACTGGACCTTGCATTGCGCCCGATTGGGGAGGGGATTTGGCATGTCAGTTGATTTGAGGTTCCGTTTTGAAACCGGCGCGGTGACACATCAGGGCTGCATTCGCGACTATAACGAGGATCGCTACCTCGCCGCCGGTGAGAACGGGGTCTGGCTGGTGGCCGATGGCATGGGCGGGCATTATGGCGGCGATTATGCCGCCGAGTCGGTCGTCGACAACGTGCGCACGGTGCAGCGTGTCTCTTCGGCGCATGAATTGCAGTCGCGGACCATCGACCGGATCCAGCTTGCCAACCGGCTGATCCAGGATCGCTCGATCAGCATGGATGGGGTCACCATCGGGGCCACGGTGGCCGCGCTCATGGTGTATGATGCGCACTATGCCTGCGTGTGGTGCGGGGACAGCCGGGTCTATCAGTTGCGCGACGGGCGCCTGACGCAGTTGACCCGGGACCACACCGAGGTGCAGGAACTGCTCGACCGGGGCGTGATCTCGCCGGAACAGGCGGAAAACTGGCCGCGCAAGAACGTTATCACGCGCGCGGTCGGCGTGTCGCCAAATGCCTATCTGGACAGCGTTTATGGCTCGCTCAAGGATCGTGACACGTTCCTGTTATGCAGTGACGGGTTGACAGGGCACGTTGCGGATCACGAGATGCAGAGGTTGATGACCGGAGCCTCGCCGCAGCTGGCTTGCGACCGCATGTTGCAACTGACGCTGGACCGGGGCGCAACGGATAACGTGACCATCATGGTCGTGCGCTGCACGCAGAAAACAGTCGTGGGTGGGAACGGATCGGGTGCGCCGCGCGGCACCTGGCCTGCGAGAGGAGTTTGACGATGCCGACGCAGCCACCCGGCGATGGCACCCCGCCCGACCGGCGCACGCCGCCGCATCCGTCTTCGGAGCCGCCCGAGCGCGCCGGATCCGAGGGCGGCCCTGAAAAAGGGACCGACAAACCCGAGCGCGAGGTGACGCGGCCGGGTTTCACCGTGCAGCCACCCCCACAGACCACCCCCGAGACTAAGCCCGACCCTGCCAGCCAGAGTCAGCCTCCCGGTTCCGATGCATCGTTGCCTCCCGGCGCGCCCCTCGCCCCGGAAGCGCCGCCGGAGCCTGCCGAGACAGCCGCCCAGGACACGCCAGAGGGTCCGGAGCGCGGGCCACAAGGCACGGACGGCCCCGATCAAACGCCCTCTCAAGCGCCCTCGGAAACGCCGCCCGAAACCCCGGCCGAAACGCCGCCCGCAGATGCGCCTGTGCCCCCAGCGGCGAGCAGCGCGCCGCCCGCAGGGGCCGAGGGGATCGAAGAGCCTGCGCGCGCGAACGCGGGCACCGACGCGGGAACCGGGGCACCGCGCGCATCGCGCGCTCCGACGAGCACCCACGTGACCAATTCGCCGATCGAGGTCGAGCCGGGCACCCAGATCATCGGCACCTACGAGATCCTCGAGCACATCAACACCGGCGGGATGGGCGAGGTCTATCGCGGCGTCAACATCCACAACGACGAGATCGTGGCGATCAAGGTCGTGCTGCCCGCGCTGGCCCATGACCGCAAGATCCTGGCGCTGTTCCAGAAGGAATCGACCGTGCTGCGCCGCCTCGCCCATGAAGCGATCGTGCGCTACGAGGTGTTCACCATCGACCCGGGTATTTCGCGCCCCTGTCTGGTGATGGAATATGTGGACGGCCAGCCGCTCACCGACATCATCGATGCCGGGCCGATGCCTGTGGAGCGGGTGCTGCGGCTCTTGCGGCGCGTGGCGTCGGGGCTGGACACGGCGCACCGCGCCGGGGTGGTGCACCGCGACCTGTCGCCGGACAACGTGATCCTGCCTGACGGCGACGTGGAACACGCCAAGATCATCGACTTCGGCATCGCCAAGGCGGCCACGCCTGGTGGGGGGACGCTGATTGGCGGGCAGTTCGCCGGGAAATACGCCTATGTCGCGCCCGAGCAGTTCGGCTGGTATGACGGCGTGGTGACCGGGCAGGCGGATGTCTACAGCCTGGGCCTGCTGGCGGCGGCGCTGGCGCGCGGCGCGCCGCTGGAGATGGGCAGCAACCTGGCCGAGGCGGTGCGCAGCCGCACCTCGGTGCCGGACCTCGAGGGCGTGCCCGAGGAGTTGCGCCCGCTCTTGTCGCGCATGCTGGAGCCGGACCCCGCCAATCGCGCCGAAAGCATGGCCGAGGTTCTGGCCACGGTGCAGACAATGCTGGGCGGGCAGACCTCGGTGCCGCCGGGGGCGGGCACCAGCGCGCCGCCCGCAGGCTCCGTGCCACCCGGCGCCGGGGTGCAACAGAGCGTGCCGCCCGGTGCCTGGGCGGGGCAAAGCGTGCCACCGTCGGGCGCCGGGAATGCAACCGTGCTTGCAAGTGCCCCCTCGGTCCCGCCGCCGGGCGCGGGTGCGCCCGGTCCATCCGGCAGCGCCGCGCCGGGCCAGGTGCAGACCACACCGCCGGGCGCCGGTGACAGCCCGTTCGGCACATCCACAGACGCACCGACGCAGCCCCCGGGCGGGGCGGCCGAGACGCCGCGCAAGCGCTCGGCGGTCCCGGCCATCCTGCTGTCGATCGTGCTGGTCGGCGCGGCGGCGGCGGGCGGGGCGTGGTATGCCGGGCTTCTGCCCTTGGACGATGTGCCCGCGCCCGCCGCCGAAGCCCCCGTGACCGACAGTGACGAGCAGATCGCCTGGATCGCCGGGGCGGAACCGGTGGATGAGTGCGCGTATGTGCAGGTCGCCGGGGTGGATGCGGCCGCCAATACCATCGCCCTGCAGGGGTTCGGTCCGCGCGCGGTGGCCTTCAACCCGCTGCTGGCCGACTTCGCCGAAACCCACGGCTACCGTCCCAACCTGACGTTCACGCCAGCGCGTGACGGGCAGTGCTCGGTCCTAGAGTTTCTCAACGATCTGCGCGCTGTCGGCCCCCGGGTCGCGATCGGTGGGTTGGATGTGCGGCTGGATCAGGAAACGCTGGCCGAAGGCGACACCCTGTCCGGCAGCGCCGAAGGCGCGGCGGGCGAGGTGACCAGTCTGCTGATCTTCGACCGAAGCGGCGCCATGCAGAACCTGAGCCATCGCGTGCTGCGCGACGGCGCTGATACGGTGCGGTTCACGCAGCCTGACCTGCGGTTTCATGAACAGGCCCAGCCGGACCCGGACACCGCCGAAAACCTGCTGATCCTGCTCCTGAATTCGGACCTGACGCTCGATACCATCAACCTGATCGGGCGGGGCGTTGCCCTGCCTGCATCGGAGCTGCCGAATTTCTGGCGCTTCGTGCTGTCCGATGCCGAAGGCGGCGACGAGGCGATCAGCGCAACACTGGCCGCGGTGCCATTGTCAGCGGATTGAGATGCAGCACCCGCGGGCGCTGGGCCGCCTGCAACAGAGTGTGCGGTCAGGTCAAGGCTTTTCTTGACAGGATTGCCGCTTCGGTGGTTCACTTTGGTTTTGAGCCCTTCGAAAGTCATGATCATGAACAAAGAACTTGGGCAATCAGAACGTCAAGGCAGACTCAATACGGCTCTCAAAGACAGCGAGTTGTTTCTGTTGCGCTTTTCAGGAAGCGAATTTGTCAATGAACTGTTCAGCTTTGAAGTTGATGCGCTGTCCAAGGACCCCAAGATCGACCTCAACGAGCTGATCGGCACGCATGCGCGGGTCGATCTGACCACCCGGACCAAGGGCGAGCGGTCGTTTGACGGGTTGGTCGTCAAGGCCCAGTGGGGCGGGGTCGCCGAAAACGGCATCAAGTATCGGTTGTTCCTGCGCCCCTGGCTGTGGCGGGCGAAGTATCGGCGCAACCAGCGGATCTTTCATGACCAGACGGTCGTCGAGATCGTCAGCACGATCCTCAACGAATACGGCGAGCCGTTTCAGGTCAGCCTGCAGGCGGATTACCCGCCGCTCGAATACACGGTGCAGTATCGCGAAAGCGATCTGGATTTCATCCTGCGCATGCTTGAACGCTTCGGCATCAGCTACTTCTTCAAGCATGACAAATCCGGTCACACGCTGGTCATGACCGACATGATCGACGCGTTCGAGGCAGTCGAGGGCGGCAAGCGTCCGTTCTACGGGTCAGAGGGATACCACCAGTATGACAAGGAACATTTCACCGACTGGTGCCCCGAACGGAACATGACCACGGACACGATTGTCGTCACCGACTACAATTTCAAGACCCCGGATGCGGCGATGGCCGCCACCCAGGCCGACGACACCGGCGGCCGTTCGGGCGGACCGCTCGAAGGCTACGACTTTCCCGGCTACCATCTGGACGAGGGGCAGGGCAAGGACCTGGCCAAGGTGCGGCTGGAACAGGAGCGCAGCCAGGATATCCTGCACCAGGCTGTGGGGGACTGCATGTCGCTCGCGGCGGGCATGCGCCTGAGCGTGAGCGGCGAAGAGATCCCCGGCGTGACCGGCAAGGGGTTCCTGTGCGTGTCTGCGAGGCATACCTACAACTCCCAGTCCTATGCCTCAGGCGGGAGCGGGGCGGTTGCTGGCCCGGATTATGTCGGCCGCTACAATTTCGTGCCCGATGACGCGCCCTTCGCCCCGCCGCGCCGGCAACCCGAGCCGAAGGTGAACGGCCCGCAGACCGCCGTGGTGGTCGGCCCCGAGGGCGAGGAAATCCACGTCGACAAGCACGGGCGCATCCTTGTGCGCTTTCACTGGGACCGGGACGAGGCGGACTCCATGTATTGCCGGGTGGCGCAGACATCGGCGGGCAATGGCTGGGGTTCCATGGTGATCCCGCGCATCGGCATGGAGGTAGTGGTCGATTTCATCGAAGGCCACCCTGACCTGCCCATCGTCACTGGCTGTGTCTACAACGGCAAGAACCACCCGCCTCACGAACTGCCGAATCACAAGACCCGCACCACGATCAAATCCGATTCGCATATGGGATCGGGGTTCAACGAACTGCGCTTCGAGGACGAGGCCGACGAGGAAGAAATCTTCCTGCACGCGCAGCGGTATTTCAACGCCGTGGTCAAGAAGGACGTGACCTGGCACATCGAGGGGAATGCACACCGCGAGATCGAGGAAAGCGACTCGCTCCATATCGGCCAGGACCGCGACATCAAGGTGGTTGGTGATGAACGCAAGGAAATCGACTCCTCGCAATCGCTGGAGGTCGGCTCCACCCGCGCCACAAAGGTCGGCGGCAATGATGTGACCGACATCACCGGTAATTTCTGCACCGCGGCCGGTGGGTCGGCACGGCTGGAGGCCGGATCGAACGCGTTCCTGACCGCCGGCAGCAACATGACCGTGAAAGGCGGCATGAATGTGGTGGTTGAAGCTGGTATGACGCTGACCCTCAAGGCTGGGGGTAGCTTTGTCACGATCGGGCCTTCGGGCGTGGCGATTTCGGGCGCCACCGTGCTGATCAATAGCGGCGGTGCCGCGGGCTCAGCCGCGCCAGTGACCAAGCAGAGCGACAAGCCTGAAAAATACGGCGGCCCGCACGCCGAGCGCTACGACAAGTCCAAGACCTGAGCGCCTGCCGCGCGACCGGCGTCAGGACGGCGTGTCGCCCAGAAACAGGGTCCAGCCCTCGATATCGCCGGTGTCGATTTCCAGGAACGGCGCTCCGATGTGCCCGCGTTCCCAGCAGTCATCGCCGCCGGTGATGTCGAACCGCCCGTCCAGCACGCAAAGCTCCGTGTCCCCGTCCAGCAGTTCCTGGCCAAAGACATCGGTGGCAAAGACATACAGGAACCGCGCGTCCAGCCGCCCGCGGATCACCGTGGCGCAGCGGTTCGGCCCGATGGTCCACCAGCCGCGGGTGCGGATTGTGCCGCCCGAATCGTCGCCAACCGCCACATTCACCACGTCGAAACTGTCGTTGCAGACGTAGAAATCCGCGCGCGCGCCCTCAAGCCCCGGCAGGGTCAGGGCAAGGGCGGCAAGCGCGAAGCGGCGCGGCAGGGGCATGGGCATCGGAACTCCGGTGGAATTGTCAACAGCATGGGCGATCGGTGGATTTCGCGCAAGCGGACGCTTGACCTTCCAGCGGCGGGAAGGACTATGTGATGTCCCGTCAACAGGACGGAGTCGACCATGAATACGCAAACCGCCGGTGACCACAGGCTGCGCCTGCATCTGGACGGGCTGAGTTGCGCGGGCTGCGTGCGCCGTGCCGAAGCCGCGTTGCAGGGAGAGCCGGGCACGGCCGATGTGGCGGTTAACCTGGCCAATGCCACCGCCGATCTGACGCTTTCCGCCCCGGCGACGGCGCAGGGCCTGGCCGAGCGGCTGGAGGCGGCGGGCTACCCGGCGCGGCAGTCCGAGCTCACGCTGGCGCTGGACGGGATGACCTGCGCGTCCTGCGTCGCGCGGGTGGAGGCGGCGTTGACGGCCGTGCCAGGGGTGCTCTCGGCCACGGTGAACCTGGCCGCCGGGCAGGCGCGGGTCGAGGTGCTGGAAGGCGCCACGACAGCGCAGGCCCTGGCGCGCGCGGCGACTGACGCAGGTTATCCCGCCCAGCCGGTAGACGGGCACGAAACGCCCGAAAGCCCGGCCGATCGCCATGATGCCGAGGCCGCCGCCGTCCGGCGCAATTTCCTGATCGCGGGGGCGCTCACGCTTCCGGTCTTCATCCTCGAAATGGGCGGGCATGTGGTACCGGCCTTTCATCACTGGCTGCACCATAGCATCGGCATGCAGACAAGCTGGATGATCCAGTTCGTGCTGACCACTCTGGTGCTGTTCTGGCCCGGCCGCGCCTTCTATCTGCGCGGCTTTCCGGCGCTCTGGCGCCGGGCGCCGGACATGAACTCGCTGGTCGCGGTCGGCACCTCGGCGGCCTGGGCCTATTCCGTGGTCGCGCTCTTCGCCCCCGGCGTACTGCCCGAGGGCACGCGCGCGGTGTATTTCGAGGCCGCGGCGGTGATCGTCACGCTGATCCTGCTGGGCCGCTGGCTGGAAGCGCGGGCCAAGGGGCGCACCGGCGCCGCCATCGCCCGGCTGGTCGGGTTGCAACCGCGCGAGGCCCGCGTGCTGCGCGACGGGGCCGAGGTGACGGTGCCGCTCAAGGATCTGCAACCCGGCGATCACATCCGCATCCGCCCCGGCGAGCGCGTGCCTGTGGATGGCGAGGTGGCGGAGGGCACCAGCTACGTCGACGAAAGCATGATCACCGGCGAGCCCGTGCCGGTGGAGAAGGAAAAAGGCACCCGCGTCACTGGCGGCACGGTCAACGGCACCGGCAGTCTGGTCATGCGCGCCACCCATGTCGGCACCGACACGGTGCTGGCGCAGATCATCCGCATGGTCGAGGCCGCGCAGGGCGCGAAACTCCCCATCCAGGCGCTGGTGGACAAGGTGACGTTGTATTTCGTCCCGGCGGTGATGGTGGTCGCGGCCGTGGCCGTGGCGGGCTGGCTGACCTTTGGCCCGGACCTGACCTTTGCGCTGGTGGCCGGGGTGTCGGTGCTGATCATTGCGTGTCCCTGCGCAATGGGTTTGGCGACGCCGACCTCGGTGATGGTGGGCACGGGGCGCGCGGCCGATCTGGGCGTGCTGTTCCGCAAGGGGAGTGCGCTGCAGGGGCTGGAGAAGGTGAAGCTCGTGGCCTTCGACAAGACCGGCACCCTGACCGAAGGCCGCCCGGTGCTGACCGATCTGGCCGTCGCCGACGGCTGGGAGGAGCCGCAGGCCCTCGCGCTTGCCGCCGCGCTGGAGGCACAGTCCGAACACCCGATCGCGCAGGCTGTGGTCGCGGCCGCGTCCGAGCGGGGGCTTGACCTGCCAGCGGTCGACGCGTTCGACAGCCTGACCGGGCTGGGCCTGCGGGGCCGGGTGGACGAGCGCGCCGTCCTGATCGGCGCGGCGCGGCTGATGGACCGCGAGGGCGTGGACATCGGTCCGCTGGGGGACAGCGCCTTGGCGCTAGAGGCGCAGGCCCGCACGCCGCTGTGGCTGGCCGTGGACGGGCGCGCGGTGGCAGTGCTGGGCGTGGCCGACAAGGTGAAGCCCGGCGCGGCCGAGGCGATTGCGGCGCTGCACGCGATGGGCGTGCAGACCGCTTTGATCTCGGGCGATACGCAGGCTGCGGCCGCGGCGGTGGCGCGCGAGTTGGGGATCGACGCCGTGGTGGCCGAGGTGCTCCCCGAGGGCAAGGTGGACGCGCTGATTGATCTGCGCGCCGCTCATGGCCCGGTGGCCTTTGTCGGCGACGGGATCAATGACGCCCCCGCGCTGGCCGAGGCGGACGCGGGCATCGCCATCGGCACCGGCACCGATGTGGCGGTGGAAACCGCGGATGTGGTGCTGGCCTCGGGCGATCCGGCGCGGGTGGCAACGGCGCTCGAGGTTTCGCGCCTGACCATGCGCAACATCCGGCAGAACCTTTTCTGGGCCTTTGCCTACAACACCGCGCTGATCCCGGTGGCGGCGGGGGTGCTCTATCCGGCCACGGGCCTGCTGCTCAGCCCGGAACTGGCCGCCGGGGCGATGGCGCTGTCCAGCGTCTTCGTGCTGTCGAACGCGCTGCGGCTGCGCTATATCGCGCCGCGCGGCACCGGGGCAGGGGGGGCGGCAACGTCGGGCGCGGAGACTAAGGCCGAAGCACAGCGGGAGGCCATGGCATGAATATCGGCGACGTGTCCGTGCGCAGCGGGCTTCCGGCCAAGACCATCCGCTATTACGAGGATATCGACCTCATCACCCCCGCCCGCGCCGCCAACGGCTACCGCCGCTTCAGCGAGCGCGACCTGCACAAACTGGCCTTCCTGAAGCGCGCCCGCGCACTCGGCTTCACGGTGGAGGAATGCCGCCAGTTGCTGGCGCTCTACGAGGACCGGGACCGCGCCAGCGCCGATGTGAAGGCGCTGGCCCAGCGGCACCTGACGCGGATCGACGCGCAGCTTGAGGAATTGCACCAGATGCGCCGCACGCTGGTCGATCTGGTGGAAAGCTGCGCGGGCGACCATCGCCCCGACTGCCCGATCCTGGCCGATCTGGCCGAAGGCGCGGCAGGCAGGCGGCTCAGCGACTGACCAGCAGCCGCGACAGGGCGTGGAAATGGTAGGTGTCGCCATAGACCGGCGGCTCGGCCAGCCGCAGGTCCGGGCAGCGCTGCGCCAGGATCGGCAGCGCCACCTGTAATTCCAACCGCGCCAGCGGCGCGCCGACGCAGAAATGCAGCCCCGCCCCGAACGCCTGATGCGTCTTGGCCACCCGGCGCGGGTTGAATTCATGCGGGTCTTCCCAGTGCTTGGGGTCGCGGTTGGCCGCGCCCAGCAGGCAGGCGACCTGATCGCCGGGGGCGAAGCGGTGTCCCATGACGTCGATCTCGTCATAGGCGTAGCGGGTGAACAGATGCAGCGGCGGGTCAAAGCGCAGGATCTCCTCGACCAGCGGCTCGGCGAGGGCCGGGTCCGCAGTCTTTGCCCACCAGTCGGTTTCCAGCAGCGTCTTGACCCCGTTGCCGATGCTGTGAACCGTCGCCTCGTGCCCCGCGTTCAAGAGCAGCACGCAGGTGGCGATCAGTTCCTCGGCCGTAAGCTTCTCGCCATCGGATTCGGCGGCGATCAGGTGGGTGATCAGGTCATCGGCGGGCCGGGCGCGACGCTCGTCGATGTAGCCGCGCAGGAAATCGGCGAATTCGGTCGCCGCCTGTGCTGCGCGCTCCTCGACCGCGCGGGTGCGCCCGGCCTGATACATGGCGACCATGGCGTTGGACCAGGCCAGAAGGTCATCCTTCATCGCCTCGGGCACGCCCAGCAGGCGGGCGATGATGATGACCGGGATAGGCTGTGCAAACGCGGGCAGCAGGTCGAAATCGCCACCGGGGAAGCGGTCGATCAGATCGTGCGTCAGCGCTTCGATTTCGGGCGCCAGCGCGGCGATCCGGCGGGTGGTGAAGGCGCGCAGCACCAGCCCGCGCAACCGGGTGTGGCGCGGCGGCTCCAGTTCCAGCATGGAATGGTCGTCGATGGCATAGAAGGGGCGCAGATGCGCGGGCACGGGCTGGCGCAGCGCCTCGGGGATTTCGCGACCGAAGCGGCGGTCGCGCAGGATGGCGTTCACGGCGACGAAGCTGACCGCGCAGGGCATGGCGTAGTCTTCCCAATGCACCACTGATCCAAGCGCCCGCATCCGGTCGTAGAAAGTGTAAGGGTCCTGCACCAGCGCCGGGTCGGTGGGCGGGCAGGAAATGGAGGGTATCATGAGCGCCTCTTTGTTGCGTTCCCCGTCTCTAGGCGGCTACGCCGGGGCGGGTCAAGCAACAGGCCAGGCGCTGGCGCGGTGCCTGCAGGTGTTGCAAACCTGCCTTTCCGCGCAGCGCATGGCACACGCACCATTGACTTATATGTTTTCTTGCATATGTTTGTTGCGCAGGCCACATTCAGATATGACGGTATTCGGGGGTAAGCACCGGGATTCCGGTGGCAATTGAGGGGACATGGACATGCCAAGCGTAGCGATGAAGGACGATCTGCACATGTCGGCAGGGCCCTCGGGCCAGGGGGACGACAGCACCGTGTCGCCCGCGGACATGACCGCGCAGGCGCAGGAGGCGTCGAATTTCCTCAAGGCGCTGGCGCATGAGGGGCGGTTGATGATCCTGTGCCACCTGTCCTCGGGCGAGAAATCGGTGACCGAACTGGAGCAGTTGCTGCATTCGCGGCAGGCGGCGGTCAGCCAGCAACTGGCCCGGCTGCGGCTGGAGGGGATCGTATCCTGCAGGCGCGAGGGCAAGGCGATCATCTATTCGCTGGCCGACCCGAAGGCGGCGCGCATGGTTGGGCTCGTTTATGACATGTTCTGCAAGCAGGTCGAAGTCTGAGGCGGCAACCGCGCGACAGTGCCTCCCTTTAATGAGGTAGCGGCGCCTTGCGCCCGTTCATCATCGCGCCGCGCCCAACTCCACCAGCACGGCGCCCAGCGCGATCAACGACATCAGCACCAGCCGCCGCGGGCCGACCTTCTCGCGCAGGATGAACCAGCCGATGAGCGCGGCAAAGACGGTCGAGGTTTCGCGCAGCGCCGCCGCCTCGCCGACCTTGCCCACCAGCGTGGCCAGCATGATGCCGCCGAAGCTGACGAACCCCACCAGCGCGCCGATGGCCCCGCGCAGCATCAGCGGACCCAGGGCGGGGGGATGCGCCATGCGCCGGTAGCGCAGCCAGGCGAGGATGGGAAAGTCCAGCGAGGTGATGAAGAAGAACCAGACCAGGAAGTGCAGCGGGTCCGGCGCGCTGCGGATCGCCGCCGCGTCAAACGTGGTGTAGGCCGCCACCAGCAGCCCGCCCGCCACCGCCCAGCCCAGCCCGATCTTGAGCGCGCGCGGGTCCAGCTTCTCCTCGGCCAGGTTGCGCAGCGCCAGCAGCAGGATCCCACCCGACAGGCACGCCAGCCCAAGCCATTGCAGCGCGGTGTAGCTTTCGGCGAAGATCACCATGGCGGCGATCACCGTGACCAGCGGGCCGATCCCGCGCACCACCGGATAGACCACGGTGAAGGCGGCGCGCTCATAGGCCAGCGCCATGGACAGCTTGTAGCCGAAATGCAGCACCAGCGCGCCCGCGAGCCACAGCCAGACCTGGACCGTGGGCCAGGGCAGGACCAGCAGCGCCACGGGGGCGGCGTAGAGCGCGAACCACAGGTCCATGGCCCCGCGCGACAGCCACGGATCATGCGCACCCTTCTGCATGGCGCCGAAGACCGCATGCGCAAAGGCCGAGATCAGCGCCAGCACCGTGGCCAGCGCCGCGCCCTGGGGCGTGCCCGCGATGGAGAGCAGCCAGTCGCTCATGGGCGCCTCGGGGCGCTGGGGGATGTCATGGCGGTTCGGGTCCCTCGGTCGATGCGCGCAACCTAGCCGCCCGAACGGGGAAGGAAAAGCCGCACCCTATCCCGACAGCACCCGCGCGATGAACGAAAGGACCCAGGCCTGCGCGCCCAGCAGGCCGGGCGCGGCCAGCCAGACCAGACGCGGGTGCAGCGGGATCGCGCCGGCGCCGCGCGCGGGCCAGTGTCGCCGCAGCAGCGCGACATGCAGGGGCAGGGCGGCCAGAAGCGCGGCGTAGAGGTAGACCCCGGCCAGGTTGCCGAAGGACGCCGCCGCGGCCAGCGTGGGGCCGACCACCTGCAAGGCCTGCGCCGGATCGCCGCCGAAGGACCCGAAGGCCAGCGCGGAACCTGCAAACACCGCCGCGTGCCCGCCCGCGAAAAGCGTCAGCCGCAGCGCGGCATCCAGCGCCAGCGTGGCCAGCAGCCCTGCGCGCGGCGCGACCAGCATCAGAGCTGCCGCCCATGTCAGCACGAACACCACCGGCACGCCGTTGGTCAGCACCTGCCGCAGGAAGCGCCCGCCTGCCGCGCCGCCGCCCAGCACATGCGCCGCCATGCCCGGCACCTGCACAAGGTAAAGCGCAAGCACCGGCAGCAGCGCCGCGAGGCTCAGCGCTAGCACGCGCAGCGCGAAGCGTCCGGGCGACTGCGCAGGCGACAATGCACCGGCCAGCCGTTCAGTCCATCCCTCCGACATGAAAAACACCCTCGGGCGCCTGCGGGACCGGCGCGGCGGCGCTTACTGCAAAAGCGGCATCGGGTCCACGCTTTCGAAGCCGCGCCGGACCTCGAAATGCAGGAAGCTGGGATCGCCCGCGCGCACGTCGGCGATGGTCTGCCCGGCGCTGACACGGGTGTTCCGCTCCACGCGCAGGTTGTCGATATTGGCGTAGACGGTCATCAGGTCGCCTTCGTGCCGGATCACCACGATGGGGACGTTGTTCGTGTCCTGCGTGATCGCGGCCACGGTCCCGGCGGCGGCTGCCTGCACCGCGGTGCCCGCCGAGGCGGCAATCCCGATCCCGTCGAAGCGGCCGGGGGAGTAGGCGCGGATCACGCGGCCCTGCACCGGCATGGCCAGGCGCGAGGCGCTGGCCTCGGTGCGCTCTTCGGCCATGGCGGGGGGGTCGGGGCGCTCGGCCTCGGCCTGGGCGGCGCGATCCTGGGCCGATGGCTCGGGCGCGGGCATGGGCCGGGCGGCGCTGGGGGGCGTGGGGGTCGGGCTGCCGGTGCCGGGTTCGGCGGCGGCCACCTGCGTGTCGCGCGCCTGCGCCTGCGGCTGGCTGGCGGCGGCGGTGGGGATGGTCAGCACCTGCCCCTCGCGCACGCGCATCTCGGCATCCAGCCCGTTCCAGTCGGCCAGCGCGCGCGGCGTCACATTGTAAAGCCGGGCGATGGTGAACGCCGTTTCGCCCCGCTCCACGCGGTGACGCACCGGGCCGTCACCGCTGCGCGCGGGCGCACTCTGTCCGGCCTCGGCGCGGCTGATGGCGGTTTCGGCCAGGGTCGTGATCTCGATATCGCCGTCGCGCGGGGCGCCCGCGGTGTCGACGGTGCGGGGTAGGGCCAGCACTTCGCCGCCGCGCAGGTTGGTGTCCGGGGTCAGGGCATTGAAGCGGGCCAGTTCCTGCGGGTCGAGACCGACGCGATTGGCCAGATCGGCCACGCTGTCGCCCTGGCGCGCCACGATGACCTGATGGTTCTCATAGGTTATGACCCCGCGCGCATCCGGGCGCGGGCGGGCCACCGTGGCCTGCCGCGCGGCATCGGCGGTGGTGAACCCGTTGTCGGCACGGCGCAGGTCCAGGTCGAGATCCGCACACGCCCCCAGCGCCAGCAGCGCCGCCCCCGCAACGGCAAGCCCACGCGAACGGGTATGATCCGCTGTCGCCCCCGGCGCGGCACTGTTGGTGTAAGACTGCCTGCTCACCCGGGCCTCGGATGGCCGTCTCCCCGCTGCCTGTACTGCCATGATCCGCTCCGCTGCCTGCCCCAGTATCCGCGCCCGCCTCGGACGCGCTATCTGACCCTTCATTCCCGGTGCCCCCTGTTGGCCGGGGGCTGCCGGGGCGATACACCACACCGATCGACGGACCCTAATCGTCGCCGACCCCTTCCACCAGCGGGACAAAGCGCACCGGGCAGAGTTCCTCGTAATCGAAGCCCGTTTCCAGACGCCGCACCCGGATCAGGGTCTGCACGGCATCGGACTGTCCCACCGGGACAATCATGATACCGCCTATTCGCAACTGCGCCAAGAGCGGGCCGGGAGGGTCCTCGGCGGCCGCCGTCACGATGATGCGATCAAACGGCGCCTGTTCCGGCAACCCGTGCGAGCCGTCCCCCCAGATGCCGGTGATGTTCGACAGTTTCAGCGCGTGAAAGACGTTTTGCGCCTCGTGCAGCAGGCGGCGGTGGCGTTCGACCGTATAGACGCGCCGCGCCAGCACCGAAAGCACCGCCGCCTGATAGCCCGAGCCGGTGCCCAGCTCCATCACCTTGTCGCGGGGCCCGACCTCGAGCGCCTGGGTCATCAGCGCGACCACCGAAGGCTGGCTGATGGTCTGGCCGCAGTTGATCGGCAGCGGCATGTCCTCATAGGCGCGCCCGGCGAAGAGGCCGCGGACGAACTTGCCGCGGTCGATCCGCTCCATGGCGTTCAGCACCCTCGGATCGGTCACCCCGCGCGAGCGGATGGTGTAGATGAAGCGCATCTTGCGCTCCGCCGCCGTCTCGGGCTTCTGGCCTTCGGGGGGCTCGCTCATTCCAGCGCCTCGCGCACGCGGGCCATATCGTCATGCGCGGTCAGATCGGCGCGCATGGGGGTAACCGAGATATAGCCTTCGAGGTTTGCCGCCGCGTCCGTCCCCGGTGCCGTGGGCAGGTGCTGCGGTCCGCCGGTGATCCACAGGAACTTGCGCCCCGAGGGCGAGATATGTGGCTCCACGCCAAAGAACGTGTCCTTGCGGTAGCCCTGGGTGGTGACCTTCATGCCCTTCACGTCCGCCCCGGCGATGGGCGGGAAGTTGACGTTGTAGAACAGCCGGTAATCGCCCTGATCCCAGAGGCCGCGCTCCAGCAGGCGGCGCACGGTGGCTGTGCCGTGGACCACGGCGGCATCGAAGAGCGAGGGCAGGTCCTCGGACAGCGGCCCCATGTATTGCGACAGCGCGATGGCGGGCAGGCCCTGAAGCGCGGCTTCCATCGCCCCGCCGATGGTGCCGGAATAGAGCACGTTCTCAGCCGCGTTGTTGCCCCGGTTCACGCCCGAAAGCACCAGATCGGGCCGCGCGCCCTGCAGCACATCGTATAGCCCCGCCAGAACGCAATCGGCGGGCGAGCCTTCGGCGGCGTAGCGGCGCGGTGCCAGCTTGGCGATCATCGTGGGGTGGGTGTAGCTGATGCAATGGCCGACGCCGGATTGTTCGAAGGCGGGGGCGACGACCCAGACCTCGCCCTGCGGACCGGCGATCTCGGCGGCGATGTCTTCCAGCACCTTCAGCCCCGGCGCGTTGATGCCGTCGTCGTTGGTGACCAGAATCCGCATGTCGGTGCCGTCCTTGCCGTTCGGGGTGGGTATCCCTCTTGCTTAGTGCGGCAGGACCGGCGTGTGAAGCGGTTTTCCGCCGACTGTCCTGGTCGTTGTTGCGCGGCCGCCCGCCTGGCCGTGCGCCCGCTTTGCGACCCGGCAAGGCGCTGCTGGCATGGTCGCCCCCGGTGAACAAGGAGAGAGCTGATGCAGAGCGTGCGCGCCATGGCCGCGGCAATCGTCACCCGCGAGGGCGGCTTCGTCAACGATCCCGATGACCCAGGCGGCGCCACCAATCACGGCGTCACCATCCACACCCTGCGGCGGCTGGGGCTGGACCTGACCGGCGACGGGCGCGTGACCGAGGACGACGTGCGCGCTCTGAGCGCCGATCAGGCGGTGGAGATCTACATCGCGCAGTATTTCGACCGCCCGCGCATCGCTGAACTGCCCGAACCGCTGTGGGAAACGGTCTTCGACATGCAGGTGAACGCAGGCGCCAACGCGGTGCGGGTATTGCAGCGGCTTCTGAATGACATGGGGCAGGATGTGGTGGTGGACGGGGTGATCGGTCCGCAGACCATCCGCGCCACCCACGCCGCCCATGCGGCAGCCCCGGCGCACATGGTCGATGCCTACGGGATCGCGCGGCGGAACTACTACTACGCCCTTGCCGACCGTCGCCCGACGAGCCGCAAGTACGTGCGCCGCCGCGATGGCGGCAAGGGCGGCTGGATCAAAAGGGCCGAGGAGTTCATCCACCCGCGCCACCACCTGACCGACGCGCAGCACCGCGACCGGATCAGGGCATGGGGCTGACAAGCGCGCCGTTCCCGGAGGGGTTTTCCGGTGTCATGCCGTAAAGCGCCCGCAGGCCGCGCCCCGCCCACTCGACCGGCGGAGAGCGCAGGTGCCGCCAGGCGCAAGCGTCGGGCAGGGCAGGTTGGCGGGGGCGGTCAGCCGGTCCCGGTGTCGGGCTTTGCCTCGGCCTTGTCGATCAGCGCCTGCGCCTCGTCGCGCAGCGCGCGCAGGTCTTCGATGGTGACCGCCAGTTCCTGATGCTGCCGTGTCAGTTCCGCCACCTGCCGGTCGGCCATCTCGACCCAGGTGCGCAGTTGCGGCACGGTGCCTTCGGTCTCGTACATCTCGAGCCACTGGCGGATTTCCTCGAGGCTGAAGCCGAAGCGCCGCCCGCGCAGGATCAGGGTCATCCGCGCTACCTCGCGCGGGCCATAGAAGCGGTTGCGGCCATCCTTTTCCGGGCGCAGCAGCTCGATGTATTCGTAATAGCGCAGGGTGCGCGGCGTCACCTCGAACCGGGCGCACATCTCCTTGAAGCTCAGCCGCTCGCTTGCATTCATTTACCGGGCCCTCCCCGCGAAACCATAGCGCCCGCTGCGTGGCGCGGCAACGGCTGGCGCGTGCAAGCCGGGGTGGGCCGGGGGTTGCACCCGCCGCGCGCAGGGCGCAGAACAGAGGCACCATCAACCGGAGCGCGCCCCATGTCCCCGCCATCCGCCGACGCGCCGCAGCGTTTCATCGAGGCCTTGCCCTTCGCCCGCGCGCTGGGGATCGAGCTGGACAGCATCGGCGACGGACGTGCGCAGCTTTCCATGCCCTGGGACGCGCGTTTCGTAGGGGACCCGGCCACCGGCGTGATCCATGGCGGCGCGGTCTCGGCGCTGATGGACACCTGCTGCGGGGCGGCGGTGCTGTCCTTTCCAGGCACCATGGGCACCGCGACCATCGATCTGCGCATCGACTACATGCGCGCCGCCCGCCCCGGCGCGCGGATCACCGCACAGGCCGAATGCTACCACGCCACCCGCACCGTCGCCTTCGTGCGCGCCACCGCCAGCGACGGCGAGGGCGACACGCCGGTGGCCAGCGCCGCCGGGGCCTTCGTGATCGAGCGGGCGGGGAAGGGGGCGAAGTCATGAGCCCGCGCGCCGCGCCCGAACCCGTGCAGGTGGTCAAGCAGCGCCGCGATGCCGCCTTGGCCGCGTTGGTGGGCGGCGTGCCCTATATCCGCTTCCTGGGCGTGCGCTTCGAGCGGCTGGGCGATGAGATCACCGCGATCCTGCCCTTTGACGACAAGCTGATCGGCAACCCGGTCCTGCCCGCGATCCACGGCGGCGTCACCGCCTCGTTCCTCGAGGTCGCGGCGATCATCGAACTCAGTTGGGCGATGATCTGGGCCGACATGGAAAGCGGCAAGCTGGACCCGCTGACGCTGGACCCCGAGCACCTGCCGCGCCTGCCCAAGACCATCGACTTCACCGTGGACTACCTGCGCTCGGGCCTGCCGCGCGATGCCTATGCGCGGGCGCGGATCAACCGCTCCGGGCGGCGCTATGCTTCCGTCCACGTCGAGGCCTGGCAGGACAATCGCGCGCGGCTCTTCGCGCAGGCGACGGGGCATTTCCTGATGCCGCAGGCCGGGGCAGGGGGTTTGTCCGGGGGGGCTGCGTGAGCCAGACCGCCACCGTGCCGCTGACCCACCGGCGCGTCCTGAACATCGCCGTGCCCATCGTGCTGGCCAATATCACCGTGCCGATCCTGGGCCTGGTGGACACGGGCGTTGTGGGGCAGATGGGCGAGGCCGCGCCCATCGGCGCCGTGGGGCTGGGCGCGGTGGTGCTGACCACCGTCTACTGGATCTTCGGCTTTCTGCGCATGGGCACCACCGGGCTGGTGGCGCAGGCGCGCGGGGCGGGCGACGTGGCCGAGACCGGCGCGATCCTGACCCGGTCGATGATGATCGGCCTTGGCGCAGGGCTGGCGATGATCGCGCTTCAAGGGCCGCTGGTCTGGGCGGCCTTCAGCATCGCACCGGCCAGCGCCGAGGTCGAGAGCCTCGCCCGCGACTATCTGGCCATCCGCATCTGGGGCGCGCCGGCGACGATCTCGCTCTACGCGCTGACCGGCTGGCTGATCGCCACCGAACGCACGCGCGGGGTGCTGGTGCTGCAGTTCTGGATCAACGGGCTGAACATCGCGCTGGACCTGTGGTTCGTGCTGGGCTTGGGCTGGGGCGTGCAGGGGGTGGCGATTGCCACGCTGATCGCCGAATGGTCGGGGCTGGTGTTCGGGCTTTGGCTTTGCCGGGCGGCGTTCTCGGGTCGGCAGTGGCGCGACTGGCCAAGGGTCTTCGACCGCGCCCGCATCCGGCGGATGATGCAGGTCAATGGCGACATCATGCTGCGCTCGGTGGTGTTGCAGGCGTCCTTTACCGCGTTTCTGTTCATCGGTGCGGGGTTCGGCGATGTGGACCTGGCCGCCAATCAGGTGCTGCTGCAGTTCATGGCGGTGATCGCCTATGGGCTGGATGGTTTCGCCTTCGCCGCCGAGGCGCTGGTGGGGCAGGCGGTGGGTGCGCGGTCCATCGTTGCCATGCGCCGGGCGGGGATGATGACCAGTCTGTGGGGGCTTGGCACCTCGGTCGCGCTTTCGGCGGGGTTCTGGGCGCTGGGGCCATGGGCCATCGACGTGATGGCCAGGGACCCGGCGGTGCAGGAGGCGGCGCGGCTTTATCTGCCCTGGGTGGTGGCGGCGGCGGTGATCAGCCTTGCTGCCTACATGCTGGACGGCATCTACATCGGCGCCACCGGCACGCGGCAGATGCGCAACACGGTGCTGTTTTCGGCGCTGTGCTACGCGGGCGCGATCTGGGCGCTGGTGCCGGTCTTCGGCAATCACGGGCTCTGGATGGCGCTCTTGCTGTTCAACGCGCTGCGCGGGGTCACGCTGGGGGTGATGTATCCGGGGCTGGAGCGGCAGTGTTTCGGCGCGCAGGCGCGGCGGGCGGCCTGAGCCCCTTGCACCGGCGCGCCGCCCGCGTCATCTAGAGGCGGCACGGAAGGAGCGAGCATGAGCAAGAGCCTGAAACGGGTGCGCGCCGCGCTGGAGGCTGCCGGGATCCCCCCCGACATCCGCGAGCCGGGCGAGACGCGGACCGCTGAGCAGGCGGCGGCGGCGGCAGGCTGCGCGCTGGACCAGATCGTCAAGTCGATCATCTTTCAGGGCCACGAGAGCGGGCGCATCTGCCTGTTCCTGACCGCAGGCGGCAACCGGGTCTGCGCCGACAAGGCATCCGCATTGGCGGGCGAGGCGCTGGACCGCGCCGACGCGGGCGCGGTGCGCGCGGCCACGGGCTTCGCCATCGGTGGGGTGGCGCCCATCGGCCACCTCAGCCCCAGCCCGACCTGGGCCGACCCGCGCCTGCTGGAATTTCCGCAGGTCTGGGCCGCCGCAGGCACGCCGCGCCACATCTTCGCCATCGACCCCGCGCGGCTGGTCGATCTGGCCGGGGCGCAGGTCGCGGAGTTCACCGCATGAGCCTGCCCGACCCGCAACTCTACCCCGAATTCTATGGCGACGTGCCGATCAAGCGCGCACTTGCCTGGCTGCTGGACACGGTTGTCACGCTGGTCCTCACGCTGGTCGCGGTTGTGATGACCCTGTTCGTCGGTGCCTTCATCTTTCCGGTGCTGTTTGCCGCCGTCAGCGTGGGGTATCGCACCGTGATGCTGGCGCGCTACGGGGCGACGCTGGGCATGATGGTGACCGGGATCCGGCTGCGGTTTCTGGATGGTCGCCCGGTCGACCCGCCGACGGCGGCGCTCTACAGCCTTCTGCACGCAGGGATCATGTTCTTCGTGATCACGCAGATCGCCTCGATCGTCATGATCCTGGTCACGCCCTACCGGCAGGGGCTGCATGATCTGGCGCTGAGCACCACCATGCTCAACCGGCCCGCAACCGACTGAGTTGCCCGCACGATCCTGTAATCGGTGCTTGGCGAAGCGCCGCGCCCTTGCTACCTTCAAACTACTGATGACACGGAGTCCTTCGCGCCTATGCGCCACACCCTGCCGATCGCCCCGCAGTTCTATGTGACCGCGCCGCAACCCTGCCCCTATCTGGAGGGGCGGATGGAGCGGAAGCTGTTCACGGCGCTGCAAGGCGACAATGCCGAGGCCATGAACGACACCCTGTCCAAGCAGGGGTTCCGGCGGTCGCAGAACGTGCTCTACCGCCCATCCTGCGCCGAATGCTCGGCCTGTCTTTCGGCGCGCATCCGGGTGGCCGATTTCACGCCCACACGCTCCATGCGCCGCATCCTGCGCCGCAACCGTGATCTGGTGCGCGATGCCACCAGCCCCTGGGCGACCGAGGCGCAGTATGACCTGTTCCGCCGCTATCTGGACAGCCGCCACGCCGATGGCGGCATGGCCGATATGGACGTGTTCGAGTTCGCCGCGATGATCGAGGAAACGCCCGTGCGCTCGCGGGTGGTCGAATACTCCGCCCCGCGACAGCCGGGCAGCGGGCGCGATCTGGCGGCGGTGTGCCTGACCGATGTGCTCGATGACGGGCTGAGCCTCGTCTATTCCTTCTTCGACCCGGGCCGGGCGCGCGACAGCCTGGGCACCTACATGATCCTTGATCACATCGAAATGGCGCGGGTTGCGGGGTTGCCCTTCGTCTATCTGGGCTATTGGGTGCCGGGCAGCGCCAAGATGGACTACAAGGCCCGGTTCGACGCGCTGGAGGTCTATCATCAGGGCGAATGGCGCCGGATGCAGGACCCGGCAGAGTTCGAGGACACCACCCATCCGCTCTCGGTGCCGCCGATTTCCGAACAGGTCGCCCGGATCAGGCTTCCGGCCAGCATGCCTGCGACCGTGCGCATTCCCGGGGTCCGGGGCGGGCGGCGCAGCGCGCGCTGACGGCCTGTTCGGCACCGACAGATGGACTGACAAACGCGTTGAAAATCGCAAAGGGCGCATGGTGAACGCGCCATTCAATCCGTTTGCGGATTCGCGCATGCGCCGGGGGCAGCCCCGAGCAAAAAGCGTGACAAGTCGCGGCTTCTGTGGTGCAATCAAACTGTCATGTATTCAGAACAGGAGGACGCACATGTCACTGAGCGCGCACGTCGAGGAACTCCGCAGGAAGCATGAAACCCTTTCGGATCAGGTGGAAAAGGCACAGCGGACCCCGGGCGCCGACCCCTACAAGATTGCCGAGATGAAGAAGCAGAAACTGCGTCTGAAGGAAGAGATTCACCGCCTCGCCGCCAACTGACCTGGGCGCGGGCTGGGTGCACCGCGGGACTGCGGGGTGCATCACGAGCGTAAAGTTTTTGATCTTGAATAAGAAAACGGCCCGCCAACGCGGGCCGTTGTTGTTTGTGGGGGTTGTTTGCGGGGGCGGGCGTGCCAGCCCGCGCGACTCAGCTGAAGAACTGCGCCCCGTTGGCGCTGATGGTCGAGCCGTTGATGAAGCTCGCATCATCCGACACCAGGAAGGTCACGCAGCGCGCGATCTCCTCGGGCTCGCCCAGCCGTCCGGCGGGGATCTGCGCGATGATGCTTTCACGCACCTTTTCCGGCACCGCCATGACCATTTCCGTGGCGATGTAGCCGGGGCAGACGGCGTTGGCGGTGATGCCCGCGCGCGCGCCTTCCTGCGCCAGCGAGCGGACGATGCCGATATCGCCCGCCTTGGTCGCGGCATAGTTTACCTGCGCGAACTGGCCCTTCTGCCCGTTGACCGAGGAAATCACCACCACGCGCCCGAACTTGCGCTCGCGCATGCCGGGCCAGACGGGGTGGATGGTGTTGAACACGCCGGTCAGGTTGGTGTCGATCACCGCCTTCCACTGATCGGGCGTCATCTTGTGGAACGGCGCATCCTTGGTGATGCCGGCATTGGCCACCACGATCTCGATCGGGCCCAGATCGGCCTCGACCTGCGCGATCCCGGCCTTCGACGCCTCGTAATCCGCGACGTCCCACTTGTAGGTCTTGATCCCGGTTTCCGCGGTGAACTTGGACGCGGCTTCGTCGTTGCCGGCGTAGCTGGCCGCGACGGTGTAGCCCGCGTCCTTCAACGCCTTGGATATGGCCGCGCCGATCCCGCGCGATCCGCCGGTGACAAGGGCAACTCTGGACATGATTCTCGCTCCTCCAGTCAATTCTTGAAAATAGTGCTAACCTGCAAGGGCGCGCTGCGCAACATTGTTGCGCAGCACCTGCTCATGTGGACCCTGCAGGCGTCAGCGCTCCAGGCACATGGCGACACCCATGCCGCCGCCGATGCAGAGCGTGGCGATCCCCTTTTTCGCGTCGCGGCGCTGCATTTCGAACAGCAGCGTGTTCAGGATGCGCGCGCCGCTGGCGCCGATGGGGTGGCCGATGGCGATGGCGCCGCCATTTACGTTCACCACCTCCGGGTTCCAGCCCATGTCCTTGTTCACGGCGCAGGCCTGGGCGGCAAAGGCCTCGTTGGCCTCGACCAGATCCAGATCCTCGGGCTTCCACCCGGCCTTCTCCAGCGCCTTGCGGCTGGCATGGATCGGCCCCACGCCCATGATCGACGGGTCCAGCCCGGCGGTGGCGTAGCTGGCGATGCGCGCCAGCGGCGTCAGGCCGCGGCGCTCGGCTTCCTCGGCGCTCATCAGCAGCGCCACGGCGGCGCCGTCATTGATGCCGCTGGCGTTCCCGGCAGTGACCGAGCCTTCCTTGGCAAAGGCCGGGCGCAGTTTCTGCATGTTCTCGATGGTGGCGCCGTGGCGAATGTATTCGTCCTGATCCACCGTCACCTCGCCCTTGCGGGTCTTGATGGTGAAGGGCACGATCTCGTCGGCGAAGCGGCCCGCCTTCTGCGCGGCCTCGGCCTTGTTCTGGCTGGCGAGCGCGAATTCGTCCTGCTGCTCGCGACCGATCTGCCATTTCTGGGCCACGTTCTCGGCGGTCTGGCCCATGTGATAGCCGTTGAACGCATCCCACAGCCCGTCACGGATCATCGAATCGATGAACTTGACGTCGCCCATCTTGTGACCCGCGCGCAGGTGGGCAACGTGGGGGCTCATGCTCATGTTTTCCTGCCCGCCGGCGGCGACGATGGCGGCATCGCCAAGCTGGATGTGCTGTGCGCCCAGCGCCACCGCCCGCAAGCCCGAGCCGCAAACCTGGTTGATCGACCAGGCGGCGGACTCGATGGGCAGGCCCGCGTTGACATGCGCCTGCCGCGCCGGGTTCTGGCCCTGACCGGCGGTCAGCACCTGCCCGAGGATGGTTTCGGACACCTCGGCCTTGTCGATGCCCGCGCGGGCCACCACGGCCTCCAGCGCGGCGGCGCCCAGGTCATGCGCCGGGGTGTTGGCGAAAGCGCCGTTGAACGAGCCCACGGCAGTCCGGGCGGCGGAAACGATAACGACGTTGGTCATGGATGCTCCTCTCTCCAGAATGGCGGAGCCCCGATTCTCCGGTGGCGCCGAGGTCCGGGGGATTGGCCCCGGCCACCGGCGCGTGCGCGCTCCGCGCGTCGCGTCATCTGCTTACGCGGATGCGCCCGGATTTGCAATGCTGCGGCGCGGAAAGGCGCGCATTGCGGCGGCGCTGTTTGGGGGCGCGGCACAGACTGTTTCGATGCCATCGTCCCTGCCGGAATGGACAACGCGTTCATCTGCGGTTAAGGAAAATGGTGAGGGAAAGATGCATAAGACACACGCCAAATACCATCTGGGGCAAGTCGTCCGCCACCGTAAGCACCCGTTCCGGGGTGTGGTTTTCGATGTCGATGCAATGTTCTCGAACACCGAGGAATGGTATCAGTCCATCCCAGAGGGCAGCCGCCCGGCCAAGGACCAGCCATTCTATCACCTTCTGGCCGAAAACGATCAGAGCTATTACATTGCCTATGTCTCGGAGCAGAACCTGGTCCCCGACGACACCGGGGAACCGGTGGAACATCCTGATTTGCAAGATATTTTCGGTGATTTTCAGGGTGGCTTCTACCAGCTTCAGGTCGAGCTGAACTGAATCGTAAGCGGACGGATGAGCTGCGCGTGACCGGTTGACCCGGCTGATACGCGTTTGCCGCCGTGCATTCGTCCTGTGATGCGATCACCCCGTCTCGCACACCGCCTGTCGGCCGATGGTCGGAGCAGGCCCCCACGTCTGACAGCCCGGATCACACCTTATGCACCTTATCAAGCCGCGCGACGCAGGCGAATCCCCGCCGCGCCGCGACCCGGCGCTGCCGGATCGCGCGCTCAGGGTATTGCGCCCGACACCTGGTCGGGGCGGGTCCACCGCAAGACCGCTGCCGCCGGAGCCCACCACCAGCGTCCGAGGGAAAGACGCGGTGGCGATCAGCCGGGACATCACTCCGGGGGCCGCATGTGGCGAGCCCGTGTCCTGCTCCGCCACGCCGCTTTACGCCGCCTTGGAGCCAACACTGTGCTTCGCAGCCAATTCTGGCAGGATTCGGGCACACCCGTGACGCGGGTGTGGCGACGGCGCCCCAAGCTGTCGCTCGGGTCCGGGCCTTGGCGCCCCGCGCGCCGGCCGCGTGGTGATACGCACCGCTCAGGTCCTTCAGGCCTTCTTGGCGCCGCGTGCGTGGGCCGCGTCAGGCCCGCCCGGCGCGGCCGCCGACACGATCGATGGGGATGGCCAGTCGCAACCGGTTGCGCCCCCGGGCGCTGCGATACTCCAGCCGGGTGCTCAGGCTGCGAATGATATACCATCCGAACCCCCCTTCGGGCAGGTTCCAGGGCGGCTCGGGCATTGTCTCCGGCGGCGTGCCCTCGGGCAGCGCGGCGCCGCTGTCGCGCACCGTGCAATGCGCGGCTTCGGGGTCCAGCAGGACTGTCAGCGCCACCGGGCCGACAGCGCCGGGATAGGCGTGTTCGGTGACGTTGTTGCAGACCTCGGCCAGGACCAGTTCGACTGTACCGGCGGTTTCCGGGTCGATCCCTTTCTGCGCCAGGAAGTCCCGCAGCGCGAGCATGGTTTGGCGGGTTTCAAGGTCGCCGCTGGTGAAGCTTCGCCTGAAGCGCGCCGGGCGTGCCCGCGCGGCAGGGCGTACCGAATCGCACGGCATCGCCGAGGCAGGCACCTGTCTGGCTGGGCGGGTCGGTATCATTGCAAATCCCCTTCAGGCCGAGGCGCGCGTGGACCCGGTATCGCCGGACCCCGACCCTCCCTGCGTGCCGCCCCCGCTGCCGGTGCTGCCGCGTCCGCCATTGCCCAGCGCTGCGACCGGCGGCACGCGCTCATGCAGGGCGAAGACGCTGTCCATCCGGGTCAGCCGGAACACCTTGGCCACATTGGCGGTCAGCCCGCACAGCTCCAGCGGGCGGCCCGGCCCCAGCAGCTTCATCGCCGCCACCACCGACCCCAGCCCGCTGCTGTCCAGAAAATCCACCTGCGACATGTCCAGCAGCACGGGCGTGCCCGGCTGATCCGCGGCCTCGCGCATCGCGTCCTTGAAGCCCAGCGCCACCGCGGCATCGAGGCGGTGTTCCTCGATCCGGATCAGCAGCGCGGGTCCATGCGGCTTGATCGAGAGTTTCATGCGATCCCCTGTCATCAACACTGTGAACCGATGCTAGACGCGAAGGGTTACCAAGCGGTATGCAGACCCGGAAAATGCGACGAGGGGAGAGCAATCATGCAGGACGTCACCATCATCGGCGCCGCGCGCACCGCCATGGGCGGGTTGCAGGGCGTCTTTGCCGGAGTTCCGGCGGCAGACCTGGGCGGTGCGGCCATACGGGCGGCCATGGCAGGCGCGGGGGTCGAAGGCGTGCAGGTCGAGGAGGTGCTGATGGGCTGCGTGCTGCCAGCGGGGCAGGGCCAGGCGCCCGCGCGGCAGGCGGGGTTCGCCGCGGGGCTGGATGACACCGTGCCCGCCACCACGCTGAACAAGATGTGCGGCTCGGGCATGAAGGCGGCGATGCTGGCCCATGACCGGATCGCGCTGGGCGCAGCCGAGGTCATGGTCGCGGGCGGCATGGAAAGCATGTCCGAGGCGCCGTATCTGCTGCCGAAGATGCGCGCGGGCGCCCGGCTGGGCCACGGGCAGGTGATCGATCACATGTTCCTGGACGGGCTGGAAGATGCCTATGACAAGGGCCGCCTGATGGGCACCTTCGCCGAGGACTGCGCCACCCGCTTCCAGTTCACCCGCGAGGCGCAGGACGACTATGCGCTGGGCTCGCTCTCGAACGCGCTGGCGGCGCAGCAATCGGGCGGCTTTGACGCCGAGATCACGCCGGTGACCCTGCAGACCCGCAAGGGCGAGGTGACGGTCAGCGCTGACGAGCAGCCCGGCAACGCGCGCCCCGAGAAGATCCCGCATCTGAAACCGGCGTTCCGCAAGGACGGGACGGTGACGGCGGCGAACGCCAGTTCGATCTCGGACGGGGCGGCGGCGCTGGTGCTGGCCTCGCGCGCCGCGGCCGAGGCGGCAGGCGCGCCGGTCCGCGCGGTGATCCGCGGCCACGCCAGCCACGCACAGGAACCCGGCTGGTTCACCACCGCGCCGGTGCCTGCGGCGCGGAAACTTCTGGACCGGCTGGGCTGGAGCGTGGACAGCGTGGACCTTTGGGAGGTCAACGAGGCCTTTGCCGTCGTCCCCATGGCCTTCATGACCGAAATGGGCGTGCCGCGTGCGCGGATGAACGTGAACGGCGGGGCCTGCGCGCTGGGCCATCCCATCGGCGCCTCGGGCGCGCGGATCATGGTGACGCTGCTGCACGCACTGGAGGCGCGCGGGCTCACGCGCGGCGTGGCGGCGATCTGCATCGGCGGGGGCGAGGGCACGGCGATCGCCATCGAGCGGGTCTGACGCGCCCGCCCGGCGCACCACTGCGGTCTTGGGGCGGTCAACTCCTCTGACCGACACGGGGCGCTGCCCGGCCATGCGCACGGGCCGGGTGCAGATCGTGGTGGCAATCCATGCGCCGCGCGCCATGTCCTCGGGCAGCGTGAGGCGGAGGCAGAATGATGCGGCAGGATCGACCTACGCCAAGCTATCCCGTCCCCGGCGGGCGCGCAGGGCGGATGATGCGGCTCGGTGGCATGACCGGGGGGATCGTCGGCGGGGTGCTGGCCAATGGCGCGGCGCAACTGGCGCGTGGGGAGCGGCCCCGGCTCGATCGGGCGCTGCTGACGCCTGCCACCGCGCAGCGGATTGCGCGCGATCTGGGCCGGATGCGTGGCGCGGCGATGAAGCTTGGGCAGATGCTGTCCATGGACACCGGGCTGGTGTTGCCGCCCGAGATGACCGAAATCCTGGCCGCCCTGCGCGCCGAAGCGCCGCACATGCCGCCGCAGCAATTGCGTGCGGTACTGGATGCGGCCTGGGGGTCGGGCTGGTATGGACGGTTTGCACGCTTCGATTTGCGCCCCTTTGCCGCCGCTTCCATCGGCCAGATTCACCGTGCCCGAACCCGGGACGGGCAGGAGCTGGCGATCAAGGTGCAGTATCCCGGCGTGCGCGCCAGCATCGACAGCGATATCGACAATGTGGCTGCACTGCTGCGGATGCTCGGCGTGCTGGGCCGCGACCTGGACGTGGGCCCGCTGCTGGCCGAGGCCAAGGCGCAGCTGCACGCCGAGGCCGATTACATGGCCGAGGCCGCGCATCTGGCGCGTTTCGGCGCGCTGCTGGCAGACGACCCGCGCTTTGCCCTGCCGCGTCTGCACGAAGACCTGACCACGCCGCAGGTGCTGGCCATGGAGTTGCTAGAAAGCGACCCGCTGGAGGCGGTGGCCATTGCCCCGCAGCCGGTGCGCGACCGGGTGGCGGAAGCGCTGATCGAGCTGGTGCTGGCCGAGTTGTTCGCGTTGCGCTGGATGCAGACCGACCCGAACCCGGCGAATTTCCGGTTCGATCCAGCCTCGGGCCGCGTGGTGTTGCTGGATTTCGGCGCGGTGCTGGAGATCGACGCGGGCCTGGCGGATGATTTCCGGGCACTGATGCGCGCGGGGCTGTCCGGCGAGCGTGCCGCGATGGCCGAGGCCATGGCGCGGATCGGCTACTTCGGCGCCGACACCGCGCCGCGGCACCGCGAGATGATCCTGACCATGTTCGACAAGGCCATGGCCCCGCTGCGCCAGCGCACGCCCTTCGATTTCGGTCAAACGCAGCTGCTGGAAGATCTGCGCGACATGGGGCTGGCCATGGGGAGCGAGCGCGACCTGACCCACATCCCGCCGCCCGCGACCCTGTTCCTGCACCGCAAGATCGGCGGTATCTACCTGATCGCCACGCGGTTGCGCGCCCGCGTCGCGCTGCGCCCGTTGCTGGAGAAATACGGATAGGGGCGCGTTGACGGGTCCGGCCTGCTGTCGGGCGGCTGTGGGGGCTACGCTCCCACGGGGCTCCGGGCGCCGGCTTGGCCCCTGTTCCCTCGCTGATGCTTGCCTCGGGCGGGGCAGGGCGCCTATACGCTGGGCAACGCATCCTGTCCGGAAGGTAAGCCATGTCCCTGCCAGCCCCGTTGAACCCCGCGCTGGCAGCC
>LFIK01000484.1_pt1 | contig 29935 bp, 30 predicted proteins | sample 643401 | NCBI WGS metagenome assembly LFIK01 (sample SAMN03777447, study PRJNA286221) | soda lake metagenome | biome: soda lake; feature: Kulunda steppe; material: water; isolation source: sample T5-Br brine of Lake Tanatar-5 | place: Russia: Kulunda steppe | collected 2010-07
GGTCTATCGCTTCGCCGCCCCTTGCGTCGAGGCGCGCTGCGCGCATTTCGACGGGTCTACTTGCCAGCTTGCCCACCGTGTCGCCCGCGCCCTCGACCCCACGGTCGATGCGCTGCCTCCCTGCTCGATCCGCAAGACCTGCCGCTGGCATGTTCAGGAGGGGACGGCCGCCTGTATGCGCTGCCCGCAGGTGGTGACGTGGATCGACGACCCTGATGCGCCCATCCGCGACGTTGCGCGGCCCCGGGCAAAGGCGTGCCCCTGACAGGCGGGCGCGCCGGATCGGCAGGCGCAGTGAGCGAGATCGCGTCAGCATCGGGTCTGACGCTTGGATGAACGGTTGCGGTCTGGTGGCGCGTGTCGGATCGCACGCCGAACGCGACTATTGCCGGGCATGTAGTGTTCGCACTGCTGACAAGGCTCGGCGCGATTGACACGCTTTTTCAGCGCGGGACAGGCATCGCGGAGCCATGATGCCACGGGCACCGCAGTTTCGCGTCCTGCGTCAGTGCCTGCGCCCAGGATAATCCGGCTTTCACACCAGGCACGCGTTTCCGCCATGGAATCCCGGCACCCCCCTGTGTTCGAAGGGGGCGCGGACTTTCGCTCCGGACTATTGTTCAGCACCGATCAGGCGGGACGGGTGCTTCGACCCGACCGATGAAAAAGGAATCACCGATGAAAAACAAAGACTTTTCGCGATGGGGTCGTGCCACGCTGCTATCGGCGGCGCTGGTCATTGCCAATGCTGGCGCATCGATGGCGCAAACCGGAGAGAGGACGATCGAGCCGGACCATGACCTTGACATGTTCATGCCCGTTCCAGAGCGCGAGTCCACCCAACAGGTTCCGCGCCCCGGCAGGATCATGACCGCCGGCGACCCTGTCTTGCGCGCCTTTCCCGGAAGTCATTTCACACCAACGCAAGCACGCGCGCTCGAGGCGCATGGCATCAGGACAGTTGATGATTTCCTGAAACACGACGCCGCTGTCATCGGGCGACTCCTGGATCAGTCGCCGCGCGTGGTTGGTCAATGGCAACAGGACTTGCGGTCCAATCTGCGTTGACCTGCCACAGCACGACAAGGGGCACGCCCTGTAGCGGCCGACCGGGCTGCCCCTGCCAGCCCTCTCGAGCATATGCGCAGGGCAGCTCGAGCATATGCGCAGGGCAGCGCGGCCGTCACTTGAGCCACGCACGACGCGGTCGGTGACAGACGATCGGCGGGGCGCCTGATCCTGCGGCACCACCCGGCAGGGGTCCCCGGCCGGATCGCCGGCTGCCGGACCTTACCGCATATCCGGCGGCAGCGCCTCGACCCGCAGCGCCTCGACCAGCGCCTCAAGTCCTTGCGTCTCGGTCCGGTTCTCGCCCAGGCGGCGCACCGAGACGGTGCGCTCGGCCACCTCGCGCGCGCCGATGGCCAGGATCAGCGGCACCTTGCCGACCGAATGCTCGCGCACCTTGTAGTTGATCTTCTCGTTGCGCAGGTCGGGCTCGGCCCGCAACCCGGCGGCTTGCAGGGCCGCGACCACCTCGCGGCAGTAGTCATCCGCGTCCGACACGATGGAGGCCACCACCACCTGACGCGGCGCGAGCCACAGCGGCAGGCGGCCCGAGAAATTCTCGATCAGGATGCCGATGAACCGCTCGAAACTTCCCAGAACCGCGCGATGCAGCATGACGGGGCGATGTTTCGCGCCATCCGCGCCAATGTAAGTCGCGTCCAGCCGCTCGGGCAGGACGAAATCCACCTGCAGCGTCCCGCATTGCCAGTCGCGCCCGATGGCGTCGGTCAGCACGAATTCCAGCTTCGGGCCGTAGAAGGCCCCCTCGCCCGGGTTTTCCTCATAGGCATAGCCCGCCGCCTCGGTCGCGGCGCGCAGCGCGAATTCCGAACGGTCCCAGACATCATCCGCCCCGGCGCGCTTTTCCGGGCGGTCGGAGAATTTCACGCGGAAGCTCTCGAACCCCAGATCGCGGTAGATCCCGGCCAGCAGGTCGATGAATTTCTGTGTCTCGGCGCGGATCTGATCCTCGGTGCAGAAGATATGCGCATCATCCTGCGTGAAACCGCGCACCCGCATGATGCCGTGCAGGGCGCCGCTCGGCTCATAGCGGTTGCAGGATCCGAATTCGGCCATGCGCAGCGGCAGGTCGCGGTAGCTTTTCAGCCCGGAATTGTAGATCTGCACATGGCAGGGGCAGTTCATGGGCTTGAGCGCGTTGATCGCCTTTTCGCGGGCGTGCTCCTCATCCACCTCGACGATGAACATGTGGTCCTGGTATTTCTCCCAATGGCCCGAGGCCTCCCACAGCTTGCGGTCCACCACTTGCGGGGTGTTCACCTCGACATAGCCACCGCGGCGCTGCTGGCGGCGCATGTAGTCCTGCAGCGTGGTGTAGATCGACCAGCCGTTCGGGTGCCAGAAGACCTGCCCCGGCGCTTCCTCCTGCATGTGGAACAGGTCCATCTCGCGGCCCAGACGACGGTGGTCGCGCTTGGCGGCCTCCTCCAGCATGGTCAGATGGGCCTTCAGCGCCTTGCGATCCTTGAACGCCACGCCATAGATGCGTTGCAGCATGGGCCGCGTGTTGTCGCCCAGCCAGTAGGCCCCGGCGATGTTCATGAGCTTGAAGGCATCGGCGGGCACCTGCCCCGTATGCTGCAGATGCGGGCCGCGACAGAGGTCCTGCCAGGGACCGTGCCAATACATGCGGATCGGCTCGCCCTGGGGGATGCGGTCGATCAGCTCCAGCTTGAAGGGCTCGCCCGCGTCCTTGTAGTGCTGGATCGCGCGGGCGCGGTCCCAGACTTCGGTGCGCACGGGCTCGCGGGCGTTGATGATCTCGCGCATCCGCGCCTCGATGCGGGCCAGATCCTCTGGCACGAAGGGGTCCGCGCGGTCGAAGTCGTAGAACCAGCCCTTGTCGCGCACGGGGCCGATGGTGACCTTCACATCGGGCCAGATCTCCTGCACGGCGCGCGCCATGATATGGGCGAGGTCGTGGCGGATGAGTTCCAGCGCGGGCGCGTCATCGGCCATGGTATGTATGGCGATGGCGGCGTCACGCTCGATGGGCCATTGCAGGTCCCAATGTTCGCCGCCGACGCTGGCAGAGATGGCCTTTTTCGCCAGCGACGGCGCGATGCTCTCGGCCACCTCGGCGGGCGTGACGCCGACCGGGTAGCTGCGCGAATTGCCGTCGGGAAATGTCAGGGAAATCTGGGCCATCGGCCGGTCCTCGTCTGTTTGGCGCCCACGGAACGCCCGGTTGCGGGTATGATGAGGTGCTGATGCGGCGCAGGGGCGGGATTGTCAACCGGCCACGGGCCGGTCGCTCAGGCGGCGTGGCCTGCGCGTATCTCTTCCCATGCGCGGTTGAGGTCGCGCAGCCGGTGTTCGGCCAGCCGCACGGCCTCGGGCGGGACACCGCGCGCGGCCAGCCGGTCGGGATGCGTCTCGCGCACTGCGTCGCGATAGGCGCGGCGAACGGCCTCGAGGCTTGCATCGGGCGCGATGTCGAGCACGTCATAAGGATCGGGGCGCACATCGCCGACATAGCGCGCGCGCAGGCAGCGGAACTGACGCGGCGCGAGGCCGAAGATCTCTGCGACCTCGCTGAGAAACGCGTCTTCCTGCGGGTGAAAACTGCCATCGACCATGGCGATCTCGAACAGCCCCTCCATCAGATCGACCAGCACCGGATCGCCGGGCGGGAACATGCGTGCGATCCGCGCGGCGTAGTGCTCGTACCCCGCGACATCCTGCCGGGCCAGGTTGAAGACACGCGCGGCGTTTGCCTCGTCCTCGGGCGCGATGGTGAAGATGCGCCGGAAGGCCGCGACCTCGCCCCGCGTGACCTGGCCATCGGCCTTGGCAAGCTTCGCCCCCAGCGCGATCACCGCGATGGTGAAGGCGACGGTCCGCTCGGGCGGCGTGCGCAGACGCTCGAAGACGGCGCTGAGCGGCTCGCCCGTGCGCAGCGCCTTGAGCGCGTCGGAGATGCGGGTCCAGATCGACATGGGCAGCAACCTAGCAGGGGTGCGGGGGGAATGCAGCGGCAAAAAACGGCGCGCGGGTCATGGAAGCTGTGGTCGATCCGCGCGGGGCAGCGCGTTCGCGCGCCCCGCTGACAAGCGCCCTCGGGCCTTGCAAGGGCGGGTGGGTGGGCACGGCCCGAGGGCGCTTTGGGCCAGTCACGAGGGCCGGGAAAACCTGCCCCGCTGCGCGATGAACGGCCGGACGCCGCATCAGCCCGCGCGGCGGACCAGCGCATCGGCTTCGACCGCCGCGCGCAGCCGGTCCAGCACCTCGGCCAGCCGCGCGTCGATCACGTCCAGATATTCGGTCCAGCTTGACAACCCCTCGAGCGGCGCGGCCCCGTCCGAGATGCCGCGCAGCACCACCAGCGGCGCGTCATACCGCGCGCAGGCCCGCCAGATTGCGTAGCTTTCCATATCCACCATCTCCTCGGCGATGCCGTCATAGCCCGGACCCGAGACGACATTGCCCCCGGTCGAGAGCCGCGCCTCGGGCACGCCCGGCAGGTGCAGTGGCAGTTCGATCACCGCGGGCAGGTCGAGAAACGGCGTCACCCCGCGCGGAAAGCCCAGCGCCGAGGCGTCCATGTCGCGATAGGCCAGATGGCTGGCCTGATAGACCTGCGCCTGTGCCAGCCGTGCCGAGCCTGCGGACCCCAGCGTCACGACCAGGTCGGGCAACCCCGCGCCGGCGTGCAATTCGGCCAGCGTCGCGGTCGCCACGACAGCGCCCTCGACCGGGCCGATGCCGGTCATCACGGGCGCGATGCGGGCGCGCAACTCTGGCCCGTATTCGGGTTCGGCCGCCATCAGGACCAGCACGCGCCGGTCGCCCCACTGCGCGACGCTCATTCGCGGCGGGCCACATGCACCGCGCATTGCGCGCGCGACACCACCTTGCTTGCGGTCGAGCCCAGATGCAGCGCATGCATCCCGGGGCGGTGCGAGGCGATGACGATGCAATCCGCCTGCCCGGCCCGCGCGGCCTCGAGGATCTCGCCCGCCGCATCGCCTTCGGCGACGATCACGCTGGCATTCTCGATCCCTTCGGCCAGCCCCGCCAGATCGGCCTCGATCGCCGCGCGCAGTTCGGTGCGCCATCCCTCGGGCAGGAAATCGAGGGTGAAGACCGGCGCGGGCTCCATCACATGAACCAGCGTGATTCGCGCGCCCGGCGCGGCCAGCGCCTTTGCCACCTCGATCACCGGGGCCGCGTCATGGCCCTTGTCATAGGCGACTGTCACCAGCAGGTGGGAATACATGCGACCTCCGTTCCGGGGCGCGTGATTGGCCCCTGCGCACGACCCTATTGCCTGCGCCCGCAGATGCAATGCCATGTCGCGGGTGGCCCGCCGATAGCGCCCCGCCATCCCTGCGCCGCCACCCGCAAGGGCATGGCGGCAATGCGCGACAATCCGCCCAGCAGGCAGCAATAGGTTGCCCGCCAACGCGAAGGTTTGTTGTAGCGTGGATCTCGCGACTTTCCCCCGGCGTGGTTTCTCGCCGGGGTCCCCTGCGTGCCGAAAGAAGGCAAGGCCAAGGCAACAACCCGCGATCGACCGCGCGCACGGGGCGCGGCCCGGCACGCCCATCAGGCCGGACATGACCCGTGTCATCGTGCTTTGCGGTGGCGAAGCGGTCCGCTGGAACAATCACCTCGGCTGCGCGAAACAGCTTGTCCCGATCGATGGCAGACCGCTTTTGGATGATACACTCGTCAAACTGCGCGATGCAGGCTTCAGCGATCTGCACATCATCGGCAGCGACCCGGCGCATCGGCGACCGGGGGTCAATTATGTCGACGTGGCCGAGCAGCCGCCCGCAGAGCGCGGCAACAAGTTCCTCAGCTCCCGCAGCCTCTGGAACGAGGCGGGCACGACGCTGTTCATCATGGGGGACGCGTTTCTAAGCCCGACGGCGATTGCTTCGCTTCGCCACCTTCCGGCGGGACATATCGGCTTTACGGGCAGGATGACACCCAGCCGCATCACCGGAAACCGGTTCCGCGAGATCTTTGCGCTTTGCTTTGATGCGGGGTTCAACGACCATGCCATGCGCGTGTTGTCAGAGAACGAGCAGAACCCCGACTATGCACGCACATCGACCGGATGGGCGTTCTACGAGACCGTGACCTCGCTGGCCGCGCGCGCGGAACTGCCCGACGACAGAGGCGTGATTTTCCAGCATGTCGATGACTTCAGCGAGGATTTCGATTTTCCGCACGACTATGACGCGTGGGTGCAAGCGCGTGCGGACAAGGTGGTTTTGCCCTACAGCGCGCGCAGGATGGCACGATCCTGGAAGCCCAAGCGACGCAAATGGCAGCGCCGCGTCTGGTTCGCTGGGCTTGGCGGGTTTGCCCTGGGTGCGGTCGCCGCGCAGGCCATGGCAGCGATGGTCTGAGGCAGCCGGTTACGAGGACGGCTTGTCCGCACCCGCCGCGACCGCGCGGTCGATCATGCCGCTGATATAGGGCCAGAAGAAATCATCCCCCGGATAGCCGGTCAGGCGATCCACCTCATGCCCGTCGGCATCGACGAGGATGAAGGTCGGCGTGACATGGGCGCGCGATTGAAGCGTGATATCCTCGGGCCACGGGTCACGCAGATCGGCATGGACAAGGGGCGCGGCCTGCCCTTCCTCGGATTTCTCGTAGATCGGGGCGACATCGCGCTTGAACACGACGCAATAGTAACAGCCGGGGCGTTCGACCATCACCAGCCGCAACCCGTCGGCGGCTGCGGCGCCCGGCAGCAGGATAGCCAGCGCGAGCGCAGCGAAAATCGGGGATTGACGGAGCCGGATAAACATAAGCACAACGTAATATGTTTATGGGAGGGGCGCAAGCGGCAGAGACTGGACCTGCCGCTGTCGTGATGGCCCCGCCGACAGGAAGGACGGGCGCGGAATGCTCGACATCAGCTTTGGCGGCGCGGCGGTTGCGGGGCTTCTGTCCTTTCTGACGCCCTGCGTGCTGCCCATCGTGCCCTTCTACCTGTGCTACCTCGCCGGGCTGTCGATGGCCGAGTTGCGCGGCGCGCAGGCCATGCCGCCGGGGGCGCAGCGCCGGCTGGTCGTGGCCTCCATCGCCTTTGCGCTGGGCGTCACGTCCATTTTCATGCTGTTCGGGCTGGGCGCGACGGCGCTGGGGCAGGTGTTCCTTGAATGGCGCGAGGTGCTGCAATGGGTGGCGGCGGCGGTGCTCCTGGTCTTCGGACTGCACTTCCTGGGCGTGGTGCGGATCGGGCTGCTTTACCGGCAGGCGCGCATCGAGAGCACTGCGCCCCCTGCGACGCTCGCCGGGGCCTACACGATGGGGCTGGCCTTCGGCTTTGGCTGGACGCCATGCATCGGCCCGGCGCTGGCGGCGATCCTGATGGTGGCCTCCGGCATGGGTGATCTGTGGCGCGGCACGGCGCTGCTGGCCGTCTACGGGCTGGCGATGACGACGCCCTTCGTGCTGGCCGCGCTGTTCGCGCGCCCGTTCCTCGACTGGGTGGCGCGGCATCGCACGCGGCTGGCACATGTCGAGACGGTGATGGGCGCGATGCTGGTGGTTTTCGCCGTGCTGATCGCGACCAATACGGTCGAATATCTGGCCTTTGCGATGCTGGAATGGCTACCCTGGCTGGGGCGATTGGGGTGATCCGGCGCAGCGCCCCCGACCCAAAACATTGATTTGTAATCCAAAAACAAATTCAGACAAAATAATATAGGATATCTTGAATTTTTGTTTGCACGAACGGGATACCATGGGCTACAGTCAGAGTGTCGCATCTTGGAGGAGATGACGTGAGCGGATCGGCCAGCGGCTGGGGGAGCCTGAGGCCCGGCAGATCCGACAAGTGGAGGAAAGCGTGCGATGATCGGGTCCGATGCCACATCCATGCGGCGGTTGACCCCGCGACACACAGCGCACAAATCCCCTTGCAGTGATGCGGGCTGGCCAGGCGGGCCAGTCCAGACCCGACCCGCGTTGACGAAAGGATGGCAACAGATGCTGACACGACGTTCCACAATGGCGCTTGGCCTCGGGGCCGCCGCCGTAACCATGGTCCCGCTGAAGGCAAGCGCAAGCATCCCGACGGTCGAAGACGCGATTGCCGATTTCACCGGCGGTGCAAGCTACAGCGACGAGGGCGTGACCGTCATCGCCCCCGAGATTGCCGAGAATGGCGAGAATGTGCCGGTCGAGATCGACGCCCCCGGCGCGGTTGCAATCATGCTGCTGGCACCGGGCAACCCGACCCCGCGCGTGATCGACGCCCGTTTCGGCGAAGCGTCGGGCGCGCCGCGCCTGGCCTCGCGCGTGCGGTTGGGCGAGACGCAGGAGTTGATGGCCTTCGCGAAGATGGCCGATGGCAGCTTCAAGCGCGGCACGGCCGAGGTGCGCGTCACCATCGGCGGCTGCGGCGGCTGAGCCGAGCCAGGAGAGGAGAATAGATATGTCCAATGTAAGACCCCGTATCCGCCTGCCGCGTTCGGCCAGCGCGGGCGAGGTGGTGCAGGTGCGCACCCTGATCAGCCACCCGATGGAGACCGGCAACCGCCGTGACCAGGACGGCAATGTCGTGCCCCGCCAGATCATCAATCGCTTCACCTGCGAATATGACGGCAAGGTGGTGGTGGATTGCGATCTGGGGATCTCGGTCGCCGCCAATCCGTTCATGGAGTTCGACGTGAAGGTCGAGCAGACGGCGGATTTCGTCTTTACCTGGCACGATGATGACGGCTCGGTCTATACCGAGACGCAGACGCTCGAGGTCGGCTGACCCGCGGTCCCCGCGCGCGCCTCGCCCGGGGCTGACGCGCGGGCCCGCACCCATTCACCACAGCAAGAATTCCGGCGCGGGGCGTATCGCGCCGTCACAGCCCTGGCTGATCGGGTCAGGTGTGCCTTTCGAAAGGGGCCTTCATGATCTCACGGCGCGCATTCCTGCAAGCCTCGCTCGCGGCCTCGGCGCTTTACGGCGCGTCCGGCGTCGGCAACTGGGCGCGGCTTGCCGCGCAGCAGACGCTGTCCGAGGACGATCTGCTGCGGTTCGACACATTCGGGAATGTCTCGCTGATCCATGTCACCGACATTCACGCCCAGACGCGGCCCATCTGGTTCCGTGAACCCGAGGTGAATATCGGTGTCGGTGCAGCCTCGGGCCGCCCGCCGCATGTGGTGGGCAAGGCGTTTCTCGAGTTGTTCGACATCGCCACCGGCTCGCCCGAGGCTTATGCGCTGACCTACACGGATTTCGAGGCGCTGGGGCAGGCTTACGGGCGCATGGGCGGGCTCGACCGCGTGGCGCGCGTGGTGAACGCCATCCGCGCCGACCGGCCCGAGGCGATCCTGCTCGATGGTGGCGACACATGGCACGGCTCGATGGTCAGCCATCTGACCAAGGGTCAGGACATGGTCAACATCATGAACAAGCTCGGCGTCGATGGGATGACCAGCCATTGGGAATGGACCTTTGGTCAGGACCGCGTGCACGAGATCGTGGACGCCCTGCCCTTCCCCTTCCTTGCGCAGAATATCTTCGAGCGCGACTGGGACGACCCCGAATTCGACGATTACGCGATCTTCGAGCGCGGTGGCGCGCGGGTGGCCGTGATAGGGCAGGCCTTCCCGTACCTGCCCGTCTCGAACCCCGGCTGGATGTTCCCCGATTACAGCTTCGGCATCCGCGAGCGCCGGATGCAGGAAATGGTGGACGAGGTGCGCGCGGATGGCGCCGATCTGGTCGTGGTGCTGTCGCATAACGGCTTCCCGACCGACCGTCAGATGGCGCAGCGCGTCAGCGGCATCGACGTGATCCTGTCCGGCCACACGCATGACGCCATCCCCGAGCCGGTGATCGAGGGCGAGACGCTGCTGATCGCCAGCGGCAGCCATGGCAAGTTCGTCACGCGGCTGGATCTGGACGTGCGGGATGGCCGCATGATGGGCTTTCGCCACAAGCTGATCCCGATATTCGCGGACGTGATCACGCCTGACCCCGACATGGCCGCACTGATCGAGGCTGAGCGCGCCCCCTTCAAGGCCGATCTGGAGGAAGTGATCGGGCATACCGACTCGCTGCTCTACCGGCGGGGCAATTTCAACGGCACCTGGGACGATCTGATCGTCGATGCGATCATGTCCGAGCGGGACACCGAGATCGCCCTCTCTCCGGGTGTGCGCTGGGGCGCGAGCCTGATGCCGGGCGATGCGATCACCCGCGAGGATATCCACGCCGTCACCACCATGACCTATGGCCAGTGCTACCGGATGCAGATGACTGGCGAGACGCTCAAGACCACGATGGAAGACGTGGCCGAGAACATCTTCAACCCCGACCCGTATTTTCAGGCGGGCGGCGACATGGTGCGCATGGGGGGCATGGGCTACCGCATCGACGTGTCGAAGCCGCAGGGCGAACGGATTTCCGAGATGGCGCTGCTGGCCACGGGCGCGGCGATCGAGCCCGACCGCAGCTACACCGTGGGCGGCTGGGGCAGCGTCAGCCCGGGCGTCGGGGGGCCGCAGATCTGGGATGTGGTGGAAAGCCACATCCGCAAACTCGGGCGCGTCAGTGTCGAGCCGAACACCTCGGTTCAGGTGACGGGCATCTAACGTAACGACCGCAGGTGCAACCTGCCAATGAACAAGGGGACCAGACAGATGACAGACACGCCAGAGGGAAAGGCCGGCACCTCGCGTCGCGCTTTCCTGCGCACGGCAGGGCTTGCCGCAGGGGGCGCTGTGATGGGCGCGGGGGCCGCGCGCGCCGCGTCGCCCGACCCGCTGATCACCGAAGTGCAGCCCTGGGCCATGTTCCTGGGCGAAGGGGTGGATGCCACGCCCTACGGCATGCCGATCCATTTCGAGGATCACGTCGTCCGCCGCAATGTGGACTGGCTGACCGCCGATCCGGTGGCGTCCATCAACTTCACGCCGATCCACGCGCTTGACGGGACCATCACACCGCAGGGCTGTGCGTTCGAGCGGCACCATTCCGGCGCGATCGAACTCAGCAAGGAAGACTACCGGCTGATGATCACCGGGCTGGTGGAAAACCCGCTGGTCTTCACCTTTGGCGATCTGATGCGGATGCCGCGCATCACCCGCACGGCGTTTTGCGAATGTGCGGCCAATAGCGGCATGGAATGGGGCGGCGCGCAGCTCAATGCCGTACAGTTCACCCATGGCATGATTCACAACATGGAATACACGGGCGTTTCCCTGCGCACGCTTCTCGATGAGGCGGGCGTGAAGCCCGAGGGGACGTGGATCTATGTCGAAGGCGCGGATGCCTCGTCAAACGGCCGCTCGATCCCGATGGAAAAGGCGCTTGATGACTGCATGATCGCCTTCACGGCGAATGGCGAGGCGCTGCGGATGGAGCATGGCTACCCCGTGCGGCTGGTCGTGCCGGGATGGGAGGGGAACCTCTGGGTCAAGTGGCTGCGTCGGATCGGGGTGCATGACGGCCCGATGGAAAGCCGCGAGGAGACCAGCAAATACACTGACCTGATGCCCGATGGGCGCGCACGCAAATGGACATGGGCCATGCACGCGAAATCGGTCATCACCTCGCCCTCGCCGCAGATGCCGATTGGCCACGGGCCGGGGCCGATGGTGATCTCCGGCCTCGCCTGGTCGGGCCTGGGCCGCATCGCACGGGTCGATGTGTCGCTTGATGGTGGCGCCAACTGGCAGACCGCAAGACTGGCGGGCGAGCCCGGCGACAAGGCGCTGACGCGCTTCTATGTCGATCATGTCTGGGACGGCCAGCCGATGTTCCTGCAATCGCGCGCCGTGGACGAGACCGGCTATGTCCAGCCCACCAAGGACCAGCTGCGCGAGTTCCGGGGCGTGAATTCGATCTACCACAACAACGGCATCCAGACCTGGTATGTCAACGAGAACGGAGAGGCCGAAAATGTCGAGATTGGCTAAGTATTGCACCGGCACGGCGCTGGCCGGGTGCCTTGTGGCCTCGCCTGCCCTGTCCGACCCGCTGGCCGACGCGCTGGGGCTGGGCCGCACCGCCCTGCCCGAGGAAATCGCTGCCTGGGATGTCGCCGTCATGCCCGACGGGCGCGGCCTGCCCGAGGGCGGTGGCAATGTCTGGGATGGTGAGGATCTGTGGGTCGATAATTGCGCCGCCTGCCATGGCGACTTCGCCGAGGGTGCGGGCGTCTGGCCGCCGATTGTGGGGGGTGCGGGCACGCTGACCGCGACGCGCCCGCTCAAGACGGTCGAATCCTACTGGCCCTATCTCTCGACCCTGTGGGATTACACCAACCGCTCGATGCCCTTCGGCGCGGCGCAGACGCTCGAGACGGATGAGGTCTATGCCATCGTCGCCTATATCATGTTCTCGGCGGGGCTGGTCGATGACGATTTCGAGCTGACGCATGAGAACTTCACCGAAATCCGCCTGCCCAATGAGGACGGCTTCTACATCGACGACCGCGAAGAGGTCGAGTTCCCGGTCTTCACGCAAGAGCCCTGCATGAGCGACTGCCGGGGCGAGGTGACGATTGTCGCCCGCGCCACCGATCTGGGCGTGACGCCCGAGTTTCCGGTGATCCGCAACCTCTATTCCGACCCGCTGCACAGCGAGGGGGCCGAGGACGCGCAGGAAGACGCCAGCGCCGCGCCCGAGGCCGAGACCGGCCCCGAGGGGGTCGAGTTCGCTTCTCTCTCGCCCGAGATGATTGCGGCGGGCGAGTCGGCATGGCGGCAATGCCGGTCCTGCCACCAACTTGGCGAGGGCGCGCGCAATGGCGCGGGGCCGCAGCTCAATGACATCGTGGGCGCTGCCGCCGCCGGGGTCGATGGCTTCCGCTATTCGCCGGCGTTCGAGGCCGCGCGCGAGGACGGGATGGTCTGGGATGCCGCGACGCTGGATGCGTTTCTCGAGGACCCGTCCGGGCTGATCCCGCGCAACCGCATGGCCTTTCGCGGGGTACGCGATGCGGATGAACGCGCAGCATTGATCGCTTATCTGAAATCGCATACGGATTGAGATATGGGGGATCTGCGATACACCTTCTGCACGCTCGCACTGGCACTCGCGCCGGGCGCGGCACTGGCGCAGGCCGTCCCGCTGGGCGACCCGGACTTGGGGGCGGAACTTTATCAGTATGAATGCGCCGCCTGCCACCAGATCGGCGACGGGGCCGAGCACCGCATCGGCCCACATCTGAACCGCATCTTCGACCGGCGCGCGGGCAGCCACGACTTCGACGGCTATTCCGAGGCGCTGGAACGGCAGGGCCGCGACGGGCTGCGCTGGGATTTCGCGCGGCTGGACGCCTATATCGCCAATCCGCGCTCGCTGGTCTCGGGCACCACCATGGGCTATCCGGGGCTGGAGGATGCGGAAGAGCGCGCCGATCTGATCGCCTTCATCCGCGCCTTTTCCGACCGCCCGCAGGACATTCCCGAAGCCGCGCCCACGGCCTTTGCGCCCGAGGTGCAGCTTCCGCCCGAGGTGCTGGAGATCGAGGGCGACGCCGAATACGGCGCGTTCCTGAGCGCCAACTGCACCACTTGTCACCAGCGCAGCGGCGATCATGCGGGTATTCCGGGCATCGTCGGCTGGCCGGAAGAGGATTTCGTGATCGCCATGCACGCCTACAAGCAGGAATTGCGTCCGCATGAGGTGATGCAATCCGTCGCCCAACGCCTTGACGACGAGGAGATTGCCGCGCTCGCAGCCTATTTCGCCGATCTGCGACGCGAATAAGAACGCGGGCTGCGTGCGCGTGCCCCCGGACGGGACCGCGCACGCCGCCCGCGCCAGAAAATCCGGATGCCGTTCTGCATTTGCAGCGCCGCGTGGAATGGCATCTTCGGTCCGCAGACCGGCCCGGGCGGGCGGGTGCTGGACAAACGGGAGGACCGGCGCGACAGCAAAGCCTCGCAGCGAGGCACCAAAGGGAGAGAAGTCACGATGCAACTCAACAGACGCAGATTCCTCGGCACCGCAACGGCCGCGACTGCAGCGCTTTCGGCGCCCGCCGTGCTTGGCAGCACGCGCCCGCGCGTGGTGGTGATCGGCGGCGGTTCGGGCGGCGGCACGGCCGCGCGCTACCTGGCCACCGACAGCAACGGCGCGCTTGACGTCACGCTGATCGAGCCGTCGCGCATGTATTACACCTGTTATTTCTCGAACCTCTATATCGGGGGGTTCTGGGATTTCGAAAATCTGGGCCATGACTATGGCAACATGGCCATGCGCGGCGTGAACATCATCCATGACTGGGCGACAGGCGTGGACCGCGACGCGAAGACCGTCTCGCTGGGCAATGGCGGCTCGGTCCCCTATGACCGGCTGGTGGTCGCGCCCGGGATCGACTTTGTGGACGGTGCCGTGCCCGGCTGGGATGTCACCCAGCAGAGCAAGATGCCGCACGCCTACAAATCCGGCACGCAGGCGCAGCTTCTCAAGGCGCAGGTCGAGAACATGCGCGAGGGCGGCGTCTATGCCATGGTCGCGCCCCCGAACCCGTATCGTTGCCCGCCGGGGCCGTATGAGCGGATCTCGATGGTCGCGCATATCCTGTCCGAGCGGAACCCGACGGCCAAGATCCTGATCGTGGACCCGAAGGAGAACTTCTCGAAGCAGGGTCTGTTCGAGGAAGGCTGGAACCGTCACTATGCGGGCATGATCGAGCGTATCGGCCCGGATTTCGGCGGCGACAATGTCGAGGTGCGCCCCGACGACATGGAGGTCATCATCGACGGCATGGTCGAGAGCGTCGATGTCTGCAACGTCATCCCCGCGCAAAAGGCCGGCAAGATCGCCGAACTGGCCGGGCTGACGAATGACGCTGGCTGGGCGCCGGCCAGGCCCGAGGACATGCGCTCGCGCATGGATGACAACATCTTCGTGTTGGGAGATGCCAGCCAGCAGGGCGCGATGCCGAAATCGGGCTTTTCGGCCAACAGCCAGGCCAAGGTCGTCTCGAACGTCATCCGGGGAGAGTTGACCGACAGCCGCATCTTCCCGGCGCGCTACTCGAACACCTGCTGGTCGCTGATCGCCACTGATGACGGCGTCAAGGTCGGTGCCAGCTACGAGCCCGGCGAGGACGAGATCGAATCGGTGTCGAGCTTCATCAGCCAGACCGGCGAGGATGCCGAGTTGCGCCGCCAGACCTATGAGGAAAGCATCGGCTGGTACAACGGCATCGTGGACGACATCTTCGGCTGAGCCAGTCGCAACCCCCAGGCAGGGCGCGCCTCGCGCGCCCTGCCCGGCTTTCGGTCATCCCCGTAGTTTTTTCCGCGCAGACCGCCTCGGGGCTTTTCATCGGTTGCGAAACCCCTATGCTGACCGGCAGGAAAGGGGGCGCAATGCGCGGAATCGATTACGGCAATCTGATGCACGACGCCATGCGGGGGCTAATCCGCCGGGTGATGACGCAGGTTGCCGAAGACGGTCTGCCGGGCGAGCATCATTTCTTCATCACCATCGACACCGGCCACCCCGAGATGCAGATGGCCGACTGGCTGCGCGAACGCTACCCCGAGGAAATCACCCTTGTCGTCCAGCACTGGTTCGACAACCTTACTGTCGATGAGGACGGCTTCGCCATCACCCTGAATTTCGGCAACTCGCCCGAGCCGCTCTATATTCCCTTCGACGCCATCTCGACCTTTGTCGATCCGTCGGTCGAATTCGGCCTGCGCTTCGAATTGCAGGGCGACGAGGAAGACGAGGAGGATGAGCAGGACGATGAGGCGCCGATGCTCGAAGACGCGCCCGCCGAGGAAAAGACCGGCGAGGTCGTTAGCCTCGACCGTTTCCGCAAATAGGGATCGGCGCGGTATGCACTCGCATACCGATTGATTTCCCGCCGCGCGCTCGTTAAGCACAGGGGCAGACCCACAGAGGAGTCCTGCCCATGACCGCCACCCGCACCGAGACCGACAGCTTCGGCCCGCTCGAGGTTCCCGCCGACAAGTACTGGGGCGCGCAGACCCAACGCTCGATCAGGAACTTCCCCATCGGGTGGGAGCGCCAGCCCGTCCCGATCATCCGCGCGCTGGGGGCGGTGAAATGGGCCTGCGCGGCGGTCAATCTCGACCAGGGCGATCTGGATACCACCCGCGCCGAGGCCATCCTGCAGGCCGCGCGCGAGGTCTATGAAGGCCGGTTCGACGACAACTTCCCGTTGGTCGTCTGGCAGACCGGCTCGGGCACGCAATCCAACATGAACGCCAACGAGGTGATCGCCAACCGCGCCATCGAGATCCTGGGCGGGCAGATGGGCAGCAAGGACCCGGTCCACCCCAATGATCACTGCAATATGGGCCAGTCCTCGAACGACACCTTCCCCACGGCGATGCATGTCGCCATCGCCATGCTGGCGCGCGACGTGCTGCTGCCGGGGCTTGCCAAGCTGCACGCCGCGCTGGTCGCGAAATCCGAGGAATTCAAGGACATCATCAAGATCGGGCGCACCCATACGCAGGACGCGACCCCGCTGACGCTGGGCCAGGAATTCGGCGGCTATGCGCATCAGGTGAAGATGGGCATCGCGCGGGTCGAGATGTGCCTGCCCCATATCCACGAACTCGCGCAGGGCGGCACGGCGGTCGGCACCGGGCTGAACACCCGCAAGGGCTGGGACGCAAAGGTCGCCGGACGCATCGCCGAGCTGACCGGCCTGCCCTTCGTCACCGCCCCCAACAAGTTCGAGGCACTGGCTGCGCATGACGCGATGGTCATGTTCTCGGGCGCGCTGAAGACGGTGGCGGGCTCGCTCTTCAAGATCGCCAATGACATGCGGCTGCTGGGCTCCGGCCCGCGCTCGGGGCTGGGCGAGCTGATCCTGCCCGAGAACGAGCCGGGAAGCTCGATCATGCCCGGCAAGGTCAACCCCACCCAGGCAGAAGCGCTGACCATGGTCTGCGCGCATGTGATGGGCAATGACGCGGCAGTGGGTTTCGCCGGGTCACAGGGCCATTTCGAGCTGAATGTCTACAACCCGATGATGAGCTACAATGTGTTGCAGTCCATGCAGCTTCTGGGCGACGCGGCCGCCAGCTTCACCGACAACATGGTGGTTGGCACGCAGGCCAATGTCGCGCGCATCGAGACGTTGATGCGCGAATCGCTGATGCTGGTCACGGCGCTGGCGCCGACCATCGGCTACGACAATGCCACGAAAGTGGCCAAGACCGCGCACAAGAACGGCACCACCCTGCGCGAAGAGGCCATCGCGCTGGGCTTCGTGGATGGCGAGACCTTCGACCGCGTCGTCCGCCCCGAGGCGATGATCGGGCCGAAGGGCTGAGCCTGCACGCCCCGCCCGACCGGGCGGGGCGTGCAAGCGCCATCAGGGGTTCATGGCCTGGCTGCCCCCGATGGCGGTGCCGACAGCGGCACCCCCCAGGATCGCAGTGGTCCGGCCCGCACCCGCGCCGATCTGGCTGCCGACGGCGGCCCCGGTCAGACCGCCCACGGCGGCGTTGATCTGCGGATCCCGGCTGCACCCGGCAACAAGGGCCATTCCGGCGACAAGCGCTGCGGAAACAACAAGCTTTTTCATGTTCATCGTCCTTCGAGGTGACACTTCACGCGCCTCGCGCGTCCCGGCGTGGCCGCAACGACAAGGCTGCCCCGGTTACGGGCCATGTGACAGTAAAGTTTCCCCGCAACGCAGGCACGATGCAAGTGAAACCCCGCCCTCACACGGATTTGCGATAACCCGCCCGCAACGCGCCATCCTGCGACCACATTTCCGGCGGGTTTCACGCATAGCGCTTGGCGTCTCACATGCGCAGAGACCCAAGGCCGATGTTCGAGTTTTTCATTATCGCAGTCACCGCCGCAATCCTGCTGCTGTTTTTCATCGTGAACCGGCTGGTCGACCGGATTTTCCCCGATCCAAAGGCACGCAAGCGCCGCAACATGCGCGACCCCAAGACGCAACTCGACGCCATCTCGAAGATCGACTTTCACCGCACCCCGCTGATGAACCGGGGCGAGTATCGCGTCTTCGCGATGCTCGAGGCGTTCGTCGCGCGCGAAAGGCGCGGCCACCGCGTCATGGTGCAGGTCAATCTCGGCGAGATCATCCGCCCCGATCCCGCCGCCCCCGACATCGCCCGCGACGAGGCGTTCGCCGCGATCAATTCCAAGCGTATCGACATGGTGGTGATCAACGCCTTTGGCGAGGCCGTTCTGGCCGTAGAGGTGCAGGGCAGCGGGCATCACCTCGGACAGACCGCCTTCATGCGCGACGCGGTCAAGCGCGAGGCGCTGCGCCGCGCGGGTGTGCACCTGCTCGAGATACGCCCCGCCGATGACCGCACCGAGATCGAGGCGCAACTGCGCACACATCTCGACGCGCGCCCCGCACTGGGTCCGCCGCGCCCCACAGTTCCGGACCCGGGCCTTGCCGCAGCAAGGGCTTGAAGCCGCGCACCCTCCGACCCTATGCTCGCCCCCATGAGCAAGGTCATCAATCTGCGCACCGCCCGCAAACAGGCCGCCCGCGACGCGCGGCGCACGGCATCGGCCGAGAACGCGGCCCGCCACGGGCGCAGCAAGCCCGCGCGTGCACTCGAGGAGGCCCGCGCCGCCAAGGCCGCGCGCGCGCTTGACGGGCACAAGCGCACGCCATGAGCGCGCAGACCCGCCCCGAGAAACACTCGCTCACCCTGCGCGGGCACCGCAGTTCGGTCTCGCTCGAACCGCTCTTCTGGCAGGAATTCCGCCGCCTCGCCCGCGAACGCGGGCAGCCGCTCAATGCGCTCGCCGCCGAGATCGATGCAAGCCGCGGCGATGTGGGCCTTGCCTCGGCGATCAGGGTCTTTGTGCTGGAACAGGCCCTGTCCCGCGCCGCCCCGCCCGACCAGATGGCAGAATGAGTATTTCCGGCAAGAAAATACACAAAAACTCGCTGCATTTTCTTGCCGGAAATACTCAAACACCCGGCCGGTACCACGGCACCACGCCCGAAGGCCCGGCTCAGTCCTCCTCGGCCTCCTCGGCCTCCTCGCCGGTCTCGGCGATGCGCGCGACCGACACGACGAGTTCCCCATTTGAGGTGTTGAACACCCGCACCCCGCCCGCCGAGCGCGACCGGAACGAGATGCCCTGCACCGGCACGCGGATCGACTGCCCGCGCGACGTGGCGAGCATGATCTGGTCGGACGCCTCGACCGGGAAGCAGGCGACGAGCTGGCCGCCGCGCATGGCGCGATCCATCGCCGCCACGCCCATGCCGCCACGCCCGCGCACCGGGTAGTTGTGGCTGGAGGACAGCTTGCCCATCCCCTTTTCGGTGATGGTCAGGATCAGGTCCTCGGCCGCCGACATCGCCGCGTAGCGCTCGGGCGAGAGCGCGCCCTCGGCGGCCTCTTCCTCATCCTCGCCCTCATCCTCGACCACGCCCGCCATGGCGCGGCGCATCTTGAGATAGGTGGCGCGCTCTTCCGGGCTGGCCTCGAAATGGCGGATCACGGCCATCGAGACCACCTTGTCCCCATCGCCCAGCCGCACGCCGCGCACGCCCGTCGAATCGCGGCCCTTGAAGATGCGCACATCCGTCGTGCGGAAGCGGATCGCGCGGCCCGAGGCCGTGACGAGCATCACGTCATCCTCGGCGTCGCAGATGCGCGCGTTCACGAGGCTGACCCCCTCGGGGAGCTTCATCGCGATCTTGCCGTTGGACTTGACATTGGTGAAATCCGACAGCGCGTTGCGCCGCACGTCGCCCGCCGAGGTGGCGAAGACGATCTGCAGGCTCTCCCACTCTTCCTCGGGACGCTCCACGGGCATGATCGCCGCGACGCTGACCCCGCTGGCAATGGGCAGGATGTTGACCATCGCCTTGCCGCGCGCATTGCGCCCGCCGAGCGGCAGCCGCCAGGTCTTGAGCTTGTAGACCATCCCGTCGGTGGTGAAGAACAGAAGCTGCGTGTGGGTGTTGGCGACGAACAGCGAGGTGACGACATCGTCATCCTTGGTGGCCATCCCCGCCAGCCCCTTGCCGCCCCGCCGCTGGGCGCGGAACTCGTGCAGCGGCGTGCGCTTGATGTAGCCGCCGGAGGTGATCGTCACGACCATATCCTCGCGCTCGATCAGGTCCTCGTCCTCCATATCGCCGGACCAGTCGACGATCTCGGTGCGGCGGGGCACGGCGAACGCCTCACGCACTTCGCGCAGTTCGGTGGAAATGATCTCCATCACCCGCGCGCGCGAGCGCAGGATATCGAGGTAATCCTTGATCTTCGCGGCCAGCGCCTCAAGCTCGTCGGTGACTTCCTTGACGCCCATCGCGGTCAGCCGCTGCAGCCGCAGATCGAGGATCGCGCGCGCCTGCACTTCCGACAGGTTGTAGGTGCCGTCCTCGTTGATCGTATGGCTGGGGTCGTCGATCAGGCGGATGTAATCGGCGATATCGTGGGCGGGCCAGCGCCGCTCCATCAGCCGCGCGCGGGCCTCGGCCGGGTCGGCCGAGGCGCGGATGGTGGCGACCACCTCATCGACATTCGACACGGCCACTGCGAGGCCGCAGAGCACATGGGAGCGCTCGCGCGCCTTGTTCAGCTCGAACGCCGTGCGCCGCGTCACCACCTCCTCGCGGAAGGTGATGAAGGCGGTCAGAAAATCGCGCAGGGTCAGTTGCTCGGGCCGCCCGCCGTTCAGCGCCAGCATGTTGCAGCCGAAGCTCGTCTGCATCGGCGTGAAGCGGAAGAGCTGGTTGAGCACCACATCCGGCGTCGCATCGCGCTTGAGTTCCACCACGACGCGCACGCCCACACGGTCGGATTCGTCGGCGACCGAGGCGATCCCCTCGATCTTCTTCTCGCGCACCGCCTCGGCGATCTTCTCGACCATGCTGGACTTGTTCACCTGATAGGGAATCTCGTCCACGATGATGGCGTAGCGGTCCTTGCGCGTCTCCTCGATATGGGTTTTCGCGCGGATGATGACCGAGCCGCGCCCCTCGAGATACGCCTTGCGCGCGCCCGAGCGCCCCAGCATCAGCGCGCCGGTGGGGAAATCGGGGCCCGGCACATGCTCCATCAGATCGGCGCTGGTCAAGTCGGGGTTCTCGATCAGTGCAAGGGTTGCATCGACCACTTCACCCAGATTGTGCGGCGGGATGTTGGTGGCCATGCCGACCGCGATGCCGCCCGCGCCATTGACCAGCATGTTGGGAAAGCGCGCGGGCAGCACGGTAGGTTCGCGGTCCTGCCCGTCGTAATTGTCCTGAAAATCGACCGTATCCTTGTCGATATCGGCCAGCAGGGCGCCCGCGGGCTTGTCCATGCGCACTTCGGTATAGCGCATGGCGGCGGCGTTATCGCCATCCATCGAGCCGAAATTGCCCTGCCCGTCCAACAGTTTCAGCGACATCGAGAAGGGCTGCGCCATGCGCACCAGCGCCTCGTAGACGGCGGAATCGCCATGCGGGTGGTATTTCCCGATCACGTCGCCCACCACCCGCGCCGACTTGCGGTAGGGCTTGTCATGGGTAAAGCCGTTCATCTGCATCGAGTAGAGGATGCGCCGATGCACAGGTTTTAGGCCGTCGCGCAGATCGGGGATGGCGCGGCTGACGATGACGCTCATCGCGTAGTCGAGATACGAGGCGCGCATCTCGGCGGTGATCGAGACCGTCGGGCCGGACGGCCCCGCGGGCGGGGTTTCGTCCATGTTTTCAGGGGGTTCTGGGGTGTCGCTCACATGGTCCTCGCTGCTCGGCCGGGCGGTCAATATCTGGTTGCGCGCACTCTATCATCAGCCCGATATGGGGTGCAACGCCGCATCGTCGGGGCTTCTGGCAGCCACCCCCGCAAAGTGCCAACAGCATGTTTTCATTGAAAGATAACTTCCATTTGGCATGATTTACGCAGGAGACATGACACGAGGCGCCATATGGACACACATCCCGTCGAACTGATGCTCAAGGGCTATGGCCTGACCACGGCCGAGATGATCTACCGCATGCCTGACCATGCCCATGTCCTCAACAGCTTCCTGTGGCAGGACTACGACCTTGCCCCCGACTATCCGAAACTGTTCGAGTTCATCGAATTCTGGCAGGACAGCATAGACGGGCCGCTGCATTCGGTGCGCTTCACCCATCGCAAACAGGTCTCGGCGGGCGAATGGCGCAATGTGGTGGGCGAGTTCGAGGTCGGGCGCGTGCGGCGCAACACGCTGCGGCTGCATTAGCTCAGGCGCAGGCTCGCCAGCCACAGCGCCGCGATGCCGAAGGACGCGACCGCGTTCCAGCTTGCCATCGACAGGCCCAGCATCTCCCACGGCACCTCGTCGCAGCGCACCACGGGGGCCGCCATGATCTGCGCCAGCAACTCCTCGGAGGACAGGCCCGAGACATTCCCGGCCGCGCAGCTTGCGGGCGAGTCCCACCAGCCGCGTTCGACGCCCGTGTGATAGACCCCGATCCCGCCCGAGGTCGCAGCCCCCCCAGCCCCGACCAGCGCGAAGGGCCACCAGACCAACGCCCCCGCGCCCAAAAGCGCCACCAGATGCGGCCAGCGCTGCCAGATGCACAGCGGACAGGGCGCCATGCCGCCGATATGCTCGAACGCAAGCGCGCCCAGCAGCAACCCCGCCGATCCCGCCAGCGCCAGCACCTGCACCGCTCTTTGCATCACAACACCCGGATGACCAGAAACCCGCCCAGCAGCAAGCCCATGAACAGCGTGAACATCAAGCCCAGCCGCCGCTCGATGAAGTCACGAATCGGTGCGCCGAATTTCCACAGCAGTGCGGCCACGATGAAGAATCGCACCGAGCGCGCGATCAGCGAGGCGACGACAAACACCCCCAGCGACAGCCCCGTCACCCCCGACATGATGGTGATGACCTTGTAGGGAAAGGGCGTGATGCCCGCGATCAGCACCGCCCAGGCACCCCATTCATTGTAGCGCGCCGCGAAGTCGTCGAAATAGGCGTCCTTGCCGTAGAACTCCAGCACCGGGCGGCCCAGCGTCTCGAAGGCCCCATAGCCGATCCAGTAGCCCGCCAGCCCGCCCGCGACCGAGGCGAGCGTCGCCACTGTTGCGATGACGAAGGCGCGCGAGGGTTGCGCCACAATCATCGCGATCATCAGCACATCGGGCGGGACCGGAAATACCGAGCTTTCGATGAACGCCACCACCGCCAGCGCCCACATCGCATGCGGGTGCCGCGCCAGCGACAGGGTCCAGTCGTAAAGACTACGCAGCATCGCCGGGCAAACCCTTGATCTTTTTCATCTTTGTCAAAATCTCCCGAGGACGCCATTGGGCGCTATTGGGTCGGGAACAACGGCGACGGGCAGAGCCCCACGAAGCCCTGCGACATGAGCCAACCCGAACCGGCAGAGGCTCAGGCAGTTGGCAGCCGTGTCCCCATCACCTCGAGCCCCCAGCGCACCAGCGCGTCGAGCATCTCGTCCACGGCCAGATCGAACGCCTCGACAATCTCCAGCGTGTCGGTCGAGGCGGCGGGCACCAGCCCCTGCACCGCCTGCCGCCCCAGCACCCGCGCATCAGATTCGCGCACCATGCGCGCGATCATCCGCACCCGCACCAGCGTGGCATCGCTGTCGCCCTCCAGCTCGGCCTGGAAATCCGTGATCTCGGAGATCAGCGCCACATCGCCCGTGCCCCCCAGCGGACGGCGGCCCACATAAGCCAGTGCGCCGGTCTCTTCAAAGCTGCGCAGCATCAGGCTCTGGACCATGCGCGGCATGTCCTCGGACCAGCGCGCGCCGGGCAGGTATTGCGACTGCACCGGGTTGGGGCGGATCAGGATGCGGTCCACATCCAGCGCGCCCGAGGCGGTCGGCGGCTCGATGCTCAGCCCGCGCGAGAGCATCCGCGTGGCCTGCGGCAGGCGCGGCGCGCGCAGCTCATAGGCGTCAAGCACCGCTGTCGCGTCGCTGATCGCCGTGAGCGCGCCGCAGCCCGGCAACAGCACCAGCGCCCCCATCCCGGTCAGCACCCCTCGTCTGGCAAGTCTCATCGGCGGAACTCCGGCGTCTGGCGGTTGAGCAGGAAGCGCGCCGGGTCGCGTTCGATCTGGCGCGTCAGGCGGTCGAGATTGGTGATCAGCCCGCGCGTCTCGCGCGCAAGCTGGGTGATGTTGGGCAGGCCGCCGGTGGTAAACTCGCGCAGCGGGCCCGAGCTGTCGCGCACCAGCCGCCCGACATCGTCAAAGGCGGTGGCCGCGCTTTCGGCGGTGCGGCGCAGATCGGCGGTGACCAGCGGGATATCCTCGGACACGGCATCCACCGCCGCGCCCAGTCGGCCCAGCACGTCGCGCAGATCGGCGGTGATCACCGCGACCTCTTCATTCATCACCCGGTCGGCGCCGATGAAGGCCCGCTCTGCGGCCTCTATCGCGCCTTCCGAGGTGGCGAGCGCGCGGTTGATCGCATCGAGCGTCGTGTTGGCGTTGGCGAAGGTCTCGGTCACCTGATCGAGCGTGCGCAACCCGCCTGCACTCAGCGTGTCCACCCGCTCGGCCACCTGCCCCGAGACCTGCGCCAGATCGCTGCCGACCGTGTCCACCACGGTGCGGACCTCGGCCGTCGCGGCGCGCACATCGGCCATGATCGCGGGCAGGTCGGTCTCGGCCACAGCGGCGATGTTCTCGGTCGCCTCGCGCGCCAGCGCCACCATCTCGCGCGCCTCGGCCACCAGCGCGGTGCCGTCGCCCGCGACCAGCGTATCGATGCGCGCGGACATGCGCTCGACCGTCTCGAGCGTGGTGTCGGCGCGGTCGAGCAGCGGCTCGATCCGGGCCAGCGCGGGGTCGAGCGCGATCAGCCGCTCGGTCACGGCATCGCCGGTGCGGGTGAAGGTGGCAAGCGTCTCCTGCGCCTCGCGCGAGACGGCGGTGATCTCGGCCTGCACCTCGTCGGCAGAGACGCGCAACGCCTCGGCCATCTCGGTCAGGTCGCCGGTCACGAAGCGGTCAACGGTCTGCAGCGCCTCGGTCCCGGTCTCGAAGGTGATCCGCGATTCGGTGGCCAGCAGCGCGAATTCATCGATGGCGAATTGCAGCGCCTCGACCGCCTGTTCGGCCTGCAGCAGGATCGGCGCGAGATTGCCGCTGAATTCCGCGAAGGTGTCCGTCGCCTCGGCGATGGTGTCGGTAAAGGCCGCGAAATTGTCCAGCGCGCGGGTGATCTCGCCGCTCGAGCGCTCGACATTGTCAAGGATGTTGACGACGCGGCTCTGGTTCTCGTCGCCAAGCAGGCGATTGACCTGTTCGAGCACCTGCAGCGTCTCGTCGAGGATGCGCGGCGCGCCTTCGGTCAGCGACTGGATGGTCGAGCGCCCGGCCTCGAGTTCCGGCGTGTCGGTGCGGTCATTGATCAGCGGCGCGTCCAGGCTGCCGGGGCCGATGGCAACGAAGCTGACCCCGGTGATCCCCGAGCTTTCCACCACCGCCTGCGAATCGGCGCGCACCGGCGTCTCGCGATCCACTTCCAGCGTCACGATCACCCGGCCATCGCCCGCCGGGTCCAGCGCGATTTCGGTGACCTGCCCCACCGGCAGCCCGGCAAAGCGCACATCCGCCGCCCGCGACAGCCCCGAGACCGAATCGAAGCGCACCTCGTAGGTGGCGAATTGCCGGTCGAACTGGATCTTGCCGAAAGCGAGGATGAAACCCAACATGCCGAGAAAGCCCAGCACGGCAAAGGCACCGATCAGCACATAGTTGGCGCGAGTCTCCATGCCTCAGGGCGTCCTTTCCAGTGTCGCTTGCGCCGCACGGGCGCGGGGGCCGTGAAAATACTCGTGCACCCATGGGTGGTCGATGTCCAGCATCTCGGCCATGGTACCGGTATACATGACCTTTTTCTCGGCCAGAACCGCAATCCGGTCACAGGTCGCGTGCAGCGTGTCCAGATCATGCGTGACCAGAAACACTGTCAGCCCCAGCGTGCGCGACAGCGCATTGGTCAACTCGTCAAAGGCCGAGGCGCCGATGGGGTCCAGCCCGGCGGTCGGCTCGTCCAGGAACACGATCTCGGGGTCCAGCGCCAGCGCCCGCGCCAGACCCGCGCGCTTGCGCATCCCCCCCGACAGCTCCGACGGATACTTGTCGCCCGCGATATAGGGCAGCCCCGACATGGCGATTTTCAGATCCGCGAGTTCCCGGCGCAATCTGGCGTCGAGACCGGGCAGCGTGCGCATCGGCACCTCGACATTCTCGCGCACTGTCAGGCTGGAGAAGAGTGCCCCGTCCTGGAACATCACCCCCATGCGCTGGTCGATCTCGCGCCGCGTCTTCTCGGAGCAGTTCAGCGCGTCCTGCCCGAACAGCTCGATCCGGCCCGCCTGCGGGGGGCGCAGCCCGGCGATGCAGCGCAGCAGCACCGACTTGCCCGTGCCCGAGCCGCCGACAACGCCCAGCACCTCGCCGCGTTTCACATCGAGGTCGAGATTGTCGTGAATCACCTGCGCGCCGAACTGGTTGCGGATGCCGCGCAGCCGGATGACCGGGGTGTCGTCCGTATTCGTGCCGCCCGCCATCACATCCCCACCAGGGCAAAGAAGACCGAAAACAGCGCATTGGCGAGGATTACCGCGAAGATCGCCCGCACCACCGAGGCCGAGGTCTGCCGCCCGAGGCTCTCGGCATTGCCGCCCACCTGCATGCCCGCATGGCAGCCGATCACCCCGATGATGATGGCAAAGACCGGCGCCTTGGAAAAGCCCACCAGCACATGGTCGAGGCTGGTATCCTCGATCAGCCGGGTCATGAACACGCCGGGCGAGATGCCAAGCTCGATCCAGGCCATCATCATGCCACCGAACAGGCCCAGCACATTCGCCACCATGCCGAGGATCGGCAGGGTGATCAGCAGGGCGAGGATGCGCGGCACGAAAAGCACGATCGCCGGGTCGATGGCCAGCGTGCGCATGGCGTCGATCTCCTCGCGCATCTTCATCGAGCCGATGGCGGCGGTGAAACTCGACGCGGTGCGCCCGGCAACGATGATCGCGGTCAGCAGGATGCCCAGCTCGCGCAGGATCGAGATGGCGATCAGATCGACGACGAAGATCTCGGCCCCGAAGGCGCGCAGTTGTACCGCCCCCTGAAAGGCCAGAACCACCCCGATCAGGAAGGACATCAGCATCACGATGGGCACCGCGCGCCAGCCGACCTCGTCTGCGTGATGGACAAGTGCTGTCATGCGGAATTCCTGCGGGTGGCGCAGCATCCGTCCCAGCCGGGCGAGGAAGAGGCCCAGCATCGCGCAGATCTCGGCCAGGAACTGCCCGGCCCCGGCGACACCGCGACCGACCGCCTCGAGCGTGCCGGCCAGCGTCCAGACCCGCCGCTCGGGCGCGGGGGGTGTGGGAATGGCGGCTGCGACGCGGTCGAGAAGGGCGGCATGGTCGGGGTCGAGATTGTCGAAGCGCAACTCGCCCCCGGCTTCCGCGATACGCGCTCGCGCGCGCTCCAGCGCGTAGGCCCCGGCCGTGTCGAGCCGCGCGAGGCGGCCCATGTCGAGCTGCACCTGCGTGCCTTCCAGCCGGTCGAGCGCGGGCAGAAGTGCCGAGACGCTGCGCAGTGTCAGCGCGCCTTCGAGCCGCCAGCCCGCCCCCTCGCCCAGCGATGTCAGCCGCGCGGGCGCGTCGCCCGGGGCAAGGGCGGGGGTGGGGCCGGGGTCGGCAGTGCTGCTCACGGGCGGGCGCTCCTGCGCGGGGTGTCGGGGGGTTCTGCATATCGCCAAGACCCGACGCATACAATTCCCCCGCGGCCGGGTGGTGGTGCAAGTTGTCGCACCCTGTCGCGCGGGGGCGTGGGCGTTGCAGTCTTGCGTCACTCTCGCGTTGGTCGGGGTCGCAGGCGTGGGCGTAGGGGGCGCTCGCGCCCTCTCTTGGCGCTGCCGCGCCGATTCACCCCCTGAGATATTTGGGCCAAAGATGAAAGCAGGCAGAGGCGCGTGCTTGCGAATGGCGCGTGTCCTGTACGGGGGGCTGGCCTGCGGGCACGGCTTTGCGCGCGCTCTCGAAGCCGCAGTGCCAGTGTTGGCGCGGCGGCGAACAGGCTGCTGAAAAAGTATTTTTGCGGGCATCCGCGCGGGACGTTGTTACGGTTGCGCGGCTCGGATCTGGCACAAAGGGCCGCGCCCGACCCTGGGGAGGGCGCTTTGAGCCGCCGGGGCGGGAGCGCTTTATGGCGGCCAAGCCCCTCTGGCGATTGAGCTTTTTCCAACGCTGCCATGCGCCCTCCCCGGAGGGAGGGTCGGGCGCGGCCCGGGCTGGTCGCCCGGGCAACATTGTTTCCCTGCATTTGGCGCAGAACGATTTCCCGGTTTTGATCCGCAAGCTATGGATGGCCATTACTTTTTCAGCGGCCTGCCAACCCTCGCGGGGCGGACGGCTGACCGAGGCGCTGCGCCTTTTCCGTTGGACCTGCCGCGCGCAGGGCATTGTCATCGCGCGCAGCCCTTGCCTATGCTGCGCGCCAGACCCGGAGTTGCGCCATGCCCCCTGCCGACGCCCCCCACCCCTATGCGGCGCTGCCGGTCGCCGCTTTCTGGCGCAGCGCCGTGGCGGACCGCGCACCCGAGGACATCACCGGGCTGTGGCAGCCGAAATTCGCGCTGACGCCCGAGGATGGGATCGCCACCTTCGGGTCGTGCTTTGCCCAGCATATCGGCCGCGCACTGCGCGCGCGCGGCTATCGCTGGGTGAGCGCCGAGCCGCCGCCGCGCGGCCTGCCGCGGCGAGTGGCGCGGCAATACGGCTACGGGCAGTTCTCGGCGCGCACCGGCAATATCTACACCCCAACCCTGTTGCTGCAATGGCTGCGCTGGGCGTTTCGCGAGGCGCCCATGCCGCGCACGCACTGGCGCGAGGGCGCGCGGTTTCGCGACCCCTGGCGCCCGCGCATCGAGCCCGAGGGGTTCGCCAGCCCCAAGGAGTTGCGCGACCTGCGCCGCGTCACGCTGCGCGCGCTGCGCAATGCCGTGCGCAATGCGCGGGTCTTCGTCTTTACCCTGGGGCTGACCGAGCGCTGGATGGACCGCGAGAGCGGGCATGAATTTCCCCTCTGCCCCGGCACGGCGGGCGGGCGCTTCGACCCCGAGCGCCACAGCTTTGCCCCGCTCGACTACGCGCAGGCGCTGGAGGCGATGACCGCCGCGCTCGATCTGCTGCGGGGCGCGAACCCCGATCTGCGCATCCTGCTCACCGTCTCGCCCGTGGCCCTGGCCGCGACTGCCAGCGGCGGGCATGTGCTGACCGCGACGACGGGCTCCAAGGCGATCCTGCGCGCAGTGGCGGGGCATCTGGCCGGGTCGCGCGACGACACCGATTATTTCCCGGCCTACGAGATCATCACCAGCCCGGTCTATGGCGGGCGCTTCCTGGCCCCCGATCAGCGGCAGGTCACGCCCGAGGGCGTGGCCTTCGTGATGGACAGCTTCTTTCGCGACATGGCCGCACGGTTTCCCGAAAGCGCCGCCCCCGCCCCGCCTGAACCCCGCGCACCCCTTCGCAGCCGCGGCGACACGATCTGCGAGGAGGAGCTTCTCGCCGCCTTCGGGCCGCGGGCATGATCCGGCTGTGCATCCTCGGCAACAGCCATGTCGCGGCGCTGAAACAGGCGAGCGCCGGATTTTGCGCCGAGCACGCGCAGGCGCGGCTGACCTTCTTCGCCGCCGTCTCGCGCGACAGCCGGGCGATGCGCGTGACCGGGGACAGCTACGCTCCGACCACGGACGCGCTTGCCGCGCAGTTCCGCCTGACCTCGGGCGGGGCCGAGGCGATCGCGGCCACCGCCCATGACGCCTTCCTGCTCTATGGCTTCGGCGGGCGGGGCGCGCCCGAGGACCGGCCCGCAAACTACAGCCACGCCCTGCGCGAGAAGACGGTTCTAGCGCGGCTGCGGACCGAC
>LFIK01000485.1_pt1 | contig 29867 bp, 37 predicted proteins | sample 643401 | NCBI WGS metagenome assembly LFIK01 (sample SAMN03777447, study PRJNA286221) | soda lake metagenome | biome: soda lake; feature: Kulunda steppe; material: water; isolation source: sample T5-Br brine of Lake Tanatar-5 | place: Russia: Kulunda steppe | collected 2010-07
CTGGTTCCGAGCAGCAATGCGTCTTTATAATTCTCTGACCCGATGCAACAGCTCGACAATGAAAAAGATTTTGCAGGCTGACATGCGGCTGAGCTCAAGGTCCGATGATTGTTGGTCCTCCCATATTCTGTCAGCCATGGATGGCACACTCCCACATCTTCCAACAGAAGCTGCTGAATTGTGAGCCTATTGATCTCAGTCGATTTGTCATGGACCTCAGGACCAGCGCCTTTTTCCAACACACACCCAAGAGAGCGCAACAGTAAACGCTTAACCTATCATCAGTGGTGCGCTCCTCCTACTAAAAGGGCCTTGGTTGGGCATTCTTCCTACAGTCTTCCCAAATACATGTTCCTTGACCTCCCCCATGATGTCATCCGCAATGTGGCTCGGTTCAGACTTCGTGTCCACACTCTTCGCTATGAGATAGCTACTTGGAATCACAGGTCTCCCCTAAATTGTGACCTTTGTGAGGCTGATGATAATGTCCAGGATGAACAATATGTCCTTTTTCATTGCACACATCCCCAGGTGGTTTCTCTCCGCAGGAAATATGCTCCTTTGTTCTCACAGGCAGGATCTCATGATGTGTCCGCTTTTTTAAACCAGAACAACGATAAACTTCCTTTTTTCCTTCATGAATTAATCGCTTTTTATGAGCAGGCTAGCAGTCGCAATTCTTGACTGAAGGCTTTATCCTCGTAAACCTTGTATCCAAGAGGGACGCTACATTGTTATAGACATAGGTTTCTAGGTTAAAAGGAAAAGAGCTGTCAGCTAGGTGAAGGTCAGAGCATGGGTCCAGGCGATCCCAAACGCTCCTCTTGTTTGAGAATGATTAAGCTTACTCGTAGGTGCCTCCAATCATTGTGAGTGAGCAGAGCTTGAGGATACTTATTTTGGGAATCCAAAATGTTACCAGGTGTTATTTCCTTGAGATGGGCTATCATTGCATTTGAGGGTGACTGCGTGTCCTTGGGAGTTATGATCACCAGTGGTAAGAATGACAGCATCTTAGGATAAACTTGAGAAGAGAGATTTGAAAGACAAGCACCGAATCTACAGGCTCACTCTCACTGTGACACCAATAAAGTAGAGATGCACCAAAATTTAAGCAAACAATTTCAGTTACCAGTGTTAGGATGAACAGCGCTGTCAGCAGAAGCGCTAACAGTGCACACATAGTACAGCGATGGAAGCTCAGGTCTATGTTAGTTTATGCAATGGCAGCCTGCAAGAAGGAGGTGCCTCCATGTGGATCTTGTCATTTATTGCCAATGCAACTTCACAGATGGCAGCATGCATTATGGATATGTCTACAAGTTCAGAACACACTACCTAGGGCTTTGCCACAATCTAGGAAAAGACCGCAGACTTGAGAGAAATCAGTACAATCGATGATTCGCCCAGGTCAAACCAATTTCTAGGCTCAAGGCCGTCCTGATGTGGTAAAAAATATGGTGGAGGGACACCGGTGCCAGTGCAGGGGCTTGTGGGGGGCTGGCATGCATGGGTTGAATTTGCGGAGTGAAGCAGACAGCCTTGATCCTTGCTGCACGAGGCCGAACCAATTCCGTTCTAATCATGGCCAGATCATCCGGATGTGAACAACTTAAGGCTCCTTAAATCCTAGGGTTGGTAATCAGAGCTGAGCACCTTGCCAGAAATTTTGTCTGTAATGCAATGGCACACGCGCATGCTTCAGAGCCTGGGATGCACTCACACAAGCAGCATTGCAGGGGCCAGATTGGTGCCCTGGGTGAGCCCCAGGTGAGGGAATTGATCACTTGAATCATGAGCTTGAATCATGAAAGGCAGAAGAAAACTACCTGTACAGCGCAGCCAGCGTGGCCAATGAAATAAGCCAGTGGCATTCCACTTCCTCATCCTTAGATGTGCTAAGATGCATGATCAAACTTCCGGTTGATCATTCAACCAAACTGGTCAGAACTTGGCTTGAACTTGGCCCGAATACTGGACGGGCTAGGGAGGTTGATGCGCTCCGCAGCAGCCTCTGCTTGACTCAAGTGCATCTCTTGAAGCTCTTCAACCTGGGGTGCGTTAAATGATGAGACAGGCGGCTCGCAAACTGTTGCTGCGTATGAGTTTTGCATGGCATTGAACCAGCACTCTGCAGTTACGGGCCAGGCCGGGGCAGGGTGGTGCTTGCCTGCCCACCAGCCATGGATCCTGTGTCAGCTGTTGGGAGGTCCCGACTAACTCCAACCAAATCCCAGTTCCAAATCCTGCTGGGCTCACTCCAGTTCCCATAAGGCAACAATACAACATTGGATTCCACCGCAGCTTTTGCACTGGCAGCAATGCGTGCGCCCAACCCTTTGCAGAGCGGCCCACCTGCTGGACCCGCTCCAATGCCGCACATGCCTCCTGGACACCAGAGGAGTCATGCGAGTCAAGCTGGCCGGCCTCCTGATTTTCATCAGGTCCGGTGGAATCTCGCCTCGCCTCGGCAACCACCCTCTCGAGAATGGAGTGCAAGCGCCAAAGCTCATCCTGTGTGCGTGGGTGCGATGATGAGAGCACGGCAGGTGCTCATCCATGCCGTTGCCGGTGGTGCGCACCTGGTAGCATGCTTAAGGCGAGCGGTCTGCAGGGCCGGACATGCAAGATACAAGAAGCATGACAGGCACCACCCCAAAGCCCTGCATGGTATCTCGAGCCCATCAGGTGCCGATCAGAGCCCTGAGCAGGCACGGCTTGCTGCACGCAGTACCACACAGCAAATCACCTGTCATTGGCTATGCATGTGTCTCAGTGCCTGTTCTGCTTGCAGGGGCTCAGGGCACGCAGCCTTGCTGGTGAACAGGCAGCTGGCTCACCTCCAGCTGGGAGTTGTACTCATTCTCAGCGACCCAGTGCTCTCTCGCAGCTGCAACTTCTATGGCCAGCTCCGCCTGGACCTGGGCAGACACCTGCTGCTCTGTGCCCATGCGCTCATACCTGCACCCAACAGAGGGAGGGTGTGGCACGCTCACCCACAGACAGCCTCTGATGTGGGCACGGGAAGTGGCCCTGCTCGCCAGGCCAGCAATACGTGTGCAATCCAGTCTCGCAGTGTTTGGCCAGATGTGCACCAGAGACCACGCGTCCCAGCCAAGACACGCGCGTCCCAGCCAAGACAAGCGCGGCAAGCATAACCAGAGACCAGCATAACCAGAGACCAGCATAACCAGAGACCACGCGTCCCAGCCAAGACAAGCGCGGCAAGCATAAACAGTGGGGTGGGAGTGGCAGCCACAAGCAGCAGGGTGGGAGCGGCGGTCCTGCCCATGTCAGACCCTGACCCCAAACCCAAGTGGAATCGCAAGAGCTGGAAGTCACCCAGTGCCGTGGGCATATGTGCCCATAGTTTGACTCACTCATCCCATGTGCCCATAGTTTGACTTACTCATCCAACGTGCCGACTCACCCATCCAATGTGCCCATACTTTGGCTCACTCATCCAATGTGCCCATAGTTTGACTCACCCATCCTATGTGCCCATAGTTTGGCTCACTCATCCAATGCGCCCATTGTTTGACTCACCCATCCTATGTGCCCATACTTTGGCTCACCCATCCTATGTGCCCATAGTTTGACTCACTCATCCAATGTGCCCATGGTTTGGCTCACTCATCCAATGTGCCCATAGTATGGCTCACTCATCCAATGTGCCCATAGTTTGACTCACCCATCCTATGTGCCCATAGTTTGGCTCACTCATCCAATGTGCCTATAGTTTTGACTCACTCATTTAATGTGCTGCAATGCAGTGTTAACCACCACCATTAGTTGTGGTCCATACACCAAAGATCAGCGGGACACAGCCTTTCTGCCAAAGCGAGCATGGTGCCGAACAGGAGAGCCGCCAGACACCAAGCCTGTTCGCAACAGCGCAGCATGCAAGCCATTTCATATGCTTGGTGACGGCAAATCTCACAAGCAACAGCACTGCTTTCTGACGTTTGCATGCCTCTGCTTTACCAAGTGCGCAGCACTGCAGCGTATCCGCCCTTCAGACAACCTTACCTTTGGGCCACACTGCTCAAGTAAGCCTGCATCTCCTTGACCGCCCCTATGAGCTCCACGCGCGTCATCATTTCAAATCCATTGAAGACCGGAAAGCTGGAGCCTGTGAGAGTAATGGTTCAGAACCAATGGGCCTAGGGCAGCTGGAAGTATGTAGGCAGTGCGCAGCTGTGGGCGGTAGACATCAAGCAGGAACTGGGACAGCAAAGAAAGCACTACATAGGCAGGCAACGCGCGACAAAAGCAGTTACCAGGAAGACCATGGGCGTGCTGGACTGACCCTGGCACATGGCTTGGGGCCCCACAGGCGTTCTGTGTGGCCTTTGGAAACAGGGTAACAGTGTTGGAAGGAGCAGCAAGCATATGGGGTCCTGCAGCTAGACTCTGAGGCCCTGCATGGATGCAAATGAAGGATCTGGTGGGATCATCGGCCAACCGCTTTACCTTTGGGCGCAGCAACCAGCACACTGGCAGCAGCCCTCTGGCAGAGCCCTCTGATAGAGCCCTCTGGCAGCAGCCCTCTGGCAGAACCCTCTGGCAGAGCCCACTGTGTTCACGTCTGCATAGCTAACTGCAGATTAAGTCTTACTGGTACGGGGTGGGCTCAGCACACAGCACACAGCACACCTGAGGCGTGCAGCAGTCCACCAGCTGGCATGCTGGGGGTGTGCCCAGGATGGAGGGCCCAGCTTTGGAGAGGCACCGACAGTCCTAAGCTGTTGTCCAGGAGGTGCGAGGTGACATGTGACTGAGGGGCAGGCGGGTACTGCGAAGCACACAGCAGGCCCAGCACCTCTGCGTTCAAACCATAGCTCATCCACAGAAGTGTTGTCAAAAGGGCATCCAGCGTTTAATGTCCCGTTGATCCACAAAACGAGAGCTGCGCAGGCATGAGCACACCCTCTTGCAGCTGCAGCAACAGCACGGCTTCATGCCCCCCCGGCGGCCTCTAGCACTGTGGGCGGGGGCAATGCCAGAGACCTCACACAGCGTTGGTGCCTAAGAGAAAAGCACTTGCTACCAGCGTTGTTTGAATACACAATACACACTAGCGCCTATGGAGTTGGGAGGTTGCATGAGGTGCTTTCCTGACATATGGGGCAGGATGCCGGAGGACATGGAAGTGTGAGTACCTCAGTTGACCTCTGCAAGCACTCCTCATGCATGGACCTGGGAGACCCTTGCAAAGCAAGCATTCCCTTCAGCAGGCAGTAATTCTGGCAGATTGTATTTAACAGCGGACACCTCTCCATTGGAAAGGCAGGGCATGGAATTGTGAGCCCCCTGTGCTGCTTGATGAGGCGGAGCAAGCAAGAAGAGCTGCTATTTTGCAGCATGCCTGACCGCATGCAGTTAGCCTCTCACTTCCAAGTTGGGCAGGACCCTGGGGGCTGAAAACATATTTTATGAAGAGCGCGGCCTCTCTATTCCATATGTGTCCTTAACCAGACACAAGGTGGAGGCGCAATTATCTAATCGTCACACACACCTGCGGCTCTCCCTCCCCAGGCCCCAATTCCCAACCACCACTTGAGTTGGGGTGCGCGCTCTTTGGCCTGCTGCGTAGCATGATGCCCTTCTGAGGCGTGGCAGTGAGCATGCGCACGGAGAAGCCGCCCTGGGGCTGGTCCGGCTGCTGCTGGTATCTGCGCGCATGTTTGTGAGTTGTATGTGCGCATCATCAATCGGCTGGGCACACTCCCGTGACTGCTCTCAACGCTTGTCTGTATGGTGTTCAAGGCATGGACTGTTCAAAAGTCTGATGCAGCGCACACACACCTCAGCAAGGCCTGGCCATGCTGCACATGCAAGCACAGCCGCTGCATGATGGCACAGTGTGGTGCAAGACTAAGGGCTGGTCCATCATTTGCTGGGCCAAATGCACTGGTTTGCTGGGCAGAGTCCACCCATTTGCTGGGCTGAGGGCATTGGCAAACAGAGCCCCCTGCATTCCCAGCAACGTGCTGCCTCAGAGATTGCATACTCACACATTGTGCTTCAGCAGGGGCGGCGCCGCACCCTGCGCACCCAGCTGGGTTGGCCACCATGCATACTGCGCCCCCCGCTGCGTGGGCGGGGACAGGGAGCGGGCCGCTGGCAACTGCTGAGGCGGTGATGCGCCTGGCTGTGGCGATTGCTGCTGCAGTTGTGTGTGCAGGACCCCCGGGCATGCAGACTGAGGCCTGCGCGTGGGCTGCAGCGCTGCCCCCCTGCTGCTCCCCCTGACCCTGCTGCTCAGCCCGCTGGCACAGTGCCCCAGGTGCACACCACCCGCGCCTTCAGCCAAGCAGCCATGCGGGGTCAGGACGGCGGCGGCTGCTTTGGCAGAGACCTCCGCGTGCTCTGCTGCGCTCTGAGCGCCAGCTAGCAGCGGCTGTGGGGGGGCACAAGGCAGGGGTGGAGTGGATGAGGCTGGTGGAGCGGGCAGGTGCTTTAGGTGGCAGGCAGTGGGCACAGGTGGTAGGCCTGTCCATGCATTGAGTGAGCAGCTGCCAGCACCGTCTGGGAGGGGGCCATAGGGCAGGGGGGAGCTCGCTCGCTATGCGGGGCAATGGCAAGTCCAAAGGGTAGGAAAGGCCTTCTAGTGGAATTCATGAAAGAGCAAAATAAGTCAGCAACAAGCTGTGAGCTGCTAGCCGGTGCCTTGAGTAAATGGATTAGAGGGCAAGCTTGCAAGAACAAAATGGCACCCTCGCTCTTTATGCTGTCATCTTGCGGCCCCTTGCGCACGGCCTTAAAATAGAGCAGGCAGCATTCAGACGGTCAGCAGCACAGCCCATGCTGCAATCCTAGCCTGTACGCACTGAGCACTGGCAACGCTCACAGGGACCAAAACCAGGGACAGGCCTACGGATACCTGCAGGCTGTCGCCTAGGCTGTGCCCTGGGCTGGAGGGCTCTTGTCCCTCCCGCTGTGTGTACACACGCCACACGCCGTTTGGGTCCAAGTAGGATGCATGCAGCCGCTCGAACATGCCACCCCAGCGCGTCGCGTCTTCAATGCTGCCGTGCAGGTTGCCAGTTGGGCGTGCGCCAAACACCTGTGCTCACAGCAGCCCCACACATAGAACAACCGTCTGGCTGAATTTAGCAGTAAGGTTCCTTGACATGTAATCGCAACTACGGGCGGAGTGGAGTCGTGCATATGGGTGCTTTTGGCACCACACCCTCGGCAAGAAAGCTCCCAAGAAAGCCCTTGTGGCGGCACACTCAAGGCGAGCGCACCCAGGGGCAGGTTGTGCTGCTGCAGCCCTAAGTTTCAGTGGCTGAATGAAAGGGGGGTAGAAAGGGTGGATTCCCAGAGCAAGGGCCCACCAGGGAAGAGGACAGCATCCCTGCAACCGCAGCACTTGAGCCTGCCTTAAATAGGCAGTGGCAAGATCCCGTACACGATCCAAAACTGAGAGGTGCACAGCCATGGTGCTTTTTGGCTTGTGCCTATCCATATGCACCTGTGGGCAGCGTCTTATGGCTGTCTGAATATGCCACGCACATGACCTTCCAGGAGTACACGTTGCGATGGAAGCTGGCCAGCTTGCTTGGACCAACGTGGATCCCAGAGGTTGCCGCCAAGGGCAGCAGGACTGCGCCCCCACAGAATTTCAGATTTCAGCCATGCCGTCCACGCTGGCGCACAAAATCAGCACCTTACCTGCGGACCCTTGCGGCCCATAAACGTTGACACACCCACTCCTGTCCGGGGCCCTCTGACTCCAGGCAGCTGTGCAGAGAATGGGACGTACCTGCATGCATCACATGCAGGCATTGTGCGGTCTCAGGTACCTGAGGGCAACAGGGGCACCTGGGCATGCACACAGATTAGCCTGGCTGACAACAATCAGCATGGGGCAACATACCAAACTGATGCATATCAGTCTGTCCTCTGGCAAATTTGGAACCAGGAGCAGTCCCAAAAATCAAGCAATCCTCTAAGTACTATTCTAGCACTCTACCGGACGCTGCATCTCACATGAACTAGGCTTCAGCTTCCTGAGTGACAGTTGTGCACGGGTGCACAGAAGACCGCAGCTTGTCCCTATATTCCATGCCTGCCAAACTTAAAGAGCCTGTCCATAACAGGCTTCTGTTATGGAAGCAACAGCCCTCAACCATCTGCAACCCATTCTTTCCCTACCTGCTGTGCACTGAAAAGTGCCACCTCCTGCATCTTTTTAAACAATTTGTTGCTAGGCAATCAGCCTGGCAACGCTCACCTCAGGCCTGGATCACCAGCAGCTGCATCCCCAGCTTGCTCGAAGTGTTGGTCATCCCTTCCATCCCAGTCAGCACCAAGTGCGCTGCTTGCACAGCTGGCACGGTCGCCACGAGAAGCAAACAAGGCAGCCATGCTTGCTTCCTGCGCACCACGGCAATAAGAATATTTGCCTTTTTGGCGGTCAAGCGACCACGCCAGCCCCAACTCTAACAGGAGTTTGACTCCCGGTAGAAGGGCTCCATAGAACAGACCACTTGACCAGGCAGCATCCATGAGTGATGCATGACATCTGGGAAGCACCCTATGTCCAGCACCCTTGGCTGAAGGACCTCGGCATGCATAGTACCCACATATTTTAAGGAACCAGCTGCCCCAACGGCACAAGATGATGCCAGGGCCCCTTGGATCCAAGCACCACCCACCTGCTGCGCATTGTCATCCTGCTCATCCTCTCCCCGCAGCCCAGCGTCCACGCCATGGAAAGCGACGGAACGCGCGCTTGCGGGGTGTGTGCCTTTGGCTCCTTGCGCAGGCTGCGCACCACCTGGGCCAGACACAGCTGAATTGGTTGCCCCAGGGACGAGGCTGCATTTGCTCCTTGGAGGGCCCACAGCGCCCGACAGGCTGACCCGCACGCTCTGTAGGGCAGGCAGTGTTTTGGCACACGGGCAGGGGGTTGACACCCGCATTGATTCAGGACAAACCCACTGGCGTCGGACATGACCGCATGGCATGCCGACAACCGCATTGCGTGTTGATAACTGTATGGTGTGGGGTGTCTTGATGCCGCAACTGCTGTCGGGCTTAATGAGGGAGGTTCACGCCCACAACCTGGCTCACGCTCAAACAAACCCACAAACACACACAAACACACACACACACACACACTCCCTTGGCCTGGTTTGGGGATTGGGCAAGTGCAGTCAGCAAAGGCCGTTGGCTCAGGTTTTGGGACCCCGTCACAAGCACAGCACTGCAGCGATTCAATGTCGGTTTTGTATGCTGAGGCAAATTTGCCCAGCAATGATGCCTTGTTGCTGAAGGTGCTCTGCTCCAGAGAGGATAGTTTGTTTTGCCCCAGCCACACTCGTTTTGGGGCCTGCCAACCTCCTGCACGTGAACACCTGGTCAAGCGCACTCAAGCCACAAGCAGGGTGCAGTAACCACCTCTGTTGAGAAAAATTCTGGCGTTCATGGACGGCCCAAAGATTCCTGCATCCATATCCACACTCACTGCCAATTTTTGGATTTTTCTGCTGCTGCTGCGCAGCAAGTCACTGAGGTCATTGGGGTCAAGCAAGAAGCGCTGGCTGACAGAGGAGCGGCGGTGAGAAAGGTAGCCCTGCACCTCCTGCTCCTGCTGGGCCCCTCCTGCTGGGCCTCCAAATTCATCCTCCAGCGTCTGCGCATGTGCAAGGGCACATGCTTGGTTGAACACATGCACACTGCATGTATGCGTGTTGGTGCGTGTGTTTTGTGTGTGTGTGCGTGTGTGTCTGCGCCTGGGTTAATGTGTGCATCCACCCATGCCATGAGAGTTGTGTCAGTTCCTGAATTGCCCTCCCGACCCAACTGTGTGCCTCTCAATGCATACATTCATACATTGATGTTTGCGAGAGTTTTATATAATGGCAGCTGCATGGATGCTTGCAGCAAGCGCTTTATACTCACCTCGCTGGAATCAGTGAGACACTGCCTACAGTGCTTGGGCGCAACTTATTGAGGCACTGCCTGCAGTGCCTGGGCGCAACTTATTGAGGCACTGACTGAGCAAGCATAAGACATCCTGCTGGGAATGGCAAGACAATGCCTGCCCGTGCCAGATCACACCACTTGTACAATCCACAATGCCTTCAGCACCGTTCAGAGCAGATGCATGCAATTAAAACTAAGGTCTGGACAGCCTGCATGTCAACCAGCTTGTGCTTAGGGAATGAGTCAAGCACCGACCGTCTACGGGTTGGATGGTTCTGAAGGAGTGCAGCCACAGCTATGGTTCAAATTGCTTCAATTTAAACATTACAGGCATTGTGCAACATCAGGATAGAGGGTTTAGGTCAGCTGGGCAGCCATGGGGCCATGCAACATGGTTACTACTCACCTGCACCAGCTCTAGCAGCTCCTGGTTGCCTGCGATTACCCTCTGCTGCAGATGACTTGCGAGGTCTTCTTCTTCTCCACCCCCTCCTCCTCCTTCTGATCCCAGTGCAGGCACGGATGCGCCTGACAGTGTGTCTTGGACCTGAAGCAAGGCATGATATGCTCATTTGCAACTCCTCCAAACACAGGCAGAGGAGCAAGCTGCAGGAACCAGGCCAATCGCGGTCTTTTTTTGCAAACTTTTGGCAACATGATAGACCTTGCCGTGCTTGCTGATTGTTGGGAGCAGACATAGATATTAGCTGGACATGACCTCTGATACAGCACTGTTGCTGTTGCAATCAATACTCCATGCGATGGAGGTGCTCTGCGGCTCCCAACTTTAAATCAACTTTGCTGAGGTGCAGACTGCGCTTTACAGGATGACAGTGACAGGCTGCTGTGCTCAAACACACTTCTTAACTTGGAGGTGCCACAACCTGCTTCTCTGTCGAATGAAAGCTGACTGACACACAAGGGCAGTCCGTGCAGTCATGCAGACCTGTGCATTGCAGCAAAGCCTAGGTGACGTGCTGGAGCCTCTGCAAAGGAGCTTCCAAATGCACAGGGTAGCAGGTCTAGAGGCAGCCCAGGGTATGCCGACCTACGTCCAGTGTCAATGCTGTCAATGCCAGAACCCTGGAACTCGTCCAGGGTCAATGCTGTCAATGCTAGATCCCTGAAGCCACCTGTGCGCTGCGCTGCGTTGCTGCCCTGCACGGAGCAAAACACTTGTGCATTGTCCAGAATATTTCAGTGACAATACCTTGGTTGCGCCCGTTCTCAGCCGATCGAGCAGGCGCATCCTTCTATTTAGTTCAACTTCGACTGTGAGCTCCTGCTGTTGAATAGATGAGGACCTGTGAGGTCGCAGAGCACATCCAGCGGGGCATTACTCTCAATCCTTCACACCAGCTTGGCAAGCAGAGCAGAAAAGCCCTCCTAAGAATTCAGAGACAATTAGCATGCTTTACACCATTTCCAGATCCCATTTGTCGGGGATAGGGTGCTAAAACTTGAAACACTCAAACAGATAGGGAGGCAAGGCGCAAGGCAAACCTTGGGCAGACTGTATGACCACTTAATCCCTAGGTCATTTCAGAATTTTGCAGGGGGTGCACATTCCAAACAAGTAGTGCAGACATGCCATGGCCAGAAACAAGGGCCTTAGCTGGGTGTGTACTGAAGGCCCCTCACTGTGCATTATCTCTTGCCACTGACCTGGTCATCGAAGACAGCAGTCAAGGAACGGGTGAGTGCTGACTGGGCAAATACACATCTAGGCAATCCACACAAAATGTCCCCTAAGTGTGCAATGCTTGCAATTTGTAATTGAGCATCACATCACTTCTGTGCAATCCATACCCTTGAAGCTCCTTCAGGTCCGTCTGCAGCCGCCTGACCAATGCCTTGAGCTCCTTGATCTCTGACTCAGCCATCTGACCCAAGAAAGAACCAGCAAAACAGGCAAAAGATGATTTGGAGCAAGCAATAGGTGCAGTCTCACTGTGGTGGCTAAAAGGCCAGTCCCTGGTTGCATTGAAGGGATGCATAACAGACTGTGGTTTGGCCTCACACGAAAGTGGCGGCCCACTTTTGCAGGACATCTGCTCAGCCCCTAAATTCGATGAGCGCATGTGCCTCTGAGCCACTTAGTTGATCAGTTGATCAGCGCCCGGGTCACTTGATTACCTAGTCTAAGTAGTATGCAGATCCACATGACATCCTGACCATGAGCCACGCAAAAAGCAGGGCAGCTCACACTCTCCGTCACAAGGCCCCCACCTGCAGATGTGCGTCTGACTTTGCAAGCTTGGTGCCCGCCGACTTAGGTGTAACGGTCTGCGCCTGTGCTGCAGCTTTGTCATGTATTGCCCTGCGTGGAGCATCCATTCAGTGGGCCTCTGACAAATACGCCATCTGAAAGGGAGTGTGATGCATGAGAGGGCAATGCGCGCTTACGTCCGCAATGCCGATGTTTCAGGAGCCACACAGTCCTAAGGCAGGCACTGCCAGAGATCATCCAGCTGCCGGCTTTGGCCCCCCACTTTCTAACATGTGAGTGCCTGTGTGTTTGCGTGTTAGGGTGTTGGCAAGGCCCCCTGATTTTTTGTGTGTGTCCTATCAAGGCCTCTGACTTCATTGTCTCGCACAACCTAGTTTGACAGACTAGCACGACCCTATGTGTACCCCTAGCAGCACACATGCAAATACAGGGACACCAACCGCTGCAAATCTGGCAAACACAAAAGGTGGGGCAGAAAGAAGTAGCATGTGCTTGTATTCTGCTGACGGCCTCTTCACGTGCTCATGTGTAGAAAGTGCCTCACGTGCCCTTGCGCGGGCCGTGCCAGAGCGGACATGTGGAAAGTGCATGCACATAAGCACGTGCACATACTCACGCTTTTGCCTCTGCACTCTTCAGCTGCTCCTTAAGCTTCGCCACAGTCTTCTCCAGGCTGCTGATCTGAGCCACTGATTTGTCAGGGCTTAGCCCTCTGCTGCCCCTGCTCCCATGCTGTTTCAAGCTCTTCTTGTGTGCAGGACCACTTCCCGCCTCTTCTTGCTCAGCACCCTCACTGCCTTCCCCCTTTGCCTGTGCTGCTCGCTCTATGTCTATGTTGGAAGCAGCCTTGTCTTCACTCTCTTGCTGCTCCAATCCAGGATCTGCACTGCCCTCATTTTCAGGTGCCCCCATTTCAATGCTGCCCTCTGCATTGCTGCGGCCCAGGTCCTGAGTTGGCTCAGCTGCTTTTGGCAGGCCGTTTTTGTTCCTGGAAGTCTTGCTCTTGCTGCAACACGGGTGAAAGGACACACACATTTTCTTCATTCAAACAAGCATTGGGGCCCGGCAATGCAGAGGGCATCTGTGCTTGCATCAGGGTTGCAAGGCATCATTACCCTAACAACTCCAACAACACATCAGTACAAAGCACGTACTAGCAAGAAGTGGGTTGGGGATGCACCTATTTGTACAGTGCGTCAAAAAAATCCAAATAAGCTGGCGATCAAGACAACCAAGCCAAGGGCGGGCATCATCAGCAGTGAGGCTTGCGAGGCAGCCTTGGAATTCATAGCAATCGTTGGCGCTCAAAACAGTGATGGCATTTAATTCTGCTGCTGCTGCTGCTGCTGCTGCTGCTGCTGCTTCAACCCAGTCTAGCCCCCTTCTGAGGAATGTGACTCTTTCTGTTTGCGGACGCACCTGAATGGCTGGCGCGCAGGCGAGGCTCGTGAGCCACTTCTCTCTGATGCAGCAGCACCAGCACCAGCAGAGGCAGCTGCAGAATTGGCACGTGGAGGAGACTTCATGCGGGCTTCCTTGAGTTCCTTGTTCAACTGAAGTTGCAGTGAGAGTGGGCGGTATGTGGTGTATGGTAATGCTCAGGTCAGGCATTTCAACAACATTTTGTGTGCTCATAGTATCTCACCCTGACGCTGTTTTGCACAGCCAAAGTAAGCCAGGCGGTCCAACGACATTGTGTGCGCTAATACTATGAGTCATAGTATCTAACCCTGACGGTGTTCTGCACAGCCAAAGTAGGCCAGCCGTTCCAACAACATTGCGTGCGCTCATACTATGAGTCATAGTATCTAACCCTGATGGTGTTCTGCACAGCCAGAGTGGGCCAGGCGGTCCAATAATTGTGTGCGTGCAAAGTGTCTCACCCTGACAATGTCTTGCACAGGCAAATCCAAGCAATACATGCACCCACCTTCTCCACCTCGGCAGCCTTGAACTTCATGGAAACCTGGAGCTTAGCATGCTCATTTTGGAGCCTGTCTAAATCTTTCCTGAGCTTCTGGACTTCAGCACCTCCATCCCCGCCTTGCTTAATAGGAGTGCTACCAGCCTGTGGCGTAACCTGCACAGTACCAAAGAAAGAGGACCTGGAGCTGACTGAAGCCTGCAGGGGATGGCACAAGCACATCTGCTTGTGAATGAGCATCTCAAATGATGGCTGTCTCAGAAACCCCTCTGATAGAGAAGGCAGGCGTGGCAAATGACTCTCATTTCACCCTACATTGTTTTCATTTTGGTGCAAAGAATATACCAAAGTTTCCACTCTTCAAATGCATGCAGTGTATTCATCAAGATCTTTGCAAACACCTCTGGCAGGTGTGGAGTGAAAAGCATACAGAACATACGCGAAGCGTTGACACTATTAATATTGTTTTGATTGGTGGCCTCTTTGAAACTGCTCTTTAGTAGGAAACCATGGTGTATGACAAAGGAAATTCTTGTTTGACAGCACTCAGCTGCATTTTTGTCAGCACAAGCTGGAAAACAAGTGCACTGGCGTCTAGACTTTAAACAATCAGTTGCCTTGTGCGCTACATTTAATGGATCTCAATGCAAATACGCACAGAAAAGGGGTTGTATTAGAGATCATACGAATATTGCCAGGTGTCCTTCAAATGCAAGTTGTACTAAGCCAATTACAGCAATCTATACTGATGTTTTGGCCCGTCACGCTAATTTCACACCTTCCCAGAGTTTTTGCCTGCAGAATCTCCATCAGTGGCCTTTGCTTTTCCAACCTGCTCCTTGGCAGTTTCAGCTGCCTGTGCAAGCTGTACCTGCACGCACAGCACATGGAAGACATAAAAGATAAAAGACACGAGGCAAGCCTCTGGGCCAATGGCACTTTTGGTTCTGCTCTGCTGTCTACTCATCACTGCGTGCATCTGCCAGCCACAGAGGAATATTCTCCGACTGCTAGCGTAACAAAATCAGGCACAGCCAGGAACCACTGAGGCGTGGTCTTTGCACCAAAATTCAAAGCCAAAGCAAGCTCCCTGAGCCCAAAGATAAAACCAATCGTGCAGATCTTATTCATCAACTGCGTGAGCATCATTCGAAGCTCTTTTGGACTTTTAAACAATATCCTGGCAGCGATCCGAAAACAATCAAGCAAGTCAAAGAAGTCAACAAGCATGCAGCGCCACACCTCAGCCCCATGTAGCTTGGTAATAAGGGAAGCATTTTCCGCACGAGTAGCTTCCAAGTCGCTCTCAGCCTTTGCTGCCTGTGCACAACACCAAGCACAAGGAAAACATCTCACTACACGATCCTAATAGCCATTTCGCATCAATGCTTGAAGCCTGAAAATCCTCTTGGGTCTTGCAACACTGGGACATTTGTCTTTGATCACAGCACGTCATGCTCACTTCACAACGTGCATTCCTGAGCACGATTTTGGAAGGTCTATAAAATCCGCGAATCCGTGTCTGCAAGTACGTCCAATGATTTGGTAAAATAGCAGAGAGGGCTACCTGAGCAAAAAGGTCGGATACGTTCCTTTTTAATTGCAGTCTGTTGTCATAAGAATAGGCTACTGATAAAATTTGGGGCTGAAAGTGATGACTATTGGGGCCATGACGGGTGATCAGCTGTTGGCATAGAGTGAACATATAATGAGCCACTCTGCCCCAATCAGAGCCCAGTTTACCTTTACAACACCACCATAGTATTTCCTTCCAATGTTCCAAAGTTAAAATAGATGCTAAAATCCAGGTTTGGAGGACCTTATACCACGCCCTTATACTGGATTTTTGTCAGGCTGGGTCTTTGTACTTTATTTCTATTGGAATCATTTTGGTTTATATGCAAGGACACTTAAAAACACAGAAACATGTAATTTTGTACGGAGGGTAATCTGATGTGGAGATTTGGCTGTAAAAAGGAAGGTCCACGGCACGGGCGCGTTCCTTTTCAAGCTAGGCGCGGGCGATAAGGCAGTCTCCCCGACAGGCATCTCTCAAGGTCAGGTGCTCTGTACAGCTTACAAATAGGGTTGCTAAGCTGACCGTACCCTGTGAGCTTTCAAAAGCATACCCTTTTTGGGCCCCAGATAGCGCCGTCTGGTAAAAGTAAGTACGCGAATAATTCAAAATGTGTGTACGTGTGTATAACACATCCCTGATTTGAAGCCATAAGCACTGTGCTTGGATAAGTCTGCAAGGTATTTGTCTCCCTAAGGCAGCTCAATCTTTCAACAAAAAGAAAATGGCTGTAAAAGAATGAAATGCACTGACTCACCTGATTGGCATACATCTCGACTTTGGCATTGGCTGCATCTACCTGGCCTTTGAACCCATTCAGCTCCATTTTTAATTGACGAACAGTTGCTTCAACTGAAAGGCAGGAAAGGCATGGTCAGGCTGAAGGGCAATTTCTCTGGGTTGAGGATCTTATTTGATAAGAACGGCTAGGTGAATGTAGTAAACAAAGCGAATCCATAAGGGTGAGATACATTTGACCACCATGACACTTTGTGCGCTTGACAGATGCGGAGCTTGTTCTGGCAACAAGGTGTGCTAGCGGCGAGTTCAAGCAGTGCAGCCCAGAAAACAAGGGCTTCAATTGTCACTTTCACAAATTAGCCCTCATCCTGGCCTTGCCAATACCATACAATTGTGCACAGACTTTGAGTGTGAAGGTAACAGCTGTTGCTGCTGTTTGCTGTTTGCAAATAGATCTTTTTCTGGATGTTTTCTTACTACCATAAGCTCATTTGATAGGCAAGATGCTGAGCACACCATGTTTTGCATGACTGTGCACCACACAATTACCTAGGGCCTGTTGTCCAGCTGATACTTTGGCTGCATCAGCCTCTGGCTCCGCAGCTGCTTGCTTGCCAGGCACTGCACGCTGTGCAGAAATTACTTGCTTCTGTGCAACCTCATACTTAATGTTCATTCCTGCAAGTCTGCACATAACAAAATACAGGAACATTAGAGATTAAGACATTTGTAGGAGAGGACATGGGGTGCTTGCAAGTGCTGACACAGTGTGCAAATTAGCAAGGACATTGTCGCAGTGCAAAGTTATCATTTATCAAGACCCGTTTCCTCTCAATTGTCAGAAATACCTCAGCAGAACATTAGGATTGCTGACACTGAAGGGCAGGTTTTACAAAAATTTTAAATGGCAGTCTTGGCAAACCAGGAAAACTTACTAGCCATGGCAAACGCAACAACTCACTGCTGCTTGGTATCTTCCAAGTCTGTCTTCATCTTTTTATGCTTCTCTCGGAGATCCTTAAGCTCAGCCATATCTGCTGCTGCTTCCTTCTCCCACGCAATGCGCATCTGCATGCCCAAGCAATGAAGCCAAAGGTCTGGTTCAGCCCATACCCTCTTGTTAAATTTCTATTATAGAATTAAGCTGTGCCAGCTGCTCAGACAACGCCAGAAAATCTTGACCTTGCCAGAAACGTGCCGGTCCAGCCACACCCCAAAGAACTTTGACACAATGTCCAACCCAACATCAGAAAAATGGGCGCAGGTCTCTTTTTGGGTGCGTCTTGCTTATGATGCATTGCTCTGCTCCCAATGCATTGATTCCTTGCAAGCCGTCTTTCCGTACATTGGGGATACATGTGGCAACCTGGACACAAATTCAGCCTAGACAATGTGCAAGGTGAAAATCAGGCAGCACAGGAACATGACTGGAATCCAATTCACTCGCTAGTAGCGTTGAGCTCCTGAGCTTATAGCTGCATCTGCTTCCACACCTTCAATACATTCCCCAATGAACAGGCCAAGCACTTCCGGCGCAGACACTTCTGATTATGACCAAACAGACGTAAGCCTTCTTACACGATGCTCACCGTATTAAAACGGAGCTCCACTTCTTCTTGCACTGTAGCATTCCAGTAGGCACGTAAAGAAGCTCCCACACCAATTCCACCAGTCTTGGGCTGCTTTGACTCTTCCTCCAGCTGTTCCGCATCCACGTGCTCATCAATATTCTGACTAGTGTCGCTGCAAGGTGCAAGGGGGTTATGCCATTGAGTTAATGAGTTATTCCATTGAGCCTATGGGTTTGCAAGCACAGTTGCATGTGCAGCGACGCATCAGTGTAAGCATCCATGATCCATCTCTCCTCCATGGTTGCGTGATGCTGACTAAGTTGATGCTGACTAAAACCTTCTTGCTTAAACGTCAGGTTGCGATTGCATCTCGCTTGGTGGCTCTCTCTCTCGGAAATCTCAGGTGCTTTGCAACCCAGTTCTCAATACTGGCTAGTACTCAGCCCTGTACTAAGTACACAGTATCAGTACTCAGTGCAGAGGTGCTTTGCACCACAATGAAGGGCTGGGATCTGAGGTGATCCAAGATTCACCTTAAATTCTTGGGCAGGCATGCTCTACTGTGTGCATTGACACACCTAGTAGAGCTCCTAGCGACCAAGTACCAATCTTCAAAATGTTTGAATCGAGCAAATAAGGCCTTCTTGCAAATACATGCATGCAGCTTTAACCTTGCATGTCCCTTCGCATGTAACTAAATACCACACCCCTCTGTATTTGCTTGCAAATGCACCAAGCGCACCCACCGCTTCTTTGTGACCGAAGAAGCCCAGTGGGTCAAGGCAGACAGGATTTCCCTGCGCTGAATGAGGCGCTTGTGCAGGGCTGGGACTGACTTGGCGTCTGTAGCTTGATGCTTCATCAGGAACTCCTCGCGCTGCGCCCTGGAAGCACACACAGAATAAACAAAGCTGGACCGTTTTGCGTGCAAATGCAAAGCGGGCATATGATACGCGAACGGGCTTCTTTCTAAATGCACACAACCTCTGCTTACATCAAAAGGACTAATGGATTTTGACCATGCTCAGGTGGCTGCCCTGCCAGCCCAGTCTGCACGGGTTGCTGCCCTGACAGCCCAGTCTGCACGGGTAGCTGCCCTAACAGCACAGCCTACACGGGTAGCTGCCCTGACAGCATGGCCCATGGGGGAAGATACACGGATAGCTGCTTGGATGGAGCACCCTCTGGAGCAAGCTCAGAGCAGCCGCAAGGGCGTATGGGGCAGGATAAGCCAAGGAGTGGAATCACTGGTTGGGACAGTTTGGCAAGCTGCTCAGCATATGCGCACGTGTTGGGCAGGGCCACCAGGCTCCTCTGCTCGTGACCTAGCCATCCCTGTGGGCCGAGACAGCCCTCCTCCTGAGGTCAAATTCTGGCAGTTGGCCCAACCTGGGTGGAAACCAGAGCCGGATGTGTTCGAGATGCCTGACGCAGACAAACTGCATGCCATGATTTTTGATCACATTATGAGGATGAACATAAGGGCCTCCCCTGGATTTGATCTCATCTCTGCCCCTTTCATTAAGCATGCTGTCAAGGTAGCTCTTGTGGAAGGCAGTAGGAAGCCCCAGCATATCAACGTGTTAGCTCCCCACTTGACACGGCTATTTGCGCTGATGATGGAGTTGGCTAGTATCCCTGCCTATTGGAAGGAGGCTAGGCTTTACAAGAAAGGTCCGGTCCTGGATCCAGGGAACTATTGCATGCTAGCAGTGAGTGGCACGTTGTACAGGCTGTATGCCAATGTGCTGCAAGATTAGGTAACAAGTTGGTGTGAGGCTAAGAAAAAGATCCCTGACACACAGTTTGGGTTCTATCCACGCCGCAACACTTTGCAGCCCATGTTAATTCTTAGGCACCTTCAGCATGCAGCGCAAGCTAAACGCCCCAGCATTTCACCCAGACTACTGCCGCTTTTATTGATTTCAAACAAGTTTTTAAAACTATCCCACGGGATACCCTTCGGGACCACTTGCACCGCAATTGCATACCTTCCTCCTTGCTCAACATTACAAAGGATCTGTACGCAGAAGATGCATGCATTCTAGTGGATGGTCCCAAGCGTGTTCGTGCCGTGCCCACACGAGGAGTCAAATAGGGCTGTCCTTTGTCCCCTCTGCTATTTGCACTCAATATTAATGATATTGATTCCATTGCGGAGGGTGTAGAAGGAGCGATAACTGGCTCTAGCACCATACGTGTCGCCCACATGCTTTATGCAGACGACTTGTGTCTAATTACAAATAGGCCAGACCAACTGCAAACCATGCTCAATCGATTGGACAAGTATACCAAGAGGAAAGGGTTAAACATCAATACTACTAAGTCTGAAGTTGTACATTTTAACTCACATGGCTTTAACATCCGCGCTTTCAGTGTGGGGGTGCTCGGCTAGCCAACAAGGACTCATTCAAATACCTAGGCATGGTTTTCTATAGGATCCATAACATTGCCAAATCTGCTGAGCATACGCTTTTGGCTGGTTGTCACAGAATTAGATAATTTGCGCGAGAGCACCATTTGACTGACAGGCCCCATGCTCTCCACTGGTTGGCTAAACGCTACGCTATTCCCGCCAGTATGTATGCTTGCCAGATCCGGGGCACATGGTTCATGAAGAGGGGCAGCGACTTAGCCAGCCCCCTTCAAACTGCGCATTCGTGCTTTCTCCAATGTATGCTTGGTGTGAAAAGAACCACGCCTAACTGGGCTATGTTGCGAGAGTGTGGACAGGAGCCTTTGCAGTTTTATTGGTTCCGCGCTGCTGCTAAGTTTTTAGCTCTTTACTCAGTGGGAATGGTGGCTTGCTCAAGAGGATCGTGCATGCAGACATTGCTCTCTGTGCTTCTTACAGAAAGTGCTGGACTGCGGAGTTCATAGAGGCGTGTGAGGGTCAACGTGCGTCAGATAGGTATATCAATTGCATTAAGGCTGCAATTCCCCTTCCACTGCAAGACCTTGTAGTCGATTTGCGTGAGCGCTTGCGTGCGGTATGGAGGGACTTAAGGGACTACCTATCATGCATGGATGGCCTCGCATCTCAAGCCAAGCACCGCGCGGGGCCCTCCCCATTTGCTGCCTAGATACCTACAGATGGAGTTGAGTAGGCACGTGCTTTGTAACATTGCTCGATTTTGCTTGCGTCCCCATACCCTGTGCTGAAACATGCTGTTGGCAAAACCACAATAGGAACTATGACAGATGTGACTTGCATGATGTCCAGGATGAAAAACATAACCTTTTTTATGCTCTTGCTAAAAAATGAGCTATTTGAGAAGGTAATTTGCAGAACAATTTGCTGATTTTACTGATAGGATTTACATTGGTGACACAGGTGCTTTTTACTGTGACAACATCAGTTCTGAGGATGTGAGATTGTTTCTTGTGAAGCAGACGTACAAATCACTTCTTTTTCTTTCTGAGATTATGGATATTTTGTCTGGCTCGCAGTGCCCAGCAAGCCCAGCAGTCAACCCATCTGGCTGGAGGTTTTAACCCATTGTAACTTTGACCATGCTCAGGGCCTGAGCTGGGGAGGGCCTGTGATGGTTAACTTCCATTCAATTGTAAACAAGTCAATTGCAAGGCCCAATGAATGAATGGTCTCTAAAAGCCTGGCCCAGCCTGCTTGCGTAAATTCAGGCCCCTGGCTATGCTGCCTGCATAGCCTCTGTCACCCCTTTCATTTGTTTCAACGCACTCACTTCAGCTTCTCTGGGTCAAGGACTTCAGCATTTTCACCGTCATTGTCAATGATCTGCACAGTCAGACCAAGTGGCACATACTTTGTTCAGAGTGCCTTTGATGCATTCTGATGCATCTCCGCTTTCATGATCATGAAATAGTTGGGAGCTTCTGCCATTCAAAGGAAGAAGACAATGGAAGAACTTACCTGAAGGATGGAAAGCCGTGATCCATCTGCACCCCGCTGCACCTCCCCTGCAACCATGTACATTATCCAGCAGCATTTGCAAGCAAGGCAAATAAAAAAGCACGCTTTGCAAGTATGATGTTTACATGGAGGTATTTGAGCAACTTGCTTTTTGTATCATTGCAGTGTGGGCAGCGTACAAGCTACAACTCGCAGTGCAATCAGCTTTGCCAAACTTAAGGTTCACCTGTCTGTTTACCTTGCCAAATTAGCAAAACCTAAGCACACAGACGCACACATCACCACACCTGACCTGGAAACACTTTTAAAAAACCACCCAAGGGCGTGTTGTCAATGCCGCAATCACACAAAGCTCCTTACCCTCCCAGGATGAACACCCCATTCAGAAAAGTAGTGATTGGGGGGGGGGCCATTGCATGGACCAGCAAGCGCGCTGCTTGCCTTGCATTCCAAGAGTGACCCCAGAGGAAGAGGACAATTATCCCACAATCCATCCCACCTGGTTGGTCCTCGCCCAAGAATATGGCGTTGCCAGTCTGAGATTTCCTGTGGAGAAGAAATGTTTTTGCCAAAACTGATGGTATGCCGTGTTGTAATCCAACTTCACGCTTAACGCGCATGCATGGGCATCCCACATTTCATGTTTCCTCTGTGTCAAATTATCGAGAAAAGCTGCTTTTCTGTGAGACTGTGTAGAGAGGGGCAGGCGGTCAGGCAACCAGTCAGGCTTTGCTGGAGGGCTGGGTCCTTGCAGAGGTCCACTCCATGCACAAGCAGGCACATTGACTTCCTCATCACTTTTGGGATGACATCAATTCCTTAGATCATGACTCTCAACCAACCCTGCTGTCCCACACAGCACCAGTATGACGCTGGCTTCCTCCAACTTTCCATATGCTGTGTAAGTAGCAGCAAGAGCAAGGGGCTGCTTGCACAAACCAAGACAGCCTTATGCTTACTTAAGGCATGACGGTGGCCAACATGCAGGCGGAGGTGAAATTCTCCAGCCACGCAGCCACCCTACGCAGGCCTTGGACAAGGCTGAGAGCAGTTTGACACATGTCCTTCTCTCAGTGCATCCAAAAGTCAACCTGTCAACTGCTAGACAAAATCAATAGCTTACTGGACCTTAAAATTAGCACATGTCCCGTCCCTCTACTGGTGTGCCCACCTGTCCCTCTACTGGTGTGCCCACCTGTCTGAGCGACTAGCCCCACTCTCAGAGGCCCTCAAGGAGGGCTGCTTGTCTGTGAACTTGCGTGGGGGTGGGGGTCCGGGCGCAGCATGCTTCCTGTGGCCCCCTTTGACCAATGACGGCCTCAGTGCAGCTGCACGTGCTGCAGCGGAGATGTGCTTGGAGGGGTGCTGCTGGGAGGGGCCAGCCTCCCCAGGCGCTGCTTGTGTGGCGCTTAGGTCATGGCTTGCGGCTTTAAGGCCCGCTCCAGAGGCAGAGCCCTGCCTGAGGGGGAGCAGCTCATCGAGGTTGCCCGAAATCCGCACATGCTTAGATGCTGCCCCAGGAGAGGGGGGTGTGGATGTGCTAGGCTCGGAGGGCTGCTGATCCTGTGGAGGTGATGTGTATGGCTGCTGGGGGTGCTGTGAGGCCTGGGGTAGCACTGCAGGTGGGAGAGGGCGAGCGGGCACGGCCAGCATGGTGAGGCATGCGTCAAAAAAGCTCACCCTGACAGCCCATGGGTTAGTCAACCTGAGGCATTCTGTAAGTCAAACCACTGACATCTAATACTTGAAGTTAAAGCCTAAATACCAGACCAGCCCGACTGTCCCAACCATCACTGACAAATCGGTGATTGGTGCTGGTATTGAAGTATGGATTTCACTGCTTCTTCTTAGAAAGACAGCACTGTTGCTCACTGCTTCTCCCTTTCTTCACCACTGCTACCACTGGTATAAAGCTAGCATCAATAAAAGAAATGTATCCAGATGCTCACATGAAAGTCGCATGCACATTGGACTTGTCAAAAACATAAGGGACATTAGGGACACCAAGAGAAGTCTGCACCTGGGGATCCTCGAGAATAAAGAATATGAATTTAACATGGCTCATTGGTACCCCACCTGGAAGAGGTCTAGCTGCTATGTCCCTGAGCGCCTTGCTGCGCTTCTTCTTTCCACCTAATGCCTCTGTCAGTGCGCGCTGTGAAATAAGAGAGGCTGAATCCTCAGTATTTTCCATGCGTGAAAGTTGCTAAGCCAACCTGGCCCTGTGGAGAGGGCCAAAGTTGTCACACTACATGTCACTGCCAGCTACAAGCATCAACATGCCGGTACTCAAATGTCGATCCAAAAATTTATCAGCGAAATAAGTGCTTTCTACGTTACTAAAAAGTGCAGCCTGCGGAAGCCAATTGTTCTATGTACTATGTCACTTTGTGTTCCATGCTGTCTCTATTCATTTTGGCACATGCAAGCTTTTAGGGTACGTGAAGCATTAGAAACTCGCTTCCTCTCAATGCCTCAATAATATTGCATAGGACATTTACATCCTCTCAGTACCTCAGTACCATTGCAAGGCATGAGCAACAACCTGGACCTCATAGAATGTCTCTTGAAACGGTCTTTCCATCGCATGCCTCGCATTCATGCTGGTAGCACTCCACCCAGCTTCTCCACAGATGTTCGAATTGCAACCCAGCAGTTCAGGTAAGCAGCAGTCCAGGTTCGAAGGATTACGCTGAAGTGTGGAGCATAGGAGCACGGAAATGGGACAAATGAGTCTTGAAGTTTTGACATGATTTGTCCCAAGGCGGCTTACTTTCTCCACTTCCCATGCAGATCAATTTGTTTGAGACAGGTTTTGCTTCCGAGAGCAGAAGATGCTGAAATGAGAAAGGCATGGTCCCAAAACATGCCTACCTTAGGACGCTTGGTACTGCAGGTGAGAGCATGGGATTGCAGGGTCTATTTTGCCTTACAGTTAAGTTGCCGTTTGAATCAAGTATACATTTTCCAGCAGCATCTTTGCCAAGGGACCCAACACATTTTTAACGCGTGCGTGTGCGCACACACAAACACACACACATGCGCACATGTACACAAACATACACATACCAACACACATGCACGCACACATGCGCAAGCGTGCAAGAACACACACACACACACACACATGCTCACGCACATGCTCACACACATACAAACACACACAAAAATGTTTTTTTGTTGTGATACGAGGCCACACACGCTTGTTTCAAGTGCTCTTATTGCACACACAGCTCTTCAGTCAAGATCCAGAATACCAAGTCAAAGTAAAGGAACTAGTGGAAATCAAGACAGCGCTGCATCATGCCCAGATGCTGGCAGGAATTGAGAAGCCCAACATTCCAAAAGAGCGCGCGCTTCTTATTCGCCAAAAGTATGAAGAGCGAAGGCAGGAGGTGGGTGCCCTGCTTGTGCCAGTGATGAGGGAAGGATTGGATACTCGAAATTAAGCTTGGAAATATTGCCAAACGTCCTGCCTTCTGAGTAAAGACAATGTGTCGGTGGTTGGGCATTGGTAATTGTTTTGTGCATACACATCTTGGAGCCAAAGCTCAAGTGAGCTTCCCTAATCTCTGCAGGTGCAAAGACAGATTGATAGCTTGTGCGCAACGGCAGTGTCTAACCAACACTTTCGAGATCTGCAACCCTTCCTTGAAAAGGTGCACGTTGTCACATTCTCTTTTTGCCTTAACATACTATAAGTTGAACAATTCAATTAAGTGCCAGGATCCTTTGTAAAAACCTTGAGGACTTAGTAAGGCATGAAACTTCTGCTGCTGACGCACATTTAAAATCCCAGGGGAAATGCACGAGCATATGCTTGAGGTGCATGTGGCGCATGGAACTTTGTAATACAGAGTCTGTATAACAATGACTGGTGTGAGCGTTCCTACCAAGCAAATGTCAAAGCGGTGAGAGTGATGCACTGGGGCCAATGAATTGCCCCTGCCCAGCTTTCTATACTTATGCCCCTCACATTCTCACCTTCAACCTTACTGTATGTGTCTCACGCTAGTCCTGTGAAACATCAAACCCCCGGGATTATTAGATTTGTGGCCTTATTCAAGGTTGTGGTGGGCCCTAGGCAATCCTTGAGCTTCAATAGTGGACCTTTGCACAAGGCACGCTGCCAGTCATCGGTTCTGTCTATGCTGACTTGTTGGATATCAGGACTTACATATAATCATTAATGGTATGTATTATGAAATAAATGGTACGTGTTTAAAATGCATGTGCATGCTCATAGGCACGACCGCAAGGTGTGTGCTTTTGTGTGCTTTGGCCTCAGGTTCTTGATGTAGAACCTAGAGGATTGTCCATCAAGCAGCAGGACGGCACAATAGCGGAGATCCAGGTGTCTTCCATGTTGCTTTCTGCTCTTCCTCCTGGCTTCTCCCTGTATCTCTCTTGCAACATTGTGGCTGTGGATGGCACAGTCACGGGGTGAGTATTTTCTCAAGGATCCAACTCAGATTATTGCAAGACTGAGATTCCCAACACAAATGTCCATGTGTGGTCCCAAAGATAGAATGCAGCAGGATATGTAATTAGCCACTGTACCCCAGCAGCAACAAAGCACACATTCAAAAAGAAGGAAGGCGCGCTTGCCTGACATCTGCAGGAGCGTGGAGCATCAAAAAGGAGAGATAGATGCCTTGGTGGCAGGTCCCGATGGTACTGCACAGCTTCTCATTGAAGTCAAAACAGCCAAGGTGTCTATTGATTGTCCGCCTTAGTCTGACAATTTTGCAATGCATGGTATTAGCCAGCATATGGAATCCCTCTTCATTCTGAGCAACAAAGCTTTCCTCCCATGTCACAAACTGCAGGGCAACCCTTACCTTACGCTTCACGAAGATGTTAGAAAGATGAACAACTTAATTGGGAAGGTACATGGCATGCTTGTTTGAGGATCTTAATGTCACATTTATGCTTTAGTATATTACTTACGGGAAGCAACCATGCACAGCTTCTAGAATTCAGCCCACCATTAACAAATTTTTTTTGTTCATGAGCAGGTGCGCGGAAAAAATGTCACTATGCTTTGCTTCTTGGGAGGGCAGGCTGTGGCCAGTGATAGGGAGGGGCAGGCCGAGATCAGCATGCCATTCAGCAAGGACCTTGACCATGTGTACATACTTGGCTCTGCTGATCGTGGGCCTGGATCCCTACACAGCGCGCGCCGCAGCCTAGCCTCGAAGGAAGTTGGGTGGGTGTGCATCAAAAGCTTTTTCGCGCCAATAAGAATGAGGTTGTCCTGCTATGCTTGCTGGTCAATCATTGGTGAGAATGGCTCGCATGTTCAAATCATTTGTATTTTACTTTCCAGGCGCATGCTCAGTAAGAGAGCTGACTTGTGGAGAGACACGAAATTGCTAGAGATTGACCCAGATTATGTGACATTGCAGGTATGTTTACCAATACAAAAGGTAGGGCTGTGGGAAAGCGCATTTATATGTAAAGGGATCAGCGTTTGCAAATTGCATTTAGTGCGTTATAGCGCTATATAGCACTATAAAAATTTTCAGGTATGCGCGTGCCAAAATCGAAACTCGAAGATTCACATGTGGCCCTAAGAATATAATTATGCGAATATTGGCAGAAATGGGGACGAGCCATGTATAAATTGGGGATGGATGGCTTGCAGCCCCATGTCCAGGGCAGTACCACCCCTGCAGACCTCTTCAAGGGTACGAAAGCAGGTCCTCTTAAGAAGTGGTGTGAGGTTTACAATGAAGATTCAGCCAGAGCGGGGCTGTGTGATGGATTGCAAGTATTACAAGCCAACCTCAGCCCCACAAACCCTAGGACAATGCAGCATCACAACTGCATGCAGCAAGCACTGGTAGCAGAAGGGGTTTGCACAATCCCCAAGGAGCATGCCAGGGAGGAGGAGGAGAAAAAGGTGAGGAGGAGCCTTGAGGTAGACTGTGTTGGAAAGCCAGTGGCCAAGAAGCAGCATATCAGCTCCTCAATGGGCCCCGCACAGCACAAGCAGTTTCATTGTCTCATGGCCATTCATTTCATCAATTGTTAGGTCCGCTTCATCAAGCTGGAGTGCCCTGCGCTCGAGTGAGTTGAGTCCACGCAAGCAGCTCCATGCAAGCAGCCATGCAGCGAGCAGAAGTAGCATTAGCACCAGCACCAGCACCAGCACCAGCAGAAGATTTTGAAGAGCAGGCAGTAGAAGAGAGCAATCAGCGTTGGGTAGCAATCAGCACTTGAGAGCGGACAGCTAGGGAGCTCCTCGAGTGCCTTGGAACACAAGCATGTTCTTCAGATCACAATGCACCTGATCTGAAGGGCCAACCTGTCAACATTACACTTTACATGCAGCATTTCAAGGGGATGTACAGAGCTGTCGTAAGCATCAAGGGAATTGAGGAATGAGGGGCCCAGGGGTACTAAGGCATGTGCCCGTACATGAGTAGGAGTGAAACCGGTTAGTGCCAGATATAGCGCTATATCTGGTTGCTAGAAGCCCCCAGCCCCGACAGAACTAAGTCCAAGCCGCGGGCAAAGCACCGCGGCGGGCCCAGGCATACGTCACTAGTTAAATCATCTTGGTCACACTCCGGATAGCCCTGCGCCCTGACGCCGCAAGAATTTCACGGAAGCAAATGATAAAGTTGTTGACGCCCTTCAGAAGAGGTCCGGGACCTGGGCTCCGCAAGACGGCGGATGGATATTGCATAGATATTGCACGGACCGGCACCTTGAGACTCCGCTTGAGATTGTGTCATAACAACAGATAAGTGCACCTTACCGTCGACGCCGTCAAGACGTTTTTTACGATAGGGTCCGTATATTACGGTAAAAAAAACGTAAATTACGGCGTAAATCGTAGAACACCGTATACGGCGGTATGACGTTTCAAAGAACGCCGTAAATTTGCGAATGACACCGTATTTGCACAACTCTGATTTTAATGCCTAGCATTGTATTTTATGTCCACGTGAATGCGCTGAGATGCAGTCGCGAAGCTTCTGGTCAAAGCTTCAGCACGGAGCCAAAGCTGCGTGGAGCGCGCGCCTACAATATGTATTAACAACCATATTTTCTGGAATTCATAATTTCGAAATGCCGAAGTGCAATTGCAAAGCTTCCGGTCGAGCTCCAGCACGAAAACTATGCTGCTTAGAATACATATAATGTAATCTTTAACACTATTATTCGTAATTGGACCCGGATGCGCTAAAGTGCAATTGTGAAGCTTCCAACACGTTGAATGTTCACCACTGAACCTGCGTTGCGTTGATATGAACTTAAAGTTATCACATAAGGCTTCCAGTCTTTCCTGAGGGAACATTGACCCATTCTCCGGAAATTGCATCCGCTGATCAGCGGCACTCAGTGTTCCCATGTAATCCTATCAATAAATGTCTCCATTTCCGGGAATGACATCCTTAGATTGCTTGCATGCTGCTCGTGCACGCTTGCACCTAGGTGCAGGCCTGCAGCATGCTTTGGAAACCTGTCTATGAGGAACCCGCGGCTTGGCACTGATGCTTGTTTTTTCTTTTCTTTTTTGTATGGGGGCATCGTACAGGGTGCTGAACCTCCATTCCGATTTTGATACCGGAATTTGAAGTGCAAGGTGGAGTTCTGGCAGATATAGAAGCTGAAATGTAGCGAAGTATAGCGCTGTATCGCTATTTCGCTAGATAGCGCTATTTGGCACTATAGAATTGCCTCATATAGCGCTACATGCCGATCCCTATATTTGTATCAGGGCTGGGCGATTTTGACGTAATTGAGATTTGCACTGTAATTTACCAGTGGTAATTTACCAGTGGTAATTTACGGTGCATATTACGCCGTCAGACGTCACACACCGTAAATTACGGTGCATTTGTGAATGACGGTGAGAAATCGTAAGTGACGGTGGTGTTTGACCGTCAGGGGCTCAAATCGCCCTGAGTAAACTCACGCACACAAGAGTAAGCTCAAGGGGCACGCGCCTATGAGCGCCATCTCCCCGATTCTCCCAAAAC
>LFIK01000486.1_pt1 | contig 29834 bp, 23 predicted proteins | sample 643401 | NCBI WGS metagenome assembly LFIK01 (sample SAMN03777447, study PRJNA286221) | soda lake metagenome | biome: soda lake; feature: Kulunda steppe; material: water; isolation source: sample T5-Br brine of Lake Tanatar-5 | place: Russia: Kulunda steppe | collected 2010-07
AACCGTACCTCAAACACTTTCCTTTGGCCTCAAATTGTGAAGAAAGGTGAAAGTGGAGTCTGCTCTGCACGGCTAAGGAGGGGAAACTATGTGGAAGCTCCTACCAATCGGTACAGGGCATAAAACTTCGGAGAGCTTTGTACAAGGAAGGTTCCTGATATGCTCGACAAAGACAAATGGATCATCTTCATTCTTCTCATGAGTCGTGCTGCAGATAAGTGTGCACCTCAAGAAGCAGTGGTACCAATACAGCTTTCCCTCCAATTTGTATATTTTCTGTTGGAACGGTGGGCAGATGCACCCGCAGGAGGGTGGTCAGCTTGACGATGCATCAACCTGGAGAATGACGGCCAGGCATGAGCTCCCCTTTGGAGATTGCAATTTGACTTGTTGCAAACAATGACGGGTAAAAGCACTTCTGGTCTGAGCTGTCCTCTGCAAATTGCACCAGCGTGGCCTGGCAAGGTCACTTAACCTTCCAGAGGCGCTTTCAAAACCTTTGTGCATCCATCAGTTCCCTTCCTTGCAATAAGGAGTGCACTCATTAAGTTCCTTCCTCTTGAAGGATCTCGCAGATCTTTGTTTGGAAATGGGATGTGTAGCCCAAAGCAAGCAAAAGACTGCTCTTGTCTAGATTTTGCCACACTGGTGCATCCAACACCGAACAGAGCGAATCCAAAATCCCCCCTTTCCTTGATTGGCTGGGGGGAGGAAGCTGATTTCTTGCCAATGATCTGCTGTGCGAGCACTTGCAGCTTTTAGAAAAATGTGCAAGTGCGTTGTGAAAGTGTTTGAGTAGTTCTCCATCGATAAGATGTGATGGGCAGCTTGCAAGCTGGCCTATTTCCTGCAGCCCCCAGTTGTGCACCAACTCCTTGCACTGTGGGGGTAAATCTGTGTGGGTAAAAAGTAGGCCAATGGGTTCTTCACAGAACTCCATCTCTTTGCAAAGACAGTTCGAGAAGGGCTTTGTATCTGCCACGTCTTTTGCGCAAGCATCACCTCTGGACAAGTCAACCATTGCAAATGCGCCATCCTGTGTATTAAGTGTCTCCCTTTGTGTCTGACAATAATTAGGAGGCTCCTCATTTGGACTTTCTTCAAAATGCACGGATTTTCGTCTTTTGTTGCATGTCTTACTCCAAGAGTTGAAACTTTGGTCCTGCTGTGCAGCTTTAAGGCTCTGCGAAGTCAGTTGGTTTTCCTGCAATGTGCACCTCTGAGGACTCATTACTTGACGCTTATCATGGGCAGCCATTTCCCCAATGTCCTCAGCCTCATTTGGTCTGCTACTAGGCCATGAAACATTTTCCCTGGTGTCAACAGCAGGTGTAGGATATTCTATGGCAGTGTGCTGTGGAAGCATCCCTCCTTTGTGGGATGGCACATCTTCTCGTGCATTTGGGATCAACTCGACCAAAGGCTGAACGTGCAGAGATTCGAGGAACTCAAGCAGGTCGTTCATGTTCTCTGGACAGGCAGCGCCAGGCATTGACAGAAGCCTTTTTGTGTGCCTGAGTACTTGCGTTAACACGTCGTTTACTGCTCCATCTATGCATCCCTCGCCATTCCCAAGTTCTACTGCAATCTTGTTCTGGGTAGCCGAAGCTTTCTGAAGCCCCGCAGAGGAATCCCTACTTTTACAGACAGTGTTTGAAAAAGTGCCCAATGCCGAAGACAGCGAGCTTGCATCTTCTAGTATATCAAGAACTGGCAACACAGCAAGTGCAAAGACAGGACTCTCCAGTAGGAAACCATCCAATCTGTGTACAAGATGGATCCAGCACTGAAATGCAGCTTGGTTGATGACCTTCCTTGAAGATTTGAGCCCTAGTAGGATTGGCTGTGTGAGCAAGGATAGATGCTTTCTAGAGCTCAACATACGCTGACGGGCCAGCCCGATAACAAAGGATTGCCACGCCTGAAAAGCCTCAGCGTACAGAACAGTGTCTTTGCTTCCGAAGCACTTTTCTAGAACTTTCAACATCTTATTGACGTAATATGTACTTTCAAGCATGCACCCACTCAATAAAATAAAGGCACTCCATACCTGGATTGCATGTGCAGCACTGGTAGACGCACGGCCTATGCTGAACTCCATTGCAGCGATGATGTTTTTGTTTGTAATACAGTCTGCCAAGCACTTGCTAAGCTCTGTTGGCGGTCCTGCATCTCCAAATGCTCTTACTGCACACTGTAAGCAATCCAAGGCTTTGTTGCTGACTTCCTCGTCATCTTCAAACAGGAGACATGCGGCTGGCATGATCCACACGTGGTGGTCACACATGATTTCCGGCATGCTCCCCATCAGTCTTTCGACAGCCTTGAGTGATTCTAGTGTGGCAGTGCTGGAATTGAAGGGATTGTTGATGCCGTACACCAATGCTTCGATGATGGAGGGAAACACTTTCTTCACTTTCCCTGCATCGAATGTTTGCATGGAGAGGCACCAGACGGCCAGGTTCAAAATGCTTTTCCTGTCGGTGGTCAGTGCAAGGCTGACAAGTGCTCGGAGCACGAAATCTACCTCTTCTTCGCCGCAGATGGTTGAAAAAGGTTTCAGAGCCACGAAGTATCCCAGAAGCTTGAGTGCACGATGTGCAAGGTGGGTGTCGGCAGCTTGTCCGTCTTCGCACAGGGCTTGCAACACCTGGCGAGGCGTCTTCATCGTCTCGTCCAAGTCGTCCAATCCTTCAGGCGGGTGGTGCTGCAGGTGCTTCACCATGTTGGCGTACTCTTCCGCCCTTTGACACGCATCTTCGCCGCGCGAATTCCACATCCACGTCGCCATCGCGCTCGTGCGCTTCGTTCCGACGTGGTCCAGATGGGCTTCGACCCGAGCTTGAAAGGAAGCTCGTTTCCAATCGGAAGGGGATTCGTGTTCCAATCGAAAGGAAGGACAGTCGGGTCTGTTTTCGTTTCGTCGTGTGCAACCGAAGCGGTGTCGTGCGCCATCACGACACACGTCGTGGAAGCGAAGACGCAGCAAGCGCATGCTGTTGCACCGCGAGACGAAACGTGCGCTTGACGATGGACGCTGCTGCGTCCTGCTGTGCGCATGGAGGCGGTGCTGTCGGAACTGTGCACGTGACAGGATGGGTCCAGCGCAGGGTGGAGGGCAGTCGAGTCGCGACGAAGGAAGGCCACGGAAAGGAAACCCACCAAGCACGCCGACAAGCTGCAACAAACGCAGATGAAATGACGAAGAACGCTGCAGTACAACCATTACGATTCAGTAGAACTTGTAGTGCTTCTTCACGGCCTGGGTCACCTTCCAAGTGCAGGACATCCCCGCAGGAAACGAAACCAAATCTCCACCCTGGAAAGACGCCGATTCTCCGCTGTCCGCTTTCACTTCCACCTCTCCTTCCAACAAGTAGCACGTCTCGTTCTGGTCGTACGTCCACGGGAATTCGCTTGCTTCGCACGTCCAAATCGGCCACGAGAACACCCCTTCAGACTGGAGGGATTCGACGGATGGTGCGCGCACCACGCGTATCTCTCCTGGAGCGGCCTTCAAGCCAGCTTTTGCTACCATTCGACCGGTGCGAGACGCGTTTCGTGCGCCTGTTGGTGCTCGAAATGTCGCGTGCGTCAACGCCATTCTCCACGTCCGCTTCGAAAACTCACCTCGACCATTTGCCCAGCCAACGTCAGAATCTTTCGAAGATATCGATCCAACATTTCGATACTTCGATGGCGTGGATGGTTCCGGAACAGTCCTCCTTGGCCAAGATGAAACTTGACATCAACACCATTCTGTGCACGATGGAAAAGGCAGCCAAGATTCGATGCAATGATGCTCTCGTCTAGAACGGTGCAACGTCAAGAGACGAACGTGGACTTAAATAACGCGAGCTTTCGCGGACCAATTCATTGCCGCTCGCATTCCTTGGAGATGGGGACATGCTCTCTTCCGTTTCAAGGGATTCAAAACACGAAAAAGTCGTTGAGAGCGTCTTCAAGCAATAAGAAACAACGACATATGAGTGTTTCTATTCCTCAATTTTTCGTTCCCCACCGATGAGAAACGATAGGAATGTTCAACAATACGATTGGATGACGTGGATCCATAGACCTCTCCCTTCGCTCCTCATATGCAAAATAGTGTATCCACCCTTGTTGACCCAGCATGGCTTCGTCCGCTTCTCTAAAACCGATGGGAGCGTAGTAAATCCGTGGCGAATACGAATCCTTGCTACACAAGACACCAAACTGCAAGGAGAAAGCTCGTCTACGCCCGCGTAGAGACTTTGAAGAAGGAATAGTATTTTTCTAGGGTCTTCACGACCCAAGCCGTGAAAATCGTGCTCACATCTTTCCCGCCATCTTAGCGCCTTCAGCACTTCTGTATCACCCCTTCTACGCTTACTGCACATGACGCCAATCCTTCTCTTGCAAGAGAACAACCACACCAAGGTAATTGCACCACTGACGATCATACCTAATGGCTTCAAGAATGCGAGTCTCCAATAGAGACACACGAAGTAAGCACAATTTGGGCGTTCTCACATGTATGTTGCGCCTTGTCAATTTGGGAAACACTCAGGGATTGTTCGAGACAACATCGTAAACATTGATGAACGTCGAACTTTGAAGCATCTTCTTACGAAAGTGGAGGATACCGAGGGGGATGACATGCCCTCAACAAACAAAATCTCGTTCTTTGTCATGAACCAAATATTGATGTACCTGGCATCCCCATTAGCGATTTGAGCGGTCGAATCAACCTCCGTGAAAACGGTCATGAAGGGCTCGATATGCCATCAGCACGCCAAGGTAGTGGTCGAATCTTTGGACGCTACCTTCGTTCTCGATTATCACTCTTCCATGTGTCGAACGGTTCGTCCGTTGGTTGTTTACTCGTTCCACTAATATTTGTGAAACTTTATATTTTCTTACTAAAACACAAGCCATTGATAACACAATTCTTTTGTATGATGTAGGACCGCAAAGTTCGCTAATTCTATCCCGTCATGCACTAGAGAGCACGATGGTTTAAACCTTAAGCGAGTCATTGACGAGCAAGGCTCGATGGTGGACTTGGCGCGTTCTTACGATTTTTATCTTCGTGCTCCTTTAGTGTCTAGCATCATCGCGAGTCCAACTCGATTGCACAAGGTCGCACTTCACGTTACCACTGCCGTGTGGCTCTTCCACGGAACACACTTGAACGAAGCTTGCGTCCTCATCCCATTCGCTTCCTTTCATGCGTTCCTTTCTTCTTTTGAGGGGCGTTTTCATGCCACACTTGAGCCTAGGTTCCGAGTCTCTCGACCTCTGGTCTTCTCCTCGAGGGAGTATTTTCTCTCAAGGGGTGGGTCTCGATCGCACCATCCTGGGTGGATTGGTCATCCGGTTCTTCTGGCTCCCATCTATCGGAAGGGCTCTTCCTTCTATTTCCAGTCTTTGATTGGTAAGATCGATGTCGAGGTCCCTTTGGAAAAGGGAGGTGGGGAGCCCATCGGTGGCCAATTGTCTTGGCGCCACAAGCTGACGCCATGTCTGGTCACACGCATCGGACGACTCGCAAGCGTGGGAACGCGAAACAAGATGGTGGAAGCAAGAGTCGTGGTGCAGGAGGAGGGAGGAAGGGAGTGGGAGAAGATCCAAAGACACCTCCATCGAAGAAAGGAACGACCAAGGATCGCTGGAAGTCGATGAGGACCAGGACCATCTCCACCGTACTCATGATCGGAGGGTTCCTGGGAATTATCTACATGGGACACGTGTACCTAGCCGCTATGATCGTGGCCATACAGATGGTCATGGTCAACGAACTCTTCACTTTTGCTAGGAAAAAAGCCGTGTCTCAAGAAAAGGAGATACCGGTTTCAAACCTGCTGCAGTGGTATTTCTTTGGGGTTGCATGCTTCTTCGTGTACGGTAGGTTCTTGAACCACAACCTCATGTGGACCATTCGAGAAGAAAACCTCAAAAATGGAGCGGTAGGACAAGTTCTGCTGCCGCTGGCGTCGTGGATGTTGGGACATCACGGCCTGTGCTCGTATCTTTTGTACATAACCGGCTTTGTGCTCTTCACGCTCAGCCTAAAGCGAGGCACACTGCTCTACCAGTTTGGGCAATTTGCGTGGACTCACATGATCCTCTTTGTGGTCTTTACGCAGAGCTCCTTCTTTGTCTCCAACATATTCTCTGGAATCCTCTGGTTTCTACTCCCCTGTGCTTTCGTCATTGTCAATGACATCATGGCGTACTTGAGCGGATTCTTCTTTGGAAGAACGCCGCTGATAGATCTCTCCCCAAAGAAGACTTGGGAGGGGTTCATTGGCGCCCTCATCAGCACCATGACATTCAGCTTTTTCATGTCAAAGTGGATGGCGCAGTACGATTGGATGATATGCCCACGGGAAGATCTATCTTCAGGGTGGATCACTTGTGATCCAGATCCTGTATTTCTGCCTGCAGAGTATCCACTTCCAGCAGTATTGGTTCAGTCTATTACCCAGCTGGATGGCTTTGTGCCGCAGTGGCTGCCTCGTGAAACCGTCACAATGTTGCCAATCCAGCTTCATGCTGTGATCCTTGCTGCATTTGCTTCAATCATTGCACCATTTGGTGGATTTTTCGCCAGCGGCTTCAAGCGTGCTTTCAAAATAAAAGACTTTGGTGACAGCATTCCGGGACATGGGGGTCTGACAGATAGGATGGACTGTCAGTGTGTTATGGCATTGTTTTCCTACATGTACTACCACAACTTTGTCAGCATTGGAAAGGATGCGGTGAGTAGCTTGTTGAGTGCATTCATGAGTTTGGATCAAGGCGAGCAATTTGCACTGTTTACAGAGTTGAAGAAGCACATGCACGGTACGGGAATATGCAATTAAGCAAGCCTCAATTCGGGCCTGGATGCACAGGTGGTTCAGTTCCCAGGAAATTGCACGAATTATTCGTTTTCGTTCCATGAATTTTTGAAAAAGAATGTTCCATACCACGAAGCACCGTTTACCGAGCTAACCATGGCCAAACTGTCCTATTCTTGAGCCCATCGTGGGTTTCTTTCTTCAGTTCTTCTACGACGCTTTCTATGTGTTCGATCCTATCTGCCAAGCTCTTCAGGTGTCTCAAAGTATCGAGTTTTTCCCGGGTCGCTTCCTCTTCAAGCTGACGGGCCCTTCTTATCTTTTCCTCTTTCTTCGCGTTCTCCTTCTCCACGCTCTTCCTGTATTCCCACATGACCAGCACACCTGCAATGGAGAACACGACCGTCTCTGAAACCAGCTTCGAGGCGGTGTCCATCGCCTTTTCGTCGGTGATTGTGCCCACGAAAGCCTTCCCTTCCTTTCCTTCCACTCTTCTGGTGACATTGATTTGCAGTCGGTGATATCCTTGGGCCATCCGCATCAGCCACTGTCGCGTCGTCGGATGGGTCAACGCAAACGTCTCCACTTGCTTGGACAGCGGTTTGGCCACGGTTTTCACCGCCAAAGCCGTCAATTTGATGGCCAAAGCCGACATCACACGTGCCAACACCCAAGCGATGTGCACTGGCCGAACCAGACCGACGTCGGTTAACACCTTCGCTTAACAGAACGAAACGAGACCCCACCCGGTCCATCCTCGACCGAATCGAAAGGGAAAGTTTGACCGGGAGGTCTCGGGTCCAGACCCGAAAGCTTGAAAGGAAGGTCCCGATCAAGGATCTGGGACAGAACACGTCCCCGGGACTTCGAGAGGTCTGGAAGCTCTCGATGCCGGGATCGAGATCTAGGAGAGATCTCGATGTGGGAAGGCGAAGCATCCAGCCGACCACGTCGGACGAGACGTCGAAATGCGCGTGTCGAACACGAAGATGCGCGTCGCTGTGCAGCAACAAGCGATTCGAAAGGACGTCGGAGGAAGGAGGAAAGGAACTGCGCGAACCCTACGTGCAAGCTGCGTGCAGAAATCGGGAAGTGATGGCGTGCGACCGGCGGTCGGAGGGAGACGAAAAACGACACCAAGCGGTCCTGCAGCAGGCCAGACGCACAGGAAGGAGAAGGGTTCCAAGTGGATAGACACCGCGATGGTGTTCTCTGCAGTGGCTTTAATGACACCTGGGATGGCGTGGGCGGATATAGATGCCCAGACGGCGAAGCTGCTTGCCTCCGTGTTGCAACCCACCCTTGCTCTGAGCTCCGTCTTGATGATCGTGCGGATTCCGATGACGTGGTATCCCAACATCGATGGCACGAAATGGCCTTGGAACCTCGTGTATATTCCAACCGAACCAATCCTAGGGCCCACGAGGAAAATCATCCAGCCCGTTGGAGGCGTGGACATATCGCCCATTGTTTGGGTGGCACTCCTCAGTTTTCTCAACGAGATCCTACTGGGACCGCAAGGGATCTTAAACCTGCTCCAGATGAAGGTATGAGCACATGAACAAAGCCTTGGCGATGCTAGAGTAAGTGCACCTCTCCCATAGGAATAAATGTTTCAATCGGCATACCTGGACCGTCGTCCCTATCCAATTTGGCGCAACCCAAACATTTGGTGCTGCAAAGATGCCAGATGCTTCCAATGTTCTGTGGAGTGTCGTGTGAGGAGCATGCGATCAAATATGGCGATTCTGTCACCATGTTGGTTGCTTCACGGAACCACATGACTGCTGAATTGCTCCTGCAGCTAATTCGAGAAAGAAAACCTGTCCAGTCAACCTGTAGGATGAACTTGAGCTTGCCAAATCAGAAATGGTCTACCATCTGGTTTCCTTTTTTTTCAAAAAACCCTCGAGCTCTGGAAAGCTCTAGCCCTAGAATGGATAGACTTTATGTTCGTGGTGTCGTACGTCCTGAATTATTGAAGAGAATGGGGTTCAATCCTTGCTTTGTCCAATGGAGATTGAATGCACTGCATTGGCCTGGCTGTCTTGAAGTGCAGTTCTTTGTAAGTTACATGGGAGCATTTTTGATGCCAAACTGTTAATGACAGGTCAGTCTACGCCAGTCCTGTTGATTCGATTGACTCTTCGATCGTCCTCAACACTCTTCTTTGCAACTTGTATCTGACTCCTCAAAGTCGACTGACCAATCTTATCGCAAGCTTGTGCTGGAAGGTTGTGCATACCAGAAGGATGGCTGTGATGCTGGTATCCTCCCGGTGCGATCTTCAGCAGCTTGACTGTTCCATCCTTTTCATCCTCTTCATGACCCACGTGTTCAGAACCTCGCATTCTCCACTTGCACGCCCTCATTGCTCCCATCCCGATCAGAAGTGCACAGAGATCTCTTCCATGGCCATCACATGCAACATCCACCATAGCTGGATGTGTGGTCCCCAACTCCCAGTCCCGATTTCACAACCACGTTCCCACCGTTCACAACCGGAAGGGTCGGTCTTCTTTTTTCCTTTCGATTGGAGACGAGGTTCCTTTCGAAACTCGATCGAAACCGGGTTCGAAGCCGAACGGTGCACAGGGTTTCGACGCCATGGCCACGAGGTGCGCGCGTGTTTGCGACGTCGCGTCGAAGCAGAGACGCCGTCGAAGCGCATGCGCGTGCAAGAGCAGGTGGAGGAGATCGATGCTGACCGAACGACGTCGAAAACGCGAAGTTTCGTCACCCGACCGGTGCTGCTCGCGAGCCAAAGGTGTCGGTGCTCAAGTGCGAAACCGTGGCAAAGGCATGCGAAGGTGCTTCCTGGCGTCGCTTGCGCCACCGCTTCGCGTGGACAAAAGCGACAATTGGCAAAGGAAGCTGGAGAAGAAGGAGATCAAGACTTCAGCTCCGCCAGGGAGAGAGTCCTCAAACAAGTGCTGCAGGAGATCAACTCCCAGTTTGGAAAAGGAAGCATCATGACCATCGGTGATGGCAGCGAAGCCACTTTCGGGCAAGTGTACGTACCAAAGCTCGAACGCCGACCGATACAAGGTGGAAATGCCTTCAACGCTCGAAAATTCCTTGGGTTGCTCCTATACGGAGCCGGAAGCGATGCGCAGGGGACGTTTGCTGGAACATTGACTGACTGATTGTTACGTCCCAATGTACAGGGAAACGTTCCCTAGCGGTTCGTTGGCGTTGGACTTGGCGATTGGTGGAGGATATCCAAAGGGACGCATCGTGGAGATCTTTGGGCCAGAAAGTTGTGGTAAGACCACGTTGGCATTGCACGCCATGGCAGAGGTGCAACAGCAGGGAGGCACGGTGGCTCTCATCGACGCCGAACATGCGTTTGATCCCAAGTACAGTGAAAAGATCGGCATTGACATTCAAAGCCTCGTTCTTTGTCAGCCGGACAGTGGTGAGATGGCATTGGAGGTGGTGGATCAGCTCTTACGAAGTGCTGCGGTGGACCTGATATGCATCGACAGTGTGTCTGCGTTGGTTCCACGGGCAGAGGTGGAAGGGGAGGTGGGTGCACCTCAGATGGGATTGCAGGCGCGTTTGATGAGTCAGGCACTCCGAAAGATCACCAGCAGTGCTTCACGTTCCAACTGCAGTGTGATCTTCATCAATCAGCTCCGCCAGAACATTGGGGTGATGTATGGGAATCCAGAGGTGACCAGCGGCGGCAATGCACTCAAGTACTATTCCAGCCTACGTTTGGAGGTAAGGCGCAAGGAGATCCTGAAGAACGACAGTGGGGAACGCACGGGAATCGCCGTGCGTGTGAAGTCGGTCAAGAACAAGTGTTTCCCACCGTATCGGGAGGCCAACATGGAGATCGTGTTTGGGAAGGGAGTGTCGCGTTACGCATCTCTGTTGGATGCTGCGGAATCGTCGGGATTGGTGTCCAAGCGCGGTCCTTATTACTTTTACGGGGAGCGTCGATTGGGTCAAGGCAAGGAGAAGTCCATGGCGGCGCTGATGGAGGATCCACCTTTGTTCCAGGAGATCGAAAGTGCAGTGCGTGCCACTTTGTTGGACCTCACCGCTCCTACACCCATCTCTGCCGTCACTGAACCAACCGTGTGATATCACCTCTTTGTCCATCGCAACCTTCCCCTCTTCCTGTCCATCCTTCGTGTGACTGCACATGACAATGCACGCCAACGTGCACGTTCTTGTGCACATCCATCCAAGTCTGTCCCACCACACCACTGTCGCAGTAGAGTCCGTTTCGCGTCCGACGACGCTTCGTCGCGTGCGCGTGTCGCCATGGCCGATTCGAAGGTCCTGCGCTTGGCGATGGCGGTGCTGGCGGCGCTCTTGGCGCACGCATGCGCCTTTCCAACCGTGCCGAAGATGCGAGCGCGAGTCGTGCGACACGTCGGAAGCCGTGCGTGCGTGCAGTGGCTGTCGCGAAACCACGTCCACGGATGCGTCGCAAGCGTCCATGGCGCGCCGAACGTGCTCCTGAGGTTCCAAGATCGACGAATGTGTCCAGATGGCGCCAAGTGCGCGCTTCTAGCCACGTGCGACGAAGCGAAGGACGCCTTGGAGGAAGGTGCAGACGTCGCAGGTGTGCTCCTGGACGCACGTACGCGTCCAGCTTCGCTCTCGTTCGTCGGAAAGCGTCCGCAGATGCAATTCGAAGCGGTGGAAGATCAAAAACACGTGTGGAACGACGCCGAACAGATCGTTGCGGTGGACGAGGACGGATACTTGGGACACTTGGACATGCCGGTGTATTTGCTCCAAGAGACAGATGCACAAGCACTGACAGAACGTGCCATGGAGAACGTGGAACGGATCCGAAAGAAAGATGCCATGTATGCGGTAGACATGAATTTAAACATGAAAGCTGAGAAGGATCCACACTCCATCGCATGCCTGAAACATGGGACGTGCTTGCCACTGGGTGGTTACAGTGTTATAGCTGCCACGCAACACAATTCCAAGCAAGACAAAAGCGCCGGCAAGAGTACTAGGGATGCAGTGGAAGATGTTGTGGTTACGTTTTCCATAGATGGCGGATTTGGCATGTTCAGAGACAACGTGACCGCTGCGCGTGAGGCAATGGCCGGAATGGTTGCTACCTTGGTAGCTGCGGAAGCTCTTGCGCAAGCGCCAAGAGACGTGCAACACCCTAGGAGAATTGTCTTTGCAGGGATGGCAGGAGATGGGTTTGGATACATGGGAACCAGGAGATTCTGGAGCGACTGGCACGCTGGCCGAGGATCAACTGCGCAGCGCTTGGGGGCGCCAAACATTGCTTACGTAGTCAATGTTGGTTCCCTTGGTAAACCCAAAAGTGGCACTCAAGAAGATGACAAAAACGCAAATGTGCTGTACTACCACCCAACAACGCAAGGAGCCAGCAATGAAGCCCTGCAACGAGCGCTAGAGTGGGCATCCCAAGCGCCAGAAGCTCCATTGCTGCGTCAAAACACGCCAACATCCGGAAAGGGATTGCCACCAAGCTCGCTACAAGCACTTCTGGATGCTGACCCAAAGCTAGTAGGAATGCTCCTCACAGATTTTGATGATGCCATTGGCAATCCTTACCTTGGTGGGTTCTACGACAATGTCCAAGAAGTGGACCTGGAACAGGTAGCCAGGAGTGCAATCCTTCTTGCAAACACCCTGCATGCATTGCACACAGGATTAGCAGGGGGCCAAAATACTTCCAACGTTGAATATCTGGATATGTCTTTGTCCACAACATACGAACGAATCAATGATCTGGCAGATTGTGTCATGCGCCCAAGTGTGGGCTTCAAGTGTAAAGTGGCAAAGGAGCTATTCCCAGTCAATGACCATGAGCAGTTTTCCCATTACGTTGGAGTCCTTCCAAGCTATCAAGACAAAGACACCCTTGAACTTGGAAGCAAGAAAAATATGCAAAAGCTGGTTTGGAACATCTTGGGTGCAGCTGTTGCTGATTCCAATTACACTGGCGAGTCCTGCCAAGGCGTATGTTCTAGTCCAGGGGAAGTCTGCCTTGGCTATCGCTCTTCCATGTCAGCTGAAGGCAGGGACGGAACTTGCAAAAGGGCAGAGGTGGGCTACTCGGTGTCTCTGGAGCCTGCGTTTGAGTATGTCCAGAACAGCCAATGGAGAGTGGTTGCTGATCCCTCTGACCCATTTGAGCGAGCTCCACTGTTCACTGAAAGTTTCTGGGGCTCTGATGAAGATTTACGTGTGTTATCTTTCCTAGCCCTCACACCAAAGCAGTCCAACCTTCGGCTTGTTGCTGGTATCGTAGCCACTGGATTCTCCATCATCGTAGCTTTTGCAGTGCAAAGGTTGCATGACAAGAGGCACAAGTCGCACTAACTCACCACGAACTGCACGGCACTTATTTTTTATCACTTTGGATGGACAACTGATGCATGCTAGTGTGCCGTTACACACATGCAATAACAGTCTACCGGGCGAACAATTGGGCACTGCCAATCTATGACCACGCAACACGAAATGAAGAGGGTGGCTGTTGTCTCCTTCGGGTTGCTGTGTTGGTCCTCTGACTCCCTGCACACGAATCATGCACCTTGTGACCTGAGTTTATTTCTCTTGTTGGTCTGCAACACATTTGTTTCGTGTTCAATTCCTATCACCAATCCATGGCGGTGTTGTGATCGCACTGATGGAGCTTCAACATGCCTAGTCATCTACAATTCGTGGTTCGATGGAGTAGATACAACCAAATCTTGGCCATGGTCGTCCCTTTCCATTGGATGGCCCTTTTCTTCCCGCTACGTTCCTTTCTATCGGTATGGAATCCCTTTCAACGTTCTCGGATGATTGGGAACGGATCTCCATTCGAACCGACGTGTTCGACCTTCTCAACGACGTTGGTGTTGCTGGTGATGCGACCAGGCGCGCTTCCATGACCAGCTTCTACCGTCGTCCTTTACCAAGCCCACCATGCACTGGATTTTCCACGCCGAAAGGCAAACTTTGGTTCATGGAAGCGCTACAAGAAGGTACAGCAGATGGATTTTTCCCACTTGCGGAACAATTCTCCACTCAAGCAGAACCTGCCTTCTGTGGATTGACCACGCTTTCTGTGGCGCTGAATGCGCTTGAAGTGGATCCCAAACGGTCTTGGAAAGGCGTGTGGAGGTGGTACCATGAAGACATGCTAGATTGTTGTGAAGATATCGAGAAAGTGCGACAGGATGGCATCACGTTCGAGAAGTTGGCTTGCTTAGCCAGATGCAATGGCTTGCGTGTCAAAAGTAGAATAAGTCCTGCCAAGGAAACGAATTCCTCAAAAACGACAGAATATGGAACGAATTTAGAGAAGATTTTGGAGGAGGATATGTGCAGTTGCAGTCGTGCGCCTGCTCAGAAGAGTGAAGAAGGGAACTTTGAGGAGTTCAGAAGGGATGTACAAGCATCAGCTGCTGGTGACGGGTCCATACTTATTGTGTCGTATAGTAGGTCAGTACTTGGGCAAACTGGAGATGGGCACTTCTCACCTATAGGCGCGTATCACAGAGGAGAAGACCAAGTTCTGGTCATGGATGTCGCACGATACAAGTATCCTCCCCACTGGGTGCCCCTGAAGTTGCTGTGGGAGGCCACACGTTGCGAAGACAGGGTCACAGGACGTCCAAGAGGTTACATGAAGTTTACAAAGGATGCCAGCATGCATGCAAGCCTGCTGACAATTGATCTTCGCCAAGAGAACTCATCAAAATGGATTGACTTCTTGCTGAATGGAAGAATACCAGAGATACTCAAGGAGAACGAAGAAGAAGATGCTAACACTCAGCTCCATGCCATACTTGCCATGATGCCATCACCGCCAAGCGCAGTCATAAGCTGCTACCCGAAGGCAAAAGGCACAACGAGCTGGGCATGCTGTCAACATGGGGAGCAGAGAGAGGCGGCTGAAGGAATCTATCAAAGTTTGATGAGAAAAGCGGTGGGCCAAATCTTAGCAGAGAAGGACATTCCTTGGCACACAGATTGCATAAACAGCGTCAATGGATTGCATTACTGCAGCATGATGATGGAAACGTACAATGGTATGGAGAGACTTGCCATCTTGCTGGCTGCTTTATTACTTGCTATTCCATCTGTCAATTGGGAACGTGCAGACAACAGACTATTAGAAATCATCAATGAGAAGCTCTCCCCTGCTGCCAAAGAAGAAGTTGATCATCTACGTTCCCAATTACAAGTACTTGATGGGTGATGTTGTGCAGCCGGACCCGCTGTTCTGCATTTGTTGTCCAAAGATTGCAGGTACTTGTTATCCTTGGAAAATGCGGCGAAATGTTTGAGGGCTCATTCGAAGCAGCAAACAGCATTCTCCAACATACCAAATCCAATGTTAGTGTATACATTTCACTCTCCATCACTTCCTCTTCTACAAAGTGTGCTCACCAGAGCATTCAGTCTTCGTCCACATCGTCATCATCATCCAGTTCGATGTCTGGATCAATCACAAACTCAAGGACATCCCCGAAGAGCAGGTACGCAGCCATCGCAGCACCAACACATGCAAGCCAGATGTTTCGGTTTCGCTTGAATATTCTTTCCTTTTCTGTTTCCTTTTGACGACGATGTATGGGTGTGCTCGTAGTGCTTGGCATTGGTGCATACGGTAGAGCTGCCACAGCTCTTGCACCATAACACTCCTCAGCTATCCGGTCAACATACGCACCCAGCTTGGAACGTTTTGCAAGCACAGGATGTAAAAGTTCACAAACTGGTGCTCGCTGGTGGTACAAGAGGTGTGCAAATACAATTGCATCTGCACTGCAGGGAGCATCGCCTAGGAGGTACCGGTTTGATCCTAGTCTTGCCTGTAAAGCGTCATATGCGTATTCAACACGTTCCATGATTTCCAGTTCCAATGATTCGACTCGACTTTCCTCAGCTCCTGCTAGCGCTTGTCGCCTTTTCCATCTTGGAAGGATTTGGTTCAAGGGATATGGAAGCATACCACCTTCTGCGCATCTTGTGAAGTTTTTGAAGCTGTCTTTCCGTCTCCATGTGAAGTGTAAGCTGGCTTCCTGCAGGGTTTCGCGGGCAAGTGATCCAAACGCCGCTGCCTCTGCACGGATTTCCGGTTTGAGTTTCTTGTCAAGATCCCACGCCACATCTTCTTGGACCATTTCTCGTAGGATGATGTCTGCAGCGGCATCTGGATCCATCCCTTCCTTCGTGACCAAGACTTTTCCGTCGACGGCGACCGCCGGCAGCGTCCTCGTGGGAGATTGGTGTGCAGACGAGCACGTTGCCAGTGCATATTCTCGTCCGCAGAACTTCAGGTATGCCTGTTTGCGCGTGCGACGAGGCGTGCTTCGGTCAGCTTTCGGCGCCTTGCTACCTTGGCAACGCGCAATGGCGTGTCCCACATACGTCTACACGCGTGCTGGCTGGATCTTGCATGCCTGGCAGCTCTTCCCACGTCGAAGGACGTGCGAAGAGGGCTGCCTTCGCCTCTTGTGTCGCTTCCACGTGCGCCATCGTCGCGCCAACACGTCGTCGATGGCGCCGATGTGCAAGTTGCACCATGGCCGAAGCCAGTTAACACGTGCAAAAACACGATCCTCTTCCTTCCTCGCATCGAAACGAACGAAACGAACCGCGAAACTCCCGATCGGCGGTGCGCTGGTGCGTGGACCGCAGAGGATCGAAGACCGTGGAAGGACCGATATAAAGTCGGTCCAAACACGGTCCAAACACGGTCTTTCGTAGGCGCGTCCCTGGGCCTGGCCTTCCACCCCAGACACGAGCTTAACCCCTGGATGAACACGAGAGAACTGATTTGGCGGGAACGGCATCTCTCTCGACGCCCTGTGGTTCGATCCGTCTCGGAACGTAAACTGGGCAGATAAACTCGATCGGTTGGAACTTAACTTGGGGCTGGTGCCTGTCGACGTTGAGTTTCGAAGCGACGACGACCACGACGAGACGATTCGTCGCACGTCGTTCGTCGCTGCTTCGCGAGCGAAGGTCGGTGCACGCGTCTCTGGTGTCTGACGAGCTCCCGCAGGAAATCCTGCACGCACTGAAACGGTGGAAAAGGAAGGAAGAATTGGCTCCACTTGTCGAGAAAACGGTCGTGGTTGGACCATGGAAGTGGATGGCGAGCTTCCGGAGTTCGTGCCGCTCGAAAACGGCGAAGAAGAGGACAGAGGACGGAGACAAGCTGCTACGAATGCTTTCGCAGGATGGACGGACAGCAGCGACAGCGAGGACGCGAAGGACGATCCCGAAGAAAGCATCGCCGATGAAGAGAGGAGGAAGTTCAACGAAGGAACAGGCCTGTACAATTTGAGAGTGGACAGGTGGGACATACCCAAGCAATGTCCCTACTGCATCGACAAACAACCGTGGAAAAACCTGGAAGCGATGTTCAGTCACGCCCACGGTGTCTCTCAACCAGGCACCAAAGGTACGTCAAAGAACAAGGCCAAGCACAAAGGACTGGCCATGTTCATTGCTCTGGATGTGATCAAGCAGCTCAAATACGATGCCAATGCGTGCAAAAGGTCTCTGAACCTCGGTTTGATGGGAAGGAAGGACATCCCCCAAGTCTTAGAGGAGGAAGGAGTTAGACCAGAAGACAAAATGATTGTCTGGCCTCCTCGGCTGTTGATTGCGGGGCTTGAGCTTCGATTCGATCCAGAACGCCGAATCAAGGTTTCCGTCATGGGAAACCCTGACTTAGAAGCAGATATAAGGAGCATGCTGGGGCATGCCCACCATTTGAAAAAGACACCAAAGGTTTTGTTTGGACCGACTGGAAGTAGCACCGGATTCGCCATTGCTGTCTTTGAAGAAGACGCGGCGGGGGAAATGTCATCGCGCAACCTTGCAGAGAAGCTGGTAAACCTCAACCGTGGTAAGAAAGATTACTTTAGCGGCAAGAGTAAGGCCACATGGTTTGGGTGGGTACCGTCAGAGGCTGATATGAAGGAGTACGCCCCGAGGGAAGCCTATAAAATGATGGCCTATGCCGAGCTAATCTCTCAGCACAAGAATTTGGAAAAGACTGCAATAGAAGAGCGTGAAAAAGCCAAGAAACTGAAATTGGAAGGTTCGAAGTCCAAGAAAGAGATTGAGTTCTTGCAAAGGCAACAAGAGGAATCGCTCCAGGAGATCCTTCGAATGCAGGAAGCCCACCAACAACAAATGGAAAAAGTCCGCATGGAGGAAGAACAGACCAGAAAACGTTCACTTAAAACCCTTGCTGATTTCTACGAAGACAGAGATAAAGATGAAGTAGCCAAAGTTCAGTACGAAATAAAGACAGCCTTTCTCAATAAGGAGAAGGAACTTATGAAGAGATTCCAACAAGAGCGCCTAAAAATCCTTCAACAAGCAGAGAGAGAGCAGAAGACTTTGATTGACAATTTCTTGGCTGTAGCAAACAACCCCGATGAAGCAGATAAAGTATTGAACGCACAACTTCAGGAACAGAAAGACAAGCTTGCTCTTGATGAACAGAAGAGCAAGCGTCATACAGAAGTTATGATGAAATTCAAAAATATTCTTGAAGAAAGAAAGGGAATCCAGGACTATGATATGATAGAAGAACAACTAAGAGAGATGGAATTGAATGTCACTTTCTCGTACAAACCGCTCTACATGGACGCAGTCAAAGAGGCAAGGGCAATTGTGCGGGAGGATCCTTCTGTTCTTCCCTTCAAGAATGTGGCTGACAAATGTGACCTCACTGAGAAACTTATGGTGCTGATCAAAAAGAACAAATGGCTGCCAGATGCAGATGATGTTAACCTATTCATTGCAGCTGAAGGACTCGCAATGTGCCTTGTTGGTGAAGAAGTTGCACCATTGGAGGAGGAGAAAACGGTTGACGCATCGTCATCCAAATCGGCAGCAGTAAATGGAGAAGATGGGAAGAATGAGAAAAAGCTTGATGCGATTGCCAGGGTGAGGGCACAGGTAATGTGTCCTCAGAATTGGCGTCCTTTGAAGGTTGAGGAAAGGACGGACTGCATGGGCATGAAGTTTTGCATGTATGCAATTGACACAGAAGATGAATTTTACAAAAAAATTGCTAACCAGTATACCAATGCCATTGCGGATGCAGCTGCGGAAGTGATTTTGGAGAGAGAGCTGTACAATGCTAGCGGTGGGTATGGAATGAGAATACCATACGACAAGAAATACTTATACAGGGAACTGTACAATGAGATGTCTCCTGCTCATGTCATTAAGGCTCTCTACGAAAAATACAAGGAAGTAGTCGCTGAAAAAGCTGAACTTTCTTCTCTTTATCTGATGCAGACGTCAACGGAGCGCGTGACTCGGTCAAAACGCAAGAGAATCTGTAATTGAAGCCCCAACAGCTACACCAATGCAAAACTGACACTGAGCAACCTCTCGATCGTGTTGGACAGCATCATGTTCTTCATTGTTTTTTGTCCATGTTTATGCAAATGACTCGTGGTCCATCCACCATTGCATCGAAGAGCACAGTTTGTGACCGACATGACGGTCTTCCATGCCATACGCACCCATAGTCGGCTAACACGTTGCTTCATCCACCCCACCACTCTCGATCCACAACCGGTCTTCTCATCCATCAGCATTGCTTCTAGGCACATTCAACCTTGCAACCATGTGTTTCTGTGGTGTGTGCAAGGGAGGGTGAAATCCATTCTTCCACAACGTTGGCAACCTGGTGACTGCGACGTGGTCGCAACGGCATGGCGACCGAAGCACGCGTCGCTGCGGGCGTTTGCTTGCTTCCGGATGGATTCGTGACGGAAAGGATGGACGTGGACGCGTGCAAGAAGCGTGCCGTCTTGCAACGGGAGCTGCTGCAGGAAGCGTTGGACGAAGACGAAGCGGAATGGTCCAGTTCCAAGACGGACATCAAAGTGGTTGCGAAAGACGTCATCGGCGCAAACAAGAATTGCGCGTCGATGCAAGTAGGATTCAAGAAAGCGACGTCGATCCAACGTGCACGTGTGCGCAGCCGCGCGCAAGAAGAGTTGGAGGAACGAGCCGCTTCCACGCCAGAGCCGCCGACGTCATCCACGAGCACGTCGGACGAAATCGTGCTGCGCGTGATGGTGTGTCAGCCGAAAGAACAAGGCAAAGGAAGGAGAAGGATGCAGACATTCTTGGTCTTGGGAAGCCAAACTTTGCGTCAACTTTGCGAGAAAATCGCGTGTCCCACCGAACAACTTGCTGCGGTAGGAGGTGTGGAGACCCACGACTCTTCGTTCTTGTACATGGAACGCACATTCTACACGCACGTCAACCGCGACGAAACGCTGGATTACAGCGAAGCCATTCGTCAACATGCGTCCAAATGGAATGCGAATTTTCAAGTCGAGGACATGGCGGATACCAAATTCGAGGACCTCGCCTTGCGTGTCGGAAAGGGAGTGCGATACGTGTACATGCACCATGGAGCTTGTGAACACTTGGTGCACATCGAAGACATGAGACTGATGCATCCGAACGACAGTCAAGATCCAATGGAATATCCCCTGCTGGTGCAGAACACCAAACGAAAGTGGAAGCGATGCGAGGTGTGCGAACAACGGGCGGCCGAGTGGATCGTGCATCGGGATGCCTTAGCACCGACAAATCCGTGTGTGCTGTGCGACGAATGCTATCGATTGCTGCACTACACCAAAGACGGGGTCTTGATACAAGGTGGTTTCGAAGTATATCCCTACGTGCGAGTGTGATTGAAATGCCACTTTCCCAGCCACTCTGAGGATGTCTATGCTGGTAGAAGCCATTTTGCCGATGCATCAATCATTGGCAAAGGCAAAGCACTTTTTGCACGAAATAAGAATGAATATCAAGCACTGGTATGTGATATTTTCTACTGCCAATTTTGATGCCACGTGGACATCAACAATCGTGTCAGCTGTATATTTGTTGGAGGCTGCATGCTAAGACCTTCACTCCTGTGGAATCTGGCACTTGCAATAGGAGCATAAGCCCGGTTGGTTTGCTGCTTAATTTTCAACCCGCCTGAGGCAAGGATGGATTGCAGTCGCAACCGTTGGCTTTCTTTTTGGGTGCCATGTGTGCATGGGCCCCACGTTTAATCTGCATGCTGCAGTGTTTGGCGCACTCCTTATCTTTAGTTTCCTACTGATATTCCATTTGTGATTTTCAATCGAAAATGTGGATTACCAGCACCTGTGTTAGCATGTATTGCCTGGACCCACATGAATCAATCGTACCACTTGGTCTTCGATTGTGCATCCTTGTCTCTGCTGCAGCATCTCCACTTCCCGATCGATTCCTTGCTGGTCCTTCATTTCCTCTTCTGATCTTGGGCATTTACCCTGAACTCACCACGTTCTCCAAGCTTGACATGACTCGTACACAAGAGCACACATCTGTCGCATTTGTCACATCCATCCTCTGTGTTCCCTGCAGTTGCTTCTTCTCCTACCTTGCCAGTTTACCAAAGTTTATCCCCTCTCTCCGTCTGTCCTCCACCGATGTTCACCAACGAAGTTAAGCTTGTGGCCCCCTCGCCAGTTTACCAAAGTTTATCCCCTGTCTCCGTCTCTCCTCCACCGATGTTCACCGACGAAGTTAACCATGGTCTCCCAGGGTCTTCCCCCTTGTCTCGTCTGAGATTTGTTTCATCTTATCGAGCTTGGATCTGGCACAAGCGGCGCACTTGTTCGCCATCGCCACACGTGCGTTCGTGGATCCAAGCGAACGAGATCAGGCGCCTTTAGCAATCCACTGGAAGAGAAAGCGTCGAAAGCAAACGACGAGATCCGAAACAAGTGTTCGAGACGGTTCCCAGTCGACCACGTGGCAGCCTGGGAAAAGCGCACCTGAAAGACAGCAATCGACATGGCCATGCGAACGTCTCGAGTGGCTCCGATGAAGCAAAGAGGCACCTGCGGTAGGAGACGAGTGGTTGGTTCGTCTGTTGCTGTGGAGGCTGCCGAAACCATCCAAAAACAGAAGCGACAGCAGGATGAGGCTGTGGTGGTAGGAGGAGGTCCTGTGGGACTGCTTACCGCCATGATGCTCGTGCAGAGAGGATGGGAACGCGTGCAAGTGATAGATCGATTGGCACCACCACCCCCTCCAGAACTTGCCGATGCCTGGGGAACAGCGGACCGTTCCTATAACCTCGGTATCAGCTGGAGAGGACAAAGAGCTCTGAAGCGATATGGAGCATTGGACAGGGTCATCCGATGGAGCGCTCCGTACAATGGGAGAAAGGATTGGAATCCCAAAGGAAAGTGCACAGAGCGTGAGGTTATGGAAAGAGCCATCCCAACGCAAGTCATTCAGAGAGATAGGCTTGTGGGATGCATCCTTCAAGAAGTAGAAGAAAGATTTCAAGACACAATCGATGTGCAACATGGCGTGGAATGTGTAGCAATTCGCTGGCTTGAAGACAAGCAGGTTGAGCTTGATGTCAAAAAGGAAGGAGGAGAGATCGAAACCATACACACAGCTTTTGTCATTGGTGCCGATGGTGCTAACAGCGTCATCCACAAGGCTATGGAAGAAAGAGCAGAGAAGGACAAGTCTCTCTTCAAGCCTCAAAGCTTTAAGGTCACTCGCTTCCCCCCAGCCTTCACAAGGGTATACAAGACAGTGCTGTTACACTTCCCTGATGGCTGGAGGAAGGATTTCAATTACTCCGCCCGGGGTGAGGACGATGTTGTGCTTGAAGTTCTTCCAACACACGAGGGCTTAGGGATTGGCGTGGTACTCTTTAAACCAGAGAATGACAAGCTTCTGAATCTGACAAAGGAAACTGTGCGGGAATTCTTCGACCGCAACTTCACAGGACTGTCACCACTGATTGAGCAGGAAGAGTTGGAGAGGTTTCTGACGAAACGAGTTTATAACTTGCCGGAGTTCCAGTACAGCGGCCCCACCCTGCACGCAGAGGGTAGCACAGTGCTGCTGGGGGATGCGATCCATGTGGTCAAGCCATACTTTGGTCTGGGGCTGAACTCAGCACTCGAAGATGTAGAGATTTTAGACAATTGCTTGGAAGAGCAGGGTAATGATCCTAGTAAAGCCATCGTAGCATTTTCCAATGCCCGTGCAAAGGACTCACAGAACCTTGTGGAGGTTTCAAGGAAGTTTGATGGTGGATTCGTGCGTTTTGTACTACCTCGGATCATTGATGGAGCATTCCACAAATTGATGCCAGCAGTGTTCACTCGTGATGCAATCAAATGCATGCAGTTGGGAGGAATGACATATACCCAAGTACGTTGGCGAAAACGTGGAGAAAAGATTCTGCAGCTTCTGCTTGTTTTTGGCGTGCTCCGCACGGTTTCCTTTGTCGTTGGGAGCGCAGCATCCTTCGCCATGCAGCTTGTGGCCTAATTGGTTCACATATCCAATTGTGCACCGCCACATTGGTTCTCTCTAGTCTTTGGGAAAGTATTAGAGCCATTCAATGCCTTTTTGGAGTTCCGGCCTCCGTGGACCATTGAGATTGTTATCTGGTACACGACACTTTTAATAATTGGCCTTTGAAGGAATGACATCCTCCCCAATCATTCTTCCCCAGCGACACGGTTCGCATTGACTTTTCCTTCTCGTTTTTCGTTCACACGACGTTTGTCATCTTTACACGTTCGGTGGTCAACACATGTACTAGTGGGGAGTCGTCTTCTTCTAATAGGCGTAAGCCTTCGTCAAAGAAGCGTTCTGTGTCGTACCACTCATGCACACCGGTGCGCAGCTTCTTTGACGACGGTAAACGAGCACAATTATCGCCTCTCCCCAAAGTACCCCTGTTCTTTAGTTTCAGGTTCACGTGTCGTTTTTATTTTGCTCTCGTGTCTGACCTTCTGAGGTGCCGTTCTTCGGACCGTTTCACGGCCTTCGTGCGTATCGAGGAAGCACCCTCGGCGACCCTTGGATCGTCACGGAAGCCTCTTTCGTCCACGTGCCTTTCTCTCGCGGTGGATCACGGTGCCCATCCATCGAAAACCTGCGTGTTACCTCCTTGCAGCTTGTTGCGACGTCGATTTCACGTGTCGGAAGCGTTCGTTTTACGTTTCGAAGGACGTTGACCTTCGCCATTCCCGAAGGTTAATTCGTCCAAAAAACAAACTTCGATCGTGTGCAACGGAGGGGGAAATCGACGGTCCCGATTTCGCTTCGTCAGCGGATGGTGCCTCAGCGAGGCCGAGTACGAGAGAACCGTTCCTCTGCACATCCTGCATTTTATCGTGGAAATAAAACCAAAAGTACTCGAACGAATGCGTTCCAATGTGCAATAGGCGCAGAGGATTTCTCCTCCACGCCATCCACCTCCACCGAGATCTTCGAGGACTCCCCATCCCACCCTCAACCTTCCCACAAAAGGATGGGTCATATTCACGGTCTTCGCATGTCTTGTTGGTGGACGTCGATGTCCTTGCGCGGTTTGCCAGCACTTCGAGACGAAAGCGACTTGCAAGGCGCGTAACACGCACGTGCTGCGACATCAGCATGCGCATCGTGGAGCTCGCGAGCGCGGCAGTGTGTCTCCTGACCCTGCTGGAGGGATCCGGAAGGGTGGTCGGAGCGGAAAGCGTAGGGGAAAACATCACTTGCCTTGATGCGTACGTCGAAACCGTAGAACCAGTGTCTGGTGGAAGTGTGGAGTTCTTGGGAAGGAACCGAGACTTCGCCGCATGCGGGAACGATGATTCGGTGAGACTCAGGGATGCACTGACCGTAGAAGTGTGGGCATACTTCACGGATGTCTCGCCGTACCAGCACTTGGTTTCGAAAGGGGGAGACTTCCTCGTGGAGAACGAGGAAGCAGGCAACGAAGGAGACGCGTACGAATGTGCCATCTTTCAAAGGAGAATGTACTCGAGGTTCAAAATCAATGGAAATTTCGAATTTCTGCAAGGTGCAACAACGCTTCAGGAAAAGCAATGGTATTTCCTTGCTTGGACGTTTGATGGGCAAACGTTGAGGTATTACGTGAATGGAGTGCTGGACGCATCAGTTGTCAATCCAGGGAGGATTGCAGATGTTGGCAAACTCTACATCGGAAGAGAAGCCTTTTTCGACGGTGCGTACCTCAATGCCATGATAGATGAAGTAAAAATATGGAACGTCGCAAGAAGCTCAGATGAAATCAGAGCCGATGCGAAGCCTCTGAGCAGACCGTACTCAGAATCGTTGGTTGCATATTACGATGGTTCCACAGACTTTGTGAGCTTGTTAGATCAGACAGACAATGAGAATGACTGCAGATTCATTGGTAGAGATATCAATGTTCTCTTGTTTCAGGGTAGGGAAGAAGGCACCAACATTCCAATCTATGGCACAGACCTTGTTCGTGGCAACCGTGTGCCGTTGTGGTCGCCACTGGATGCTCCCACAAGCTTTTCAGAATCTACCGATAATGGCACGGTCTTCTTTTCGTCCTCCATTACATTTGCCAGTTCTCAGCCTGGTACACCTGCCTTCGCCCACACAGGGACAATCGGGGATGCGACTGGTATCAGTCCACAAGGTGTCGCTTTATCCAGCGATGGGGTAACCTTGTATGTATCTGCAGGTGAGCGTGGAGTTGGGGGGATTTACAAATTGGAACTTTCTAATATTCGGAGCCCGCAAGTTTCAGCACGAGTTTCGTTACTCGCCGAGAGTGTGCCCGGGAGTCAAGATAGGAACCCTCTAGAGGATACATTGAACAAGATGAATGCCCCCTCGGGAATGGCATTAGATGAATTGCGCGGGTTTCTTTATGCTGCTGATCGATGGAACAACAGAATTTATAGAGTGAACATCCGTACAGGCAATGTTGACACACTGGTAGGCAATGGGACATATGGCTTTTCCGATGGGTCTAGGTTTGACGCAATGTTTCAGGCTCCAGAAGATGTTGCCCTTTCTCATGATGCTGCGACACTCTATGTAGCAGACAAGGACAACAATCGGATCCGTGCTATTGACTTGAACTCTTTCAATGTCTCTACTCTTGCAGGTGGCCTATTTGGCTTCGACGATGGGCCAATTGGCTCCTCTGCAAAATTTGCCTTCCCTAATGGCGTTGCGGCATCTCCTGACGGTGAGTATGTGTATGTTGCAGATAGTTCTAACTTCCGCATACGTAGAGTTTCAACTATTGATGGAGCTACTGCGACTCTTGCAGGCAGTGACACTATCACCTCGGCAGTCGATGGCGTTGGTCCTGCTTCAGGTTTTTTGAATCCAACGGGTGTTGCAGTAAGTAAAGATGGGTTGAATCTCTATGTTGCAGATTCAGGTGCGCACTCCATCCGTAAAATCGTGCTTGCAACAGCAAATGTGAGAACCATTGGTGGCGAACTGTTCGGCAACGGTGGATTCAGGAACAGTGATCCTTGCAACCCTGGCATCAGTTCTATGTATGATTCACCCCTCTTTGTTGATGTATATGAAGACAGTCAGGGAACTTTTGTGTTTGCGGCAGATATGGGGAATGACTTGATACGTCTGCTTACTGATGCTAGTACAGCCGAATGTATTACTCCAGAAGATGGAAACAATGGTGGTATTTCTACAACTGGTATTGTACTTGCAGCTGTGTTTGGAGGTGTTGGTATGCTTCTCTTGCTTGCCATCATCTATTTCATCCATCGCGCGATGATGAACCGCTCTGGTTTTGTAAAACGGCTTCCGCCACGTGAAGATGAGGAGGTAACAATAGCAGTGACAGATGTGCAAGGAAGCACAGTCTTGTGGGAGTCCTTCCCAGAAGCTATGGGTGTAGCCCTAGCATTGCATGACCGCCTCCTCCGGAGCTTGATGTACAGACACTACGGTTACGAGAGCTTTACGGAGGGAGACAGTTTCACTTGCGTCTTTCACACTGCCCAAGATGCCATTAATTGGTCTCTTGATGTGCAACGTGAGTTGCTTGACGCAGCATGGGCACCCGAAATTTTGGACCAATCCGTTGTGCCTGGCCTGGTGACCGACAAGAATGGCTACATCTTGTTCAGGGGGCTTCGAGTCCGCATTGCTTTGAATACTGGGTTTCCACTCTCCAGATATAAGAGTGAATCAAACGGACGCTACTTCTATGAAGGAAGTGTACTAGAGACAGTCAAACTTATTGCCAACGCACCAGCAGGAGGGCAGATCATCATGGGGGAAAGTGTTCTCAAGGAAGACATTGATCTGACAACACCCAATGGACGAATAGTGCACATGGGAGAACACGAGCTCTCTGATGGATTCAAGCCCCTTAATCTCTACATGCTTACTCCGAACGAATTGAAACAGCGAGAGCTTTTGTTCCCTAAGCTGCGCACTGCCAAGTCATTGTCCCCAAGCTTCTTTGAAGCACCATGTGCACCACCATTAAGTGCCAAAGAATCAGTCACCATCGTTTTCATGGAAGTGTATCGTTTTGCAAATCTTGAAATTTGGAACAAGGAGAAAACAGAAGCAGCATTGGAACAACTGCACAATAGCTGCATCCGCCCACTTTCAAGGCACTTTGATGGCTACGAGTGTGAAGCATTGCATGGAAAGTTTGTTTTTGCATTTAAGGCGCCTACCCAGGCTTTACTTTTTGCAGCAACAGTGCATGTACAAGCTATGGATCTTGATTGGGATCCAGACCTACTCGAAACAGAGGAGGCTGGAGAGATGTATGTTTATGACTCAAAGGGCAATGAAAGGCTTGTTTATCGGGGGCTGCAGGTGTCAGTTGGTGTGTGCGAAGGTAAACCAAATGATTGCCAGCCTCACTCCACCACTGGCCGTGCGCTGTACACGGGGCCAGTGATGAACCGAGCAGCACGTGTACTGCAGATGGCAGGTGGCGGACAGGTTCTGCTGACAGGCTCATGTTTGTTTGGTATGGACCTTGAGAGAGAGATCGAGTCTGCAAAGTCCCTGGCTCCTCTGTGTAAGTTCAAGCACATGGGAATTTTCGCACTTAAAGGGCTACGAGAAAGTTTGCCTGTCTTGCAAATGATTGTCCGCCCTCTTGAGGAGCGTCCTCAGAGGCCCACTAAGGCAAGAGGCATTGCACCTCCCCCAGGAAAGACAGAAAGCCTACGCAGTACTGTAGAACACGTCCGTGTACTGGCAGAGAGGTTAGAGTTCTTTGATAGCCAAGAGGAGGAGGACATCAAAGATGGCATTTTCAGCACTGCAACATTCAGTAGCCTTTGGCCATCTGGCCTTTCTTTCCTCAAGAGTGGCAGTAACCTCAGAAGAAGTACATCTAACAGCAGCACTGGCACTATTCGGCAAAGAAAGAGTTCCGGAAAGGAGTTCAAGCGGCAGCAGAGCCTTGAAGAGTCCACACAGCATGCTTCCTTAGACCGTGGCAGCAGCTTTGTGTCCGATTCTGCAGCATCCACAGACCTATCTTAGTTGGGCACAACACATCCCTCTGACATCACGACGCACACCTTCCAGGTCACCACACAGTATGGGTGTTTGTAGAGCAAAGGTACTTATTGGCAAGTTGAAGATTTTTTCTAAGTCTAGCTCGTGCTTCGACTTCTTTCTCATGATTTGCCTGCACTAGTATTTACAAGCCAGACGGACTCCCTCTTTGCCATTTACTACAATGTGTTACTAATGGCAGGAGTACCCTTATGTCTTCAAGCGTAGGTGCAGGAAAACTTCAATGCTCTCTGACAGAGATTTACTGCACACTTGTGGTGCTTACAGTAATGGTAAGTCGGGTCATTTCATGTAATTGTTCAGGTTTATTATTTATTGTTTGGCAGTGGTAACATCTGTATCCCAATTCCTGCTCTGGCAAGTGGCTTCATCCAGCCTTGCAAATGCAGGCTCGAGAACACCCCTTCTTCTCAAAATGGACTTCACACCTTCTGTACCATGTCTACTGGCACAGTGCTTTAAGAGATACTCTGCGTATAGAACATCTCTTTGCTCTTGCAAGAGATCTGAATAGCAGCTCGCCGCCATTCTGACATCCCTGGCTCTGCCAAGCAGCAGGGCAGCAGCCACTGAGACGTTCAAGGACTCTACGAGTCCATCCATGCGCACTGCAACTCGCCCATCGGTCCATTGCAGCACATCTTCGCTAACACCTCGATGTTCATGCCCCAATACAAAGGCAATGGGTTGATCCAATTCCAGCTGGTCTAGTGGTGTTGCAGCTCTAGCATCGGCTGCAAGGAGCAAGAAACCATCTTGCTTTAATCGTTCCAAGCAAGTGCGCGTGCTTTCCCATCGATTTACTTGTAGCCACTTCTCTGCGCCTGCACTGCTCCTGGAGGCTTGCTTCTTTTCTGAGGCCTGTGCATTGACCACGTGTACGCTTCCCAGGCCCAAAGCTTCGCTGGTTCGCAAGACGGCAGCCACATTGCCTGGATCGGACAAACCTTCTAGAACGGCCGTGACGTTGAAAGTGCGTGCGTCTGCCGCACGTCTCAGCTTCGCAGCTCGCTCGGCTGCCACTGTCGGTTCCAACACCTCGCACACCGCTTGCGCTCGATCCAACGCCGCACGATCCCAGGCCAAGGGAAATCGACGGTCGGTGACGTCTCGTGGTGGCGGAGGCGGGGGCAAAAGATAAGGTACGGATGGACGGTTGGACGCTGACCGTTGCCGTGGATGGCAAGCGCTCACACAGAACGTTCGCACACGAGACATCTTCCGACAACGTCTGTTCCCTTGCTGCGACACCAGTTTCCCTCCACCATCCATCCACAAGAGGACGAACGATTCCACTAGGATGAATTGGTGATGTACAAGTGGAAACCTCGAGTTTCTGCAATCTACATGTAGCAGTCAAGAGTCAAACACACATCGGACATGGCCACCGTACATGCAAAAGGTTCTCCAATTACTTCGCTCTTGCATGAGAAGCAATTTCTCCTACAAGCACGCAGAATGCAAGCTAATATGACATGTGCAAGCCAAGTAGTACTTGCATACATACACATCCGAACTTGACAACGAAGTTTACGGTGTCAATTCGTGGGTTACTTGCAAAAATGTAGCCTTCCTTCCTTGCATACTAGCACAATCAACAACGTCTGTAAGGCTTCTTCTACATTCGTATGAAACGAG
>LFIK01000487.1_pt1 | contig 29818 bp, 27 predicted proteins | sample 643401 | NCBI WGS metagenome assembly LFIK01 (sample SAMN03777447, study PRJNA286221) | soda lake metagenome | biome: soda lake; feature: Kulunda steppe; material: water; isolation source: sample T5-Br brine of Lake Tanatar-5 | place: Russia: Kulunda steppe | collected 2010-07
AGACGCGGGCCGATCCATCGGCGATAAATCTTTCTGCTCTCGCACGTATCCGGTATTAGCCAAAGTTTCCCTTGGTTATCCCGAACCGATGGGCACGTTCCCACGCGTTACTCACCCGTCTGCCACTCAGTCCGAAGACTGCGTTCGACTTGCATGTGTTAGGCCTGCCGCCAGCGTTCGCTCTGAGCCAGGATCAAACTCTCAAGTTGAAGAGATTAATCCAGGCCGAACTCAATCGAATCAACGGAAATTCCACACATCCATGAAAACGCCTCACGGCGCCCCCATAAATGATGGCTTCCAAAGAAAACGTCGAATTCGACACTATCCTCTCGGCACCAAGCACCCCCGAAGAGACACCCAGCACCCGCAAGGACAACGCCGACCACGCTTCCCTTTCTTCCTTCCCAACAATGTCAAAGAGCAACCCGAACAAGCGTGAAGACCCTCCGGCGAAGCCGGTGAAGCCCTTGTATCTTGTCAGGGAAGCCGCAACGATCGCTTCGACCGCCGCAGCAAGGAGCGCGCTTTTACACCCCGGGCCCCATCTTGTCAACAAAAAAACGATCAGCTGATCGTTTTTTGCGGTACCGCGTTCCAAAGCCTTTGATTGTCGCCTTCGGATTGCGGATCCGGTGCAGTTTGGGACCGCTTCCCGACCCTTCGGATCATCTCCGCCGCGTCGGTGGGGCGGGGTATAGAAACAGGGTTCACCTGCGTCAAGCGCGATTTTGCCGCCCGCTGCTTTTTTCCGTCGGCTCCGCGTTGTCGATGGATCGCGGCTCCGGGTAGGACGGCTGACGGTATCACGGATGCCGGCATGGCTTGACGCGCGAGCCCGAGCGAAGGCTCACCGGTGAGGCGGATTCTCCGGATAATCACGGCGCAGGGGATGCGCGCGGCGCGGCATGAGCCCATCTTGAGCCCGAGTGAGCCGCAGATTCAGGGAGAAAGACCACCATGCCGATCAATCGCCGCTGGGTTCTGGCGCAGCGCCCGCAGGGTGAGCCGTCGCGCGACGACTTTCGTCTCGAACGGGTGGAGATATCTCACGAGGCAGCACAGGGCAGCGTTTTGATGCGCAACCGCTACCTCTCGCTCGATCCCTATATGCGCCTGCGCATGAACGAGGGGCGCTCCTATACGCCGCCTTACGAGATCGGGGAAACCCTCGGCGGGCAGACCATCGGCGAGGTGATCGCATCGGGCGATCCGGATCTTGCCCCCGGCGATGTCGTGACCGGCTACGGCGGCTGGCAGGATTACGCCCTGCTCCCCGCCCGGACCCTGCAACGGCTGCCGCGTGAGGGCGATCTGGCCGGAATCGCCCTACCGGCCTGGCTCGGCGTGCTCGGCATGCCGGGCTTCACCGCCTGGATCGGGCTGTCGCTCGTGGGGGCGCCCGTCGCAGGCGAGACCGTGGTCGTGGGTGCGGCGACGGGGCCGGTGGGGTCAATGGTCGGACAACTCGCGCGCCATGCCGGCGCGCGCGTCGTCGCCATTGCCGGCGGTGAGGAAAAATGCGCCCTCGCGCGGGAGCATTTCGGTTTCGACGCCGCCATCGATCATCGCGGGCAGAGCTTCCCCGACAGGCTCGCAGAGGCCTGTCCCGACGGGATCGATCTGTATTTCGAGAATATCGGCGGGCCTGTGCTTGCGGCGGTTGTGCCGCTGTTGAAGGATTTCGCCCGGATTCCGGTCTGCGGGCTGGTCGCCCATTACAATGAAACGGCGAACGAGGCCGCGCAAGGCGATGCCCGTATGCCGGCTGCGGCCCTGATGCGCGAGGTGCTGGTGCGCCGCCTCGCCCTGCGCGGCTTCATCGTCTCCGACCATTTCGGCGATTATCCGCGCTTCTTGCAGGAGGTCGGGCCGCTGGTGGCGAAGGGGGCGATCCGGGGGCTCGAAGACGTGGTCACGGGGCTGGAACAGGCGCCGGAAGCACTCGGCGGGCTCTTGCGCGGACGCAACCGAGGCAAGGTGGTGGTCGCAATCGACGATGTCTGAATCTTCGGGCAAGCGATGCTGGCAAGCGATGCTGGCCCCGCGCGGATCAGCGCGCCGTCAGGACCAGATATCCTCGAGGATGAAGGCCTGCGGCACATGGACAGGCAGCCGCCAGGGCAAGACGAAGACGGCATCGGCACGCAGATTGGCCCGCGCGCACCAGGCATTGCGCGACAGCCAGGCCCGCACGGCACGCGCGAAGAGTCTTCGCTTGCGCGGGCCGATCGCCACGCTGGCCTGATCCAGCCCGGCGCGGGCCTTGACCTCGACGAAAATGACCAGCGCGCCGCGACGCATGACCAGATCGATCTCGCCCCCACCCGCCGCATAGCGCCGGGCGAGCGGGCGAAAGCCCTTCGCCATCAGGAAGAGCATGGCCACCCATTCGGCCAGATGGCCGCGCCGGAACGCGGCGCGGCGCGCGCCGGTGCTGCGGCGGGGGTTTGCGGGCCGCGTCACGATCCGCCCTCCTCCCGGTCTTGCTGCGAGAGCGCCAGCGCGCGGGCATAGACATCACGCTTGGGCAGGCCCGTCCGGGCCGCGACCAGCGCTGCGGCATCCTTGAGGCTGTGGCCGGCCAGGGCGCTCGCGAGCGCCTCATCCAGCCCGGCCTGCGCATCGGCGCGCCGGGTTTGCTCATCCGCCTCACCGATCAAGACCACGATCTCGCCCTTCGGCGGACCTTCCTCGGCGAACTGGTCGGCCAGCTCCGCCAGGGTGCCGCGCCGCACCGTCTCGAACAATTTGGTCAATTCGCGCGCCACGACCGCCGGGCGAGGCCCGAGCACGGCGGCGGCATCGGCCAGCATGGCGGGCAGACGTTGCGGGGATTCGAAGAGCATCAGGGTTCCCGGAATCTCGGCCAGGGCCGCGAGACGGTTGCGCCGCGCGCCCGATTTCGAGGGCAGGAACCCCTCGAAGAAGAACCGGTCGCTCGGCAGGCCCGACACCACCAATGCGGTGAGCACGGCGGAGGGGCCGGGGATCGGGGTCACCGGAAGGCTCTCGGCAATGGCCGCCTGGACCAGCTTGTAGCCGGGATCGGAAACCAGCGGCGTCCCCGCATCCGAGACGAGCGCCAGAGCCTGGCCCTCGCGCAACCGCGCGATCATGCGCTCGCGCACCACCTCGGCGGAATGCTCGTGATAGGCGAGCAACGGCGTGGTGATGCCGTAATGCGCGAGCAGACGGCGGGTGATTCGCGTGTCTTCCGCGAGCACGGCGTCGGCAGACGCGAGCACGCTCAGCGCGCGCAGGGAGACGTCTTTCAGATTGCCGATCGGCGTCGCCACGACGTAAAGACCGGGCGCCAGCGGCTCGGCTTCGGCGGCGAGCCCGAAGGCGGTGAAGACGCCGTGTTTGCCCGAACCCGTTCGGCGGGGTGCCTCGCCCTCCGGTGCCGGCGGGGCGGGCGATTCGCGACGGGACATGTCATCAACTCCTTCACGATGAATTCAGATATGGCGCGAAACAGATCATGGCGCAAAACGGCTCTCACCGAATCATTTCCCGAATCTCGCCTTGACAGCCGTATCAATTCGTTAACCAAACCATTAACGTCTGTGTGATAAAAATCGACCCTGCCGGCGCAGCCGATCGAGCCGGTGGCAGAATGAGGAACCAAATCGCATGACCCGATCCAGAGCGCGCCAGGACCGCCCGCTGAATCTCGCATCGGTCGCTGCGAGCAGGACAGCGACACCCTTGACCCGCCGTGCCTTCGCGGGGAGCCTGACCCTCGGCCTCGGCCTGGGTCTGAGCGGCTGCCTCGGCGCCTTCGACGGGCGCCCCCCGGGCATGATCGGCGGTGTCGCGCCCGAGCCCGATACCGATGCCATCGGCGATGGTGACGTGAAGGTGGCCCTGATCCTGCCGCTTTCCGCTTCCGGGGCCGGGGGCAATGCCGCACGCGACCTGCGCAATGCGGCAGAGCTGGCTCTCGAGGAATTCGACGATCCGCAGATCAGCCTGATCGTCAAGGATGATCGCGGCTCGGCGGAAGGCGCGCTCGCCGCCGCCGAGGACGCCATGGCGGAGGGGGCGGAGCTGATCCTGGGCCCGCTCTTCGCCGCCTCGGTACAGGCCGCCGGCCAGGTCGCCCGGCAAAACCGTGTCCCCGTCATCGCCTTCTCCACCGACGCCTCCGTCGCGCGGTCGGGCGTCTATCTGATGGGGTTCCTGCCGCGCGCCGAAGTCAGGCGGATCGTGGATCATGCGGCGGCGCAGAACCGGCGCAACGTCGCCGCCCTGATTCCGGAAAGCGGCTACGGCGAAGTGGCCGAAGCGGCTTTCCGCGAGGCTGCACGGCAGCGCGACATGCAGGTCGTTTCGATCGAGCGTTATCGCCCGGGCTCTCCCGGCGACGCGGTGCGCCGGCTCGCCCCGGTCGTGACCGGAAGCGCGCCGCGGGCCGATGCGCTGTTCCTGCCCGATACGCCCGATTCCCTTCCCGGTGTGGCCCGTGACCTGCAGCAGGCCGGCTTCGATCCGGGCCGGGTCAAGCCGATCGGGACCGGGGTCTGGAACGACCCGGAGATTCTGGCTCTGCCGGCCCTGCGCGGCGGCTGGTTCGCCGGCCCGCCCCAGGGCGGTTTCGACGCCTTCGCCCAGCGCTATCGCTCACGCTTCGGGGGAGACCCGGTCCGCATCGCCACCCTGGCCTATGACGGGGTCTCGCTCGCTGCGGCCCTGACCCGGACACAGGGCGACGAGCGCTTCGCCGAATCCGTCCTGACCAGCTCCTCCGGCTTTGCCGGTGCGGACGGGGTGTTCCGGTTCAACCGGGACGGCAGCAATGATCGCGGCTATGCCGTCTACGAAGTCGGCAACGGACAGGCCTCCACCATCTCCCCGGCACCACAGGCGCTGACCAGCTGAGGCAGCGGGCGTCCGCGTGTCACCGGCCCGGTATTCGGTGACCGGCCTCGATGGTGTCGGGGTTGCCGGAAGCCGCGATGCGGCCGATATAGGCCGGAGAGAAACAGGGCAGGCGCCGGGGGCAGGATGCGTCGGCGCAGAGCACAGGCCGCATGCGAGGCAAGACAGCCCCGCCCGGTCGGCGCCGGGGGTGATACCCGGCAAGGCAGGAATTGATGAATACGTTCGGCGATGTCTTCGTGGTGGTGGCTGTCGGCGCGGTGGCGCTGGTGCTGGTGCTGGGGCTGGTCAACATGATGCGTGGCGGTTCCGCCAGCACCTCGCAGAACCTGATGCGCGCGCGCGTCCTGCTTCAGGCGGTGGCGCTGGTGGTCATCATGGGTGTGATCTGGTACCGGGCTCTGTGACGGCGCCGACAGGGCCAGGACGGCGGTCGCGCGGTCGCCTTCGACACAGCCACACCATCCGGAAGGGGTAGGGGATCATGCAACTCGGCCTCGAAGGGCGCCTCGCACTCGTCGCTGGAGGTGCCAGCGGCATCGGGCGGGCCTGCCTCGAGAATCTGGCGTCATGCGGTGCGAAGGTCGCCGTGCTCGACCGGGATGAAGAGAGGCTCGCGGCCCTGCCTGCCGGGCAGGACGTGATCAGGATCGCTTGCGACATCTGTGACGATACCGCCGTGCGACAGGCCCTGACGGAGCTCGAAGAGGCGCATGGCCCGGTCGATATTCTGATCGTCGCCGCCGGGCTGCTCGATCCGCCGCGCCGGCCCGAACGCGTGACCCGGGCGGCGTGGGACCGGGTCTTCGCCGTCAATCTGGAAGGCGTGCGCAATATCTGCATGCAAGCGGGCACCAGGATGGCCGCACGCGGCACGGGCAGCATCGTCACCATCGCCTCGATTGCCGGGCTGGAAGCCGGGCCGCTGCTGATCTATGGCCCTGCCAAGGCGGCGATGCTCTCGCTGACCCGGGCGCTCGCGGGGAGCTGGGGGCGCGCCGGGGTGCGGGTCAACGCGGTCGCGCCGGGCTATGTGCACACGCCGGCCCTCGATCCCGCTCTCTCGCTCGGTTTCGTCGAAGCGCAGCGTCTGGCGCAGGCGAGCGCGCTCGGTCGGCTGGCGACGGCGGAAGAGGTCGCCCAGGCGGTCACTTTCCTCGCTTCCGATGCAGCTTCCGCGCTCACGGGCGTGGTGCTGCCCGTGGATGGCGGGGCCATGCTCAGCGCCGGCTGGGCGCCGCATGGTGGTTTTCCGCAGGTGGATCAGCCCTGAGACGAGCCGGCTGGCGCCGCCTTTTCGATCTCGCCTGGCAATTCCTGCGCCAGAATGGTTTCGAAGCGCGCCAGAGCCCGCGCCACGGTCGCCCCGTCCATCACCCGGTGATCGTAGAGAATGCGCACATCGACACCACCATCGGGCGCAAGCGGCCCGTAGTTCAATAGCGTGGTCAGCGGCGTCAGCGGGTTGAAGGATTCCGCACCCAGCCCGGAATAGACCGAGAACTGAAACGTGCCGAAATAATTGGCGCGCTGCCGCGCCATGCCGAAGGCGAGCCCCATCATCATACGGCGCAGGAAGCCGGGAAGCCGCGCGATGCGCAGGGCGCGCGCGAATTCCGGTATCTCGGCCACGGGCGTTTCGCGGTAATGCCGGATGAGATCGTCGATCTCCGCGAGGCTGCGCGTCTGAGGCGCCTTGATCCGCCCGAGCAGCACGGCCCGCTCCTCGCCGATCTCGCGCTCGAAGGCGATCGAGGCGATGCTGGCGGGGTATTCGTAGAGATGCGCCCAGGGCCAGCGCACGAAGGCGCGGCGTAGATCCGGGTATTCCTGGGCCAGCCGGGCATAGGCCAGCGTGAACAGGGCCGTCCATGACGGCGCCCTGCCCGTCTCGCCCGCGGCCTTGCGGGCATCGCGCAAGCTGGCTAGGTTCATGCGCCTTTGCACCGTCACGCGCGGCACCTTCATCGACAGCCACATCAGGTCGCAGACGAGCCGTCGGGCCGGGGTCAGGGCGAGATGACGACCGCGCATGTCTCAATCCTCCGGATATCGGTTTCCCGCAAACATCGACACGCGCGCCGCGCGTCGGCCACCGGCATGTCAGTAGAGCCAGGGGACGAGCCGCCGGGTGCGCTCCATGTAGCGCGCGTATTCATCGCCGAACGTGTCGAGCATCAGCCGTTCCTCCTTGCCGACACGGGGGAAGAACAGGGCGGAAAACCCGACCAGTCCGGCGAGACCGCCGACCCAGTTCGAGATCAGGAAGGCCTGCCCCACGGCCATCAACAGGAAGGCCGTGTACATCGGATGGCGGATCAGGGTGTAGACACCCCCGGTGACGAGCTTGTGCTCCTCGCGGATCTCGAGGCTGATCGACCAGTTGCGCCCCAGATCCTTGTGGGAGCGGCGAAACATCCACAGGCCACCCGCGAAGGTGAGCGTCCCGATTACCACGGCCCAGACCGGCGCATCATAGGACGCCGCCTGCGGCCAGCCGGTGGCGATGGTAACGGCCGGAATCACGGCCATGCCGACGATCGCGGCGGCGAGCCCGGCATTTTCCACCGGCGTGCGCTCGTTGCGCACCACCCGCACGCGCTTGGCCTTGCGCTCGAACGGATACCGGATGACGTACCATGATATGATACCCACAGCCCAGATGATCTCGCCGATCATGTCCTGCCCCGCCTGTCTCGATGAATTGCGCCGCAACCGGCTTTTAGACGCCGATCGCCGATTGGGGAAGCCCGGTCGGGCGGAGAACCGTCCTGCGGTCAGCGGAGCTCTTGGCGGGTGCCATGGCGTGCCGGCCCGAGTTCCGCATAGAGCGCGGGATCGACGGCGTGGCGCGCATTCATGTTGCGGGTCGAATTGATGAAGGCCGTGGGCGGCAGCCAGACGAAGGCGCTGCCATAGCCCATGAAGCTCGCCACCCGTGCGGCGAAGGCGTTACAGTTCGACAGGGCCGCGTGCCAGATGATGGATTCGCTCTGCAAGTCACGGATATGCGCCACCACGGCCTCGTATTCGGTCTCCGAAAGGAGGATGCGCCAGCGTGCTGAGACGTTGTCGTCGTTGTTCAGTTCATCGACGCTGGTGGTGGTTTCCGAGCCGACGGGAATCACGTGCCCGAGCACGAAGGGGATGGCGGAACGGTTGACGGGGGAGAGCCCGGCCCCGTCGCGCTCGATGATTTCGCCGTCCTCGTCGAGGCGACCGAAGATCATGTAGGTATGCCCGTAGGCATAGCTCAGGCGCGAGCGGAATTCGATGAAATGCTGCCGGTCCTCCGGCGGAGGCGCCGTGTGATCGGCCAGGGGCATCCCGATCCGGCCACTGGCATAGAGCTCGCGCGCAGCCTCCTGCGGGGAAGCCGTTTCGTCGATCGATGCCTTCGGCGATTCGGAGGGAATGCCGGCATCGCTGAAGCGCAGGTGGTCGCTGTCACCGGCGCAGGCCGCAAGCGCCAGTGCGGCGACCAGTGACAAGGCGAGAAGGACCCCGCGCGACCCCGCCTTCGATGCTGTCGTCCTCGACACGGTCATTGCCCCCGTAGCTCCTGTACCAGCCCGGCCTGCCGCAACGCGGCATGCTGCCAGACGCTTTCCTATCATGGCGAAGCTTTCGGTGGAAGGGCCGGACAACCCCGCGACTCCTGTCACAAGACTGACACGCAGAGGTTACGATCTCCCCACGAAAACCTGCGGAATCCGTCGCTTTGCCGCAAGAAAATGCAAGCCAGGCCATAAGCTGCCGTGCCCGAACGGTAGCTTTTCGTTAATCCTGTCTGTTTACCATCCGGTCGCATGATCCCGAACCGCCGTCAGCCAGGCGTTTCGGGAATGAGCAGTGACGCGGCGACATATCTTGGCCGCATTGATCTGTGCTACACTCGCGCGTCGCTGCGCAACGAAAGCAGCGGTGCCGGGCGACCGGAAACGGCGTACCGGCCAGCGGCGGTGGCACGAAGGACAGGACGGGGGCCGCACGATCATGAGCGACTCGACGAAAAAGCGCCTTGCCATCGATCTCGACGAGATCGAGCGGCAGCTGCGCCAGACCGCGCCCGGCGCGTCGCGCACGACCGGAGCCGGAGCGGACAGGCAGGCTTATCCGGATCCCGGACCGCAGACATCCGCGCAAGCCGCCCCCCGCCCCGAGGCCCCGAAACAGGATCCGCTCGCGGAACTCGCACGGATCACGGGGCAGGAAGATCCTTATCGCGCCATCCTCAGCGGCGACCGCGCCGGCGTGCAACCCACCCGCCGCGACCCCGACTTGGATGCCGTGTTCGCGCGTGAGCCCGTCATGCGTGAGTCCTTGGCGCATGAGTCCTTAACGCATGCCCCGGACGACCAGGCCTGGGCTGCGACGCAGGGCGACGCGGCCGCACCCCCCGTGACCGAGTCCGCACCCGACCCGCTGCCCGACTGGCGCAGCCAATGGCGCCGGGAGGCGGGTGGCGAAGACGATTCCGCATGGCGCGGCGAGCCCGGGCACGGCGACAATTCGACCACTTCGCCGACCACTTCGCCGATCACCCCGTCACGACAGACAGGCCAACCCGCCGCCGCACCGGCATCGCCTTATGACGACGATGCGCTCTTTGCTCATCCGGCGGAGGCGCCCGGCGCGCATCCGCGTCCCGGCGCGCATGGATATGCACCATTCCCGCAGGAAGCCCCGCCGGCACCACCCCGCCCGGGGATTGATCACGCGGCCTTCGAAGCCGCCCTGCACCAGCAGGATCTCCGGCAGCACGGATCGCCCCCGCATGGCCAGCATCCCGAGGGTTACCATGCGGACGGGTTCGACGCCTATGACGGGTCCGGCTATCACGACGACTATCCCGATCATCACGACGATATCGGCTCCCTGCATCGTCACAAACCTGCCCGGAAGTCCCGCAAGGGGGCGCTGACCGTCGGCGCGGTCCTCGGCATGGCCGTCATCGGTGTCGCCTCCGCCCTGGTCTTCATCGGCGGATCGACCGGGCCCGAGGGCGGCGAGCCGCCGCTGATCACGGCTGATGAATCGGCCATCCGTGTCGAACCGACGAATCCCGGTGGCCTCGATATCCCCGATCAGGACCGCCAGATCTTCGAACAGACCACCGAGGGCGAGACCAACGTGGTCGATCGCGAGGAGCAGCCGGTCGATCTCGACGAGGTGGCGCGACAGACCCCGCGTGTGGTGCTGCCGCCGCCCGCAGCGAGCCAGAACCGGGGCGGCCCTGATGCGATCGCCCAGGTCATCGCCGGTGATTTCGACGCATCGGCGAACGCCTTCGAGGCTGCCGATCCCTCCCCCGCCGTCGCAGAACTGGGCGAGCCGCGCCGGGTCTCGACCGTCGTGGTGCGCCCCGACGGCAGCATCATCGACGGCAATGGAGAGATCCGCACCGCCCGCCCGGCAGCGGAGCGCACCGCGCCGGAGGCGATCGCCTCGGCGCCCGAACCCGCATCCACGGCGAGCGTCGATCCGTCGGGCAACCCGGTCTCCGACGCACCGGGTTCAGAGCTTTCTTCCGCCACGAACGAGCCCGCAGCAGCCGAGGCGGAGCAGGCCTCGACACCCGAACCCGCATCCACGGCGAGCGTCGAGCGCGCCGATCCGGCGCCGCAGGCCGAGCAGACGCCGCCCGCTCAGGCTCAGGCGCAGGCGCCTGCCCCCACACCCGGCCCCATGCCCCTGACCGGCGCCACGCAGATCGCCCCGCAGGCACAGCAGAACACGGCGCCGCAACAGGTCGCCAGTGCTCCCGCGACGCAATCCGCGCCGGCTCCTGCCGCGTCCGGAGACTACGTCGTCCAGCTCGGCATCAGCAGCAGCGAGACAGGCGCCGAGCAGGCTTTCGGCCAGTTCCGGCAACGCTATTCCGGCATCATCAGCGACAGCGCCCCGATCATCCGGCGCGCCGAGGTGAACGGCTCGACCATCTACCGCGTGCGGGTCGGGCCCTATAGCCTGAGCGATGCCAACAGCGTCTGCGACCGCATCAAGAACAGCGGCGGCGATTGCTTCGTCGCCCGCAACTGACCGGGTTTGCAGCCGATCCGGCCCGTCCCTGATTCGGGCCGGATCGTCTCCCCGCCAGCCGGTCTGCGCATGCGCGCGCATTTCCCGCAGAGCCGCTCTCTCCTATCATCTGTCTGACAATGCCCGGATGAGGCATGGCAGGGAGGAGAAGCGCGATGGACCCGCAACGGCTCGAAGTCGGTGAACTGGCGGCCCTGATTCCGGACGGCTCCCAGGTCGTGATCCCGCCCGATTACAGCGGCTGCGCCATGGAGGTGGTGCGCCGGCTGATCGCCCGGGGCGTGCGCGACCTGCATCTCGTCGGCGCGCCGACCGGCGGCTTCCAGGCCGACATGCTGATCGGCGCGGGTTGCGTCGCGACGCTCGAAGCCGCCGCCGTGACGCTCGGCGAATACGGCCCGCCGGGCCGCCTCGCCGCCGCCGTCAAGGCCGGCGAGATCCGCCTGCGCGATTCCACCTGCCCGGCCATTCATGCCGCGATGCAGGCCGCCGAGAAGGGCATTCCCTTCATCCCCCTGCGCGGCGTGATCGGCTCCGACATTCTGAAGAACCGGCCCGACTGGAAGGTGATCGAGAACCCCTTCGCCGAGGACGGGCCTGACCCGATCCTGCTGCTGCCGGCGATCCGTCCGGATTTCGCCCTGTTCCATGCCCGCGCCGCCGACCGCAACGGCAATGTCTGGATCGGTGTGCGCCGCGAGCTGATGCTGATGGCGCATGCCGCGCGCCGCACCCTCGTCACGGTCGAGCGCTTCGAGGATCGCGACTTCCTCGAAGACGAGGCCATGGCGGCCGGCACCATTCCCGCGCTCTATATCGAGGCGCTGGCGGAGGTTCGTGAAGGAGCCTGGCCGGTCGGCCTGGCGGGAGCCTATCCCCCCGACGAGCGCGCCCTCGCCGCCTATGCGCAAGCCGCGCGCGATGACGCGGATTTCGCCCGCTGGCTGGAAGGCGTCAGGACGCCGGAACCGGCATGAGCATCGAGATGCAAAGAAGCGGGGAGGAGCGGCCCCTGGCGGGGACGGATGTGCATCCGACCGAGATCCTGATCAGTGCGGTTGCCGACATGCTCGACGGCCTGCGTCATGTGGCGGTCGGGGCGAGTTCGCCGATCCCTGGCAGCGCCGCCCTTCTGGCCAAGGCGCGCGCGGAGAGCGGCATGCGCGTTTCGGTGCTGGGCAGCAAGCGGCACAACTTCTTCACCGATGGCGGGCGTGAACTGTTCGACTGCGCCGCCCAGGGGCGCATCGACGCCTTCTTCCTCTCCGGTGGCCAGATCGATGGCAGCGGCGCCGTCAATCTGGTCGGCATCGGCCCTTATCCCGAGAGCAAGGTGCGTTTCCCCGGTTCGTTCGGCTCGGCCTATCTCGCCTTCGTGGTGCCGCGCATCATCCTGTTTCGCGAGGAGCACACGCCGCGCACCCTCGTTGAACGGGTGGATTTCGTCAGCGCGCCAGGCGTGAGTGCGCCGGAAGTCTATCGCCCGGGCGGCCCCTGCGCCCTGATCACCGGGCGGGCCCTGTTCGATTTCCAGCGCGAGCAGGGTCGCTTTCGCCTGCGCAGCCTGCATCCCGGCCACAATCTCGAGGAGGTGATCGAGCAGACCGGCTTCAGCTTCGATCACGACGCCGACCCGCCGCAGACGCCGGCTCCCGACGCTTCGACCCTGGCGCTCCTGCGCGGGACGGTCGCGCGTGACGTGGCCGAGACCTATCCCGCCTTCGCCCGCAAGCTCTGGGGGATCGGGGCGTGACGCACCCCGGCAGGCGGGATACCGGGCGCATTGATCCGCAGCGCCTGCGGGATTTCGCCACGACGGTTCTGGAGCGCGCCGGTGTCGCATCCGACGATGCGGCGCTCGTCGCCGACAGCCTGGTCCAGGCGGATCTCTGGGGGCACCAGTCACACGGGCTGATGCGGCTGTTCTGGTATGTCCGCCGCATCGAGAACCGGGCGACGCGTGCCGATAGCCGCCCGCGCTTCCAGGAACCCGGTGACGGACGCCGACGCGCCCTCGCTACGCTCGACGGGGGTGACGGTATCGGACAGGTGATGGCCCATGCGGCAATGCTGCGGGCGATCGATGCGGCGAAGGATTTCGGCATCGGCATCGTCCCGGTGCGCCGCTCAGGCCATTTCGGCATGGCGATGTATTTCACCCGCCTCGCGGCGCAGGCGGGCTGTATCGGCTTTCTCACCAGCAATGCCAGCCCGGCCATGGCGCCCTGGGGCGGCACGGAGAAACGCGTCGGCAACAATCCCTGGTCCTGGGCCGCGCCGGCGGGGCATTACCCCCCGATGATCCTCGACATCGCCAACACGGCGGTGGCGCGCGGCAAGCTCTACCTCGCCCGCCAGCGCGGCGAGCCGATTCCGGATCATTGGGCGATCGATGCACAGGGCCGCCCCACCACCGATCCGCAGGCGGGGATCGACGGCACCATCCAGCCCATGGCGGGCCACAAGGGCTATGCGATCTCCACCCTGATGGATGTGGTGGCAGGCGTTCTCCCCGGCAGCGCCTTCGGCAGCGCCGTGACCGGCCCCTACATGCCGCAAGGCGCCAGCGGCGTCGGGCATTGCGCCCTCGCGGTGGATATCGAGGCCGTGCGACCGCTCGCGAATTTCGAGGCGGATATGGAGCGCCTGATCGCACAGCTGAAGGCGACGCCGCGCGCGCCGGGCGTGGCGGAGATCCGTTATCCCGGCGAGATCGAGGCGATGGAGGATGCACGCAACCGCGAACACGGCCTCGCCCTGCCGGCGGACACGCTGGCCGAGCTCGCGCGGGAGGCGGGTGCCCGCGGGATCGCCGTTCCCTTCTGAATCGGATTGCGAAAACCTGCTTGCGGAAACCTGCTTGCGGCGAGGATATCCCCGTGCACGGATAGTGCTTGTCTTCGCCCTGATCGGCGCGTCATCGTGAGACCAGCCCCGGATCGCCTACGGAACATTCCCGCCCATGACCGCCGCTAACGCCCCGCTTCCATTTACCCTGCTGCAGGCCCGTATTCCCCTGCGTGATCCGCATGATTGCACCGATGCTGCGGATGAGCTTGCGCTCTATCGTGCCGTCTACGACACGCTCGTGGCGCATGGGCCCGACGGGTTTCGACCACGGCTGGCGCGCGCCTGGCAGGTCTCTCCCGATGCGCGGCTCTGGCGCTTCCGCCTGCGCCCGGGCGCGCTGTTTCATGACGGCACGGCCTGTGACGCCCATGCCGTGAAACACTGCCTCATGCGCATGGCCCGCCCCGACAAGGGTTACACGCTGGGCTCACCGGCGGTCTGGCGCAGCTATCTGGGTGGAGCCGAGATAACCGCCGGGGACGACGCCACGCTCTCGATCGCCCTGCCGGAGCCGATGGCGGATCTGCTCGACATTCTGGCCCAGGCCTTCATCGTCTCGCCTGCAGGGCTCGATGCGCTGGATGCCGGGCGTTATGCCGAAGCGCCGGGCAGCGGCCCGTTCAGGCTGGCGCAGGCCGACGGCGATAGCCTGCTGCTGACGCGCTTCGATGCCGGTGCGGGGCGCCGTCCCACCAATCAGGCCGTCCGGATCATCGCCGAGCCCGACCGGGCGCGCCGGCTCGAAGCCCTGTGCAAGGGCGAGGCCGATGCAGCCACGGATCTCGATTTTGCGCAAAGCGCCGTCCTGCCCCATCACGGTGCGACGCGGGTTGCTGTCGCGACACCGGTTTCGGTGATCTTCATGATGAATGCGGCGCAAGGGCCGCTGCGCGATCCGCGCCTGAGACACGCGCTCTCTCTCGCGCTCGACCGCACGGCGCTGATCGCATCGGCGGCGGGCGGGGCGGGGTTGCCGCTTGCCGGATTCGTCGGTCCGCTGCATTTCGGTGCCTTGGAACAGGCTCCGCCTCCTCCCGATTCGAAGACGGCACGCGTGCTGGTGGACGAAGCCTGCGGCGGCGAGAGGCTGCATCTTACCCTCGACAGCCCGACCTCCCTGCCCGAGGAGGCAGAGGCGCTCGCCGCCGGTCTGCGCGACCAGCTGGCGCACCTCGATATCGACATCACGATCCGCATCCATCACGACCGGGAGGCCTATGCGCATCAGGTGCGCCGCAAGGAGATCGGTGATCTCTGCGTCTTCGATTCGAGCCCGCTTTCCACCTTCCGCGTGCTCGTCGAAAAACTCGATTCGCGCGTGCGCGGCGCCTGGTGGCAGGGCTATGCCAATGCGGGGGTGGAGGCGGCGATCGATGCCGGGCGCGCCGAGCCGGACCCGGCACGACGCGCAGGGCATTACGGCAAAGCCTGGCGGATCATGCAGGAAGATCCGCCCTGGCTGACTTTGTACAATCCGCTGCGCATCATCGGTCTTGCCGGCCACCATCCGGCCTATCGGCCCGCTCGCGATGCGGTCATCGACTATGCCGCCCTGCCCCGGCGCATCGCGAGAGACGGCTCAGACGGGATCGTCCATTGAGGCGGGGAGCGGTCGGGGCGGATTTCGCATCATAGTGTCGTGGCAAGCCACCCATCCGGCCTGGCGTATGCCGCCCCGTGACGCGGGCGCGCACGGGGGTATCCTGCGGCGCGACCAGAAAAAGAAAGAGCGAGCGGGAAAGAGACGTCATGGAGCGGGTTCTGATCACGGGCGGCGCATCAGGCATCGGCGCGGCCTGCGCGGCGCGGGCTCGCGAAGACGGCTATGAGCCGATCGTCATCGATCGTGTTGGCGGCGACATCACCGCCGATCTCTCCGATCCGGAGGCGACCGCGAAGGCTCTGGCCACGGCGCTCGAAGGCGGTCCGATCACGCGGCTCGTCAACAATGTCGGCGTGGTGCGCCCCGCCACGCTCGAAGACCAGACGCTGGCCGATCTCGATGCCACGGTGCAGCTCAACCTGCGCTGCGCCATGCAATGCGCCCAGGCGCTGCTGCCGGGCATGAAGGCCGCGGGGTTGGGGCGCATCGTCAACATCGCTTCGCGCGCAGCTCTGGGCAAGGAACTGCGCACCGCCTATGCGGCGACCAAAGCCGGGCTGATCGGCATGGCCAAGACCTGGGCGCTGGAACTCGGCCCGCACGGCATCACCGCCAATGCGATCGGCCCCGGCCCGATCCGCACCGAACTGTTTGCACGCGCCAACCCGCCCGGCGATCCGCGCACCCAGGCGATCATCGACGCGGTGCCGGTGCGCCGGGTCGGCGAGCCGGAGGATATCGCGCATGCGGTGAGCTACCTGCTTGATGCCCGCTCCGGCTTCATCACCGGGCAGGTGCTCTATGTCTGCGGCGGCATGACGGTGGGATCGGCCAGCCTGTGAGGGTGGGGTGGTGGGGACAAAAAAATCGCCCGAATCAAACCCCGCCACCAAATTACCTCCTCAATCCTCGGGCAGATCAACTATCTGATGAATTCTTGTAACTGTGTAACCCACAGTACGGCCCATTCTTTGGCGAACATTCGCATCGACTAGAAAGCCCTTCTTGTAAATGTTATCATTTGCGTCACGTATTTCACGCTTTATTTCTTGCTCGACCATTGAGGATCCATACAGGAGCGCTTTTGGTTTTTCGTCAATTTCTTCAATCACCACAAGCTCGCCAGTTTTTTTAAAATTAGTGCTCGACTTTCGAGACCTCTCAAAGGTCATGAGAACACGCTCACGATCTGAATTCGAGATTCGCTCAATTTGGCGCGATCTATCTTCAATATTTTGCTGGGCAGTTCGAGCTTCTGCATTTGTAAATTTAAAAACTGCTCGTACTTTGCGCTCACCATCCTCAAATGTGGCAGCCTCTAATTTATGAGAAGCTTGAGGATCGCGAGCGATTGCCGTTGTGGCGTCAAAAAAATCTTTAATTTCGCTTTTTGTCGCAGGCTGCTCTTCTTGTTTGTTGTCAATAAAAGAGCGCAGCCTTGTTTTCCATACCCGCACAAACTGCTCGAGTATCAGAATTTGGTCCATGACGCCGGCAACACCAGCAACCACTGTCAGACCAGCGTATAGGTCAGCTTCAATGCAACCGGATCGGACCTCCCTTACGAAGAACTGCACTTCCGCTTTGTGGTCTGGAAACCGGGTCTTGAGGAAGCGCTCAAACTCATTGCCTAAAGACGTAAACGACCCAACGAAATCCGCCAACTCGATTGGCTCATTCGTGTCCAATTTCAGTGTGAGGTGCGCATTCTGGCTTGGCATAATCCTAGATTAGCAAAGCTTTGCCGTTTGTCACCTCTGATTTTTGCGTAGCGTGCTTTGTAGGCACTATCTCGTTTGGCTAGTTTCTTAGGGCCAAAAATTCGCGTTAGTCCTCTGGCGCGATGTCCTCACGTTCGATATAACGGACCCGGCGTTTGAATGAAGGAACGAAGCCATGGTCCAGCCACGCATGAATTCGGTTCTGGCGGGTATGCCGACGACGATCTTCGAGGAAATGTCGCGCGTCGCCCGCGAGACCGATGCGGTCAATCTCGGCCAGGGTTTTCCCGATGATCCCGGCCCGCGCGACGTGCGCGAGCGCGCTGCGCAGGCGGTGATCGAGGGCTGGAACCAGTATCCGCCGATGCTCGGCCTGCCGGTCCTGCGCGAGGGGATCGCGGCGCATTACGCGCATTGGCAGGGTCTCGATCTCGATCCGGCCACCGAGGTGATGGTCACGTCCGGCGCCACCGAGGCTCTGGCCGGCGCGCTGCTCGCGCTGATCGAGCCCGGTGACGAGGTGGTTCTGTTCGAGCCGATGTACGACGCCTATCTGCCACTGGTGCGCCGCGCCGGGGGCGTGCCGCGCTTCGTCACGCTGCAGCCGCCGCATTTCGCCATCACGGAAGAAGCGCTCGCCGGGGTCTTCACCGAGAAGACCAAGGTCGTTTTGTTCAACAACCCGCTCAATCCGACGGGGACTGTCTTCCCCACTGAACAGCTCGACCTGCTGGCGCGCTATTGCGTCGCTTTCGACGCGATCGCCCTGTGCGACGAGGTCTGGGAGCATATCGTCTTCGACGGCCTGCGCCACGAACCGCTGATCGCGCGTCCGGGCATGCGCGCGCGCACCATCAAGATCGGTTCTGCCGGCAAGATCTTCAATCTGACCGGCTGGAAGGTCGGTTTCGTCTGCGCCCAGCCGGACATCCTCAAGGTGCTGGCCAAGGCCCACCAGTTCCTCACCTTCACCACGCCCCCCAACCTCCAGGAAGCGGTGGCCTATGGTCTGTCCAAGGAAGATGCCTTCTTCCACGGGCTGCGCCGCGACCTGCAACGCGCGCGCGATCGCTTCGCCGCGGGGCTGGAGCGGCTGGGCTACCGCGTCATCCCGGCCCAGGGCACCTATTTCCTCAATATCGATATCGGCGAGGAGGACGACGTCGCCTTCTGCCGCCGGCTGGTCAGTGAATACGGCGTCGCGGCGATCCCGGTCTCGGCCTTTTATGCCGAGGGCGCGGTGCGCAATGTCGTGCGCTTCTGCTTCGCCAAGCGCGACGAGACGCTGGATGCCGCGCTGGCGCGGTTGGAAAACACCCGTGTGAACGCTGCCTGAGGCGGCATAAGGCAGGGATTGCCGGAACTTTGCCCCGGCTGCGCCCGATGCCGGTCCGAAAACCGTCGCGCTTTCGCCGCAAAGCGAGGCGAAAGCCAAACTGTTGCGCTTTCACGCCAAAGTGAATGCCGCAAAGCTTGCGGGCAAGACTTCATCAAGGTTGATGAAATCTTCGCTTAACGTCTTCACGCTACAACAGCCGCGACGCGCATTTCGGACATGCGTCAAGGAGTCGGTTTCGCCATGTTTGCTTCCATCAGCCTCAGCCGCGGCCTGCGTATCGCCGCGCTCTTCGCCCTCGGTCTGACACTCGCCGCCTGTGCGCGCGGTGCGGAGGATATTGCCGGCGCCGGCGGGTTCGGTGCGGGCGGGGCGGGCACGCCCGGCTCGACGCAGGACTTCACCGTCAATATCGGCGACCGCGTCTTCTTCGACACGGATTCGACCGAACTGAATTCCAGCGCCGTCGCCACGCTGAACCAGCAGGCGGAATGGCTGCAGCGCTATCCGCGCTACACCTTCCTGATCGAAGGTCACGCCGACGAGCGCGGCACGCGCGAATACAACTTCTCCCTCGCCGCGCGCCGCGCCCAGGCGGTGCGCGACTATCTCGCCTCGCGCGGCGTCTCGAACGACCGCATGCGGGTGGTCTCCTACGGCAAGGAACGCCCCGTCGTGGCCTGCCCGGAGCCCGGTTGCTGGGCCCAGAACCGCCGCGCCGTCACCGTGCTCGACGGTGCCGCCGGATCCTGAGGGCATCGCCGCCCGGGCGCCCGGCGCCACCACACGCATGAAGCACCGGATCCGAAGCCGGCCCCGCAAGGGCCGGCTTCTTCGCGTTCGCTGCCACGGTTTAGCAAGCCGCCATAATTTAGCCCTGCGGGGGGTTTTGTGATACGAGCGTTGCAACGCGGCCGCCCGAGGCCGTGATTCAGGCTCTTTCGAGGATTGCCCGGCCATGAAGGCATTGCCGATTCGCCCCGTGCTCGGTTTCTGCGCGCGCCTTTTCGCCGTCGCCGCCCTGATCGCGGCGATCAGCCTGCTGGTGCCTGCCCCGGTAAAGGCGCAGGACATGTCCGATATCGTGCTGCGTCTGAACCAGTTGGAGAATCAGGTGCGGCGCCTTTCCGGCGAGGTGGAGGACCTGCAATTCGAGAATCGCCGCCTGCGCCAGGAGCTGGAACGCCTCGAGGAAGACGTGGAATTCCGGTTCGACGATCTCGGCGCTGATGCCGCGCCGGGGCGCTCGTCGCCTGACATGCGCCCGGAAACCGCGACGCCAGGCACGCCGTCCGTGCAGCAGGCCGAGCCGCCCGGCCTTGTGCAGCCCGGCTTCGACACACCCGCTTCCGATGCCGCGCCGATCCCCGCACCACAGGGGCGGGCGGATGCCTTCGATCCCGGTCGCGATCCGGCGGCACCCGGTGTGCCGCAGCCTCTGGGAAGCACCACCCCCTCCGCGCCTCTGGCCCTGCCGGGCGCCCGGTTCGGCGTGGAAGGAAACGGCGGCGACGGCGCGGCAGCGATGCCCAACGGCGCGGATGCCGGCAATACCCTGTCCGGTCTGACCCTGCCCCGGCTGAACGCCCCCGATCGCCCGGATACCACCCCCGCCCAGGAACCGCCGCGCCCCAGCATCGCCGCGACGGAGAATGCCGATCCGCGCATGCTCTATGACGACGCCCATGCCCTGCTCATGCAAGAACGCTACGAGGAGGCGGAAATGGCCTTCCGCCAGTTTCTGCAATCCCATCCGCGCGATGCGCTCGCGGCGGATGCCCGGTTCTGGCTCGGTGAGAGCTATCGCGCGCGCGGCCTGCATCGCGAGGCGGCGGAGCAGTATCTGAGCGTTTCGACCGACCACGCGGATTCGGCGCGCGCACCGCAGGCCATGTTGAGGCTGGGTTCTGCACTGGCTGAGATCGGTGCGCGCGATCAGGCCTGCGCCACGCTGGCGCAGATCTCCCTGCAATATCCGGATGCCGCGACCAGCTTGCAGGATTCCATCGCGCGCGAGGAAGCGCGCGTCGGCTGCGCGTGACCGCTCCCCCCTCCATGCCGGAAAAGGCGATCGCGCTCTCTCTCGAGGAAGGCGCGGCAGCGATCCGGACCCTGCTCGCTCCCGGCGAGACCCGCCTGCTGATCGCCGTCTCCGGTGGCCCCGATTCTCTGGTCCTGATGCATGCGGCGGCGCATCTGGCACGCCATGCCCCGGAACATCAGGTCCGGGTCGCCTGCATCGATCACGGGCTGCGCCGGGAGAGCGCCGCCGAAGCGCAAGCAGTGGCGCTACAAGCGGAGGCGCTCGCCCTCCCCTGCCGCATCCTGCGCTGGGAGGAAACGCCCAAGCCGCAACGCGGCTTGCAGGAAGCGGCCCGCCGGGCCCGTTACCATCTGCTGGTTCAGGAAGCGCTTCGGATCGGGGCGCAGGCAATCCTCACCGGCCATACCCGCGATGATCAGGCCGAGACGCTGCTGATGCGCATCGCCGCCGGCAGCGGCATTGACGGGCTCGCCGGCATGGCGGGCCGGACGCCGCTCACATCCGATGATCAGCCGAGGGTCATGCTCGTGCGCCCCTTCCTCGGCATCGCCAAACCCCGCCTGCTGGCCGCCTGCGAGGCCCTCGGCCTCGCGCCGGTCCGGGACCCGTCCAATACCGATCCGCGCTTCGCCCGGGCGCGCTTGCGCGCGAGCATGGACGTCCTCGCCTCGGAAGGGCTGACGGATGCGCGGCTGGCCACGCTGGCCACGCGCGCGCGCCAGGCGCGAGAGGGGCTGGATTTCGCCGGCGAGATGCTGTTTCGCAAGGCGAGCAAAGCTGCGGAGGCCGATGCCGCGGGACCGCCACGCCAATCGGGAGAGTCCGTGGTCAGGCTCGATGCGACAACCCTGGAGGGTGCGCCGCCGGTGCTGTTGATGCGCGTCCTGAGCCGCGCTTTGGCGCAATTGACCAGTCAGGCATCAGGCGATCCGGAAGCGAACCCGGAGACCCTTCTGGTCTCAGAGCACCCCGGCCAGATCCGGCTGGCGCGGCTGGAGAATCTGGCGAATGCCCTGCATGAGGCCCTCGCCGCGAGCAAGGGATTGAAGGCGCGCCCGCTTGCGTGCCCCCCTGCGCGCACCCTTGCGCGTACCCTTGCCGGTGCGCGCATCACCCTCGACGATGACGGGATCCTGCATCTCGCCCCGGCACCGCCACGGCGCAGGGGCCGGTCTTAGAGCCCATTCCGACCTGACGGAATGATGCCTTGCCCCCTTGCCCGGCGCGGGTCGTCGTTCGTTCGACGCCCGAAGGATCAGCGGCTGCCGTCCTCGCCCTCTTCGCCTTCATCGCCCTCGCGCTTGAGGCCCTTGAGCTTGGCGAAGACCGAATCGGCGTCGAATTCTTCCGTTTCGCGCCGGGTATCGCGCGGCGTCGAAAGGCTTTCGCCGAATGCGTCTTCGGGCGTGTCGGGCTGGTCGGCGAGGCTGAGATCGGTCGGCAGCAGCGTGTCGTCGGCGGGGGGCGGCGCCACGGCGGGGCGATCCTTGGCCGAGCGCTTGACTTCGAGATCGAGATCGATCTGCGAGCACAGGCCGAGCGTCACCGGGTCGAGCGGCTGCAATTGCGCCGAGTTCCAGTGGGTGCGGTCGCGAATCTGCTGGATCGTGGTCTTGGTGGTGCCCACCAGTCGCATGATCTGCGCGTCCTTCAGTTCCGGATGGTTGCGCAACAGCCAGAGGATCGCATTCGGGCGGTCCTGCCGGCGCGAGACCGGCGTGTAACGCGGGCCGCGCTTGGAGCGCTTCATCTCCGGAATCTTCACCTTCGGCGGCGCGAGGCGCAGCTTGTGGGCGGGATCCTTCTGGGCGCGCTCGATCTCCTCGCGGGTGAGCTGGCCCATATTGACCGGATCCGCGCCCTTGATGCCGGCTGCGACCTCGCCATCGGCGATGCCCTTCACCTCGAGCGGGTGCAGATTGCAGAAATCGGCGATCTGATCGAAGGTCAGCGAGGTGTTCTCGACCAGCCAGACGGCGGTCGCCTTGGGCATGAGCAAACCGGTGGTCACGGCTCTTCTCCTTAAAATCCCGCCGGCGCGGAGCCGATACGGCCATGCGCGCGGGCCAAAAATCTCCTGTGCTCCGTCCCGGCCCGGGCCGGAGCGCACCATGACGACATGTCAGGGAATCGTGCGGAATATAGGGCGCAACCGGCCCGGATGCAATCGTGTTGCTGCGGGCCGGGTGTAGTTATAGCTCCGGCATGTCCGGGACACGCGTCAGGCCGGAAACAGCGGGATCAGATGCGTGACTTCTGCCTCGAGCTGATCGGCATGGTTGCGCCGGAGCCTGCCCCTGACTTCCGCAGCCACGGTATCCGCCGGGTTTCCGCTGCCCTTGAAGGCGAGGTAAATCGTGCCGGATGCCTCGAAACGCACGGGTTCCCCATCTTTGTCGTCACGCAGGTAGATCCCCTCGGGAACCACGTCGAAACCGTCATATTGCGTTTCCGGATCGTACGATTCCAAGGCTTTCCGGAACGCGGTATCGCTCTGCGGCGGGACATAGGCGACGACGGCCGCAGTCACGGCCTTGTACTCCTCGTTCGTCCTGACACGGCGAAGCGCAGAACCCTCCGCAGTCGGCCCGGTGCTATTCGGGCTGTCATCAAGGGGGGGCATTTGTAAGTGTGGCGACATGTCGATTACCTCACTGCATCGAGCCCGATGCCCCTATCGTATTGCCATTTCAGACGAGTGCCAACGCCATCCACATCGCCCATGATTCGCTGCGCATCAAAGCCGAGATAGAAAAGCCGTCTTTGAAAATACTTGCGCAGGCTTTCCGGAATGATGAACCTCAAATCCGCGTATTCCCGCGAACGATGATCAAACAGTGGCTGCGTCGGGTTCGAATGCACGCTGAACAATCCGTTCTGACTCGAGATCCGGTAGGTGAAAAACCGTGGCAAGACGAAGCCGGTGCCGGCAGTGAAAGGGTCCGTGTCGAGATCGGTCTGGATTATTTCTGCAGGGGTGACTCGGCGAGCCACAATGACCGGGTCACCCCCCTTACCCCGCGCGCTTGTCGCGAAATAGGCCGCGACAAGCGGGTTGCTGGTCCAATCCATGAGGCGCGTGGGTGCGCCATGATGCTGGGCCAGTCCGATGGTGTCCCAATCATCGAGCGCTTTCGGGTTATCGACATATTCGGTGATACGGCGGCGAAACACATCAAGCACTGCGAGTTCACGCGACGAGTTGTAGCGCTCGTTTCGACCGATACTCGGGATCAGATCGTACGCCTCGTCGCCCAGACCACGAAAAACCCAGCGCGAATCGCTGAACTCGGCTGTCCAGAGGAGAAATGCTTCCCATAGGCTCTCGCGACGGGTACGCGGGGAATCACTCGCCATGATCAAGAATCTCGCTGTTCGTCCAGGAACCTCGCCTCCGAAAAACAACTCCTAGATCATTTTGATCCCTGAAAACAATCAAAAGAACGCTCTTCCTTTGCTTCCCCCCCGGCCTTGCGACACCCGCACCCCCCGCCTATATGAGCGCCCAGCCGGGGTGGCGTATCCCGGGTCATCGTGGCGCTCGCGACGAGAATTCCCGATGCGGGTGTTCTTGACGGGAGAGTTCTTGCGAAGCCGGTTGCGCCTTCCCATGTGAGCATCAGTCAATGTGTCAATGAAGCCAGCCATGGGCCGGATCGCTTCGGGATCCGGCGGTCTGCTTGAAAGTGAGGGATCCCGCCATGGGTAAAGTTATCGGTATCGATCTCGGTACGACGAATTCCTGCGTCGCCGTCATGGACGGCTCGAACGGCAAGGTGATCGAGAATGCGGAAGGCGCGCGCACGACGCCCTCCATCGTCGCCTTCACCGATGAAGGCGAGCGCCTCGTCGGCCAGCCGGCCAAGCGCCAGGCGGTCACGAATCCGGAGCGCACCTTCTTCGCCATCAAGCGCCTGATCGGGCGCACCTTCGCCGATCCCATGACCAAGAAGGACATGGATCTGGTTCCGTATAAAATCGTCAAGGCCGATAACGGCGATGCCTGGGTCGAGGCCGACGGCAAGTCCTATTCGCCCTCGCAGATCTCCGCCTTCACCCTGCAGAAGATGAAGGAGACGGCCGAGGCGCATCTCGGTTCGGAAGTCACCCAGGCGGTGATCACCGTGCCGGCCTATTTCAATGACGCCCAGCGTCAGGCCACCAAGGATGCCGGCAAGATCGCGGGCCTCGAGGTTCTGCGCATCATCAACGAGCCGACCGCGGCCGCGCTCGCCTACGGGCTCGACAAGAAGGGCTCGGGCACCATCGCGGTCTACGATCTGGGCGGCGGCACCTTCGACGTCTCGATCCTGGAGATCGGTGACGGCGTGTTCGAGGTGAAGTCGACGAACGGCGATACCTTCCTCGGCGGTGAAGATTTCGACATGCGCCTCGTCGAATATCTCGCCGACGAGTTCAAGAAGGAGCAGGGCATCGACCTGAAAAAGGACAAGCTCGCCCTTCAGCGCCTCAAGGAAGCCGCCGAGAAGGCCAAGATCGAGCTGTCCTCGACCACCCAGACCGAAGTCAACCTGCCCTATATCACGGCGGATGCGTCCGGTCCCAAGCACATGACCATGAAAATCTCGCGGGCCAAGTTCGAGAGCCTCGTCGAGGATCTGGTCAAGCGCACGGTCGATCCGTGCCAGAAGGCGCTCAAGGATGCCGGCATTTCGGCGGGCGAGATCGACGAGGTTGTGCTGGTCGGCGGCATGACCCGCATGCCCAAGATCCAGGAAGTGGTGAAGTCCTTCTTCGGCAAGGAGCCGCACAAGGGCGTCAATCCGGACGAGGTCGTCGCCATCGGTGCGGCGGTGCAGGCCGGCGTGCTGCAGGGTGACGTCAAGGACGTGCTCCTGCTCGACGTGACCCCGCTCTCTCTCGGCATCGAGACGCTGGGCGGTGTCTTCACCCGCCTGATCGACCGCAACACCACCATCCCGACCAAGAAAGGCCAGACCTTCTCGACGGCGGAGGACAACCAGAACGCGGTCACCATCCGGGTCTTCCAGGGTGAGCGCGAGATGGCCGCCGACAACAAGCTGCTCGGCCAGTTCGATCTCGTCGGCATCCCGCCCGCACCGCGCGGCGTGCCGCAGATCGAGGTCACCTTCGACATCGACGCCAACGGCATCGTCAACGTCCAGGCCAAGGACAAGGCGACCGGCAAGGAGCACGCGATCCGCATCCAGGCCTCGGGCGGTCTCTCCGATGACGAGATCGAGAAGATGGTCAAGGATGCCGAATCGCATGCCGAGGACGACAAGAAGCGCCGCGAACTGGTCGAGGCCCGCAACAACGGCGAGGCCCTGATCCATTCGACCGAAAAGTCGCTCTCGGAATTCGGCGAGAAGATCGGCGAGGGTGAGCGCGAAGGCATCACCACCGCGATCGACGCGCTCAAGGAAGCGCTGGCCGGCGAGGATCTCGAAACCATCAAGAGCCGCACCAACGACCTGATGCAGGCCTCGATGAAGCTCGGCGAGGCCATGTATCAGGCCTCGCAGGAAGGCGAGGGCGCCGAGGCCGGCGAGGCCGGTGAAGGCGAGGCCAAGGCCAAGGCCGACGAGGACGTCATCGACGCCGATTTCGAGGAAGTCGACGACGAAGACGACGACAAGAAGAAGAGCGCCTGATACGCGCTCGGAAAGCGGGCGCGGATCGCAGGATCCGCGCCCTTTTTGCGATTGAAGATCCTCGTTCTTTCTCCGTCGCGATGGCGCTCTTCGGCGCGATCGGCCCGGGAGGGGGCGCAACGCCCGGGAATCCATGTCGAAACGCGATTTTTACGAAATTCTCGGCGTCGATCGGAACGCCGACGAGAAGGCCCTCAAGAGCGCCTTCCGCAAACTCGCCATGAAGTATCACCCCGATCGCAATCCCGGCGATGCGGAGGCTGAACTGCGCTTCAAGGAGCTCAACGAGGCCTATCAGGCCCTGTCCGATCCGCAGAGCCGTGCCGCTTATGACCGCTTCGGCCACGAAGCCTTCGCGCAAGGCGGCCCGGGGGGACCGGGTGGGCCGGGCTTCGGTAATGATTTCTCCGATTTCATGTCGGATATCTTCGAGAACTTCTTCGGCGATGCCCGTGGCCGTCGCGGCGGCGGACGCGGCGGGCGCGAGCGCGGCGCGGATCTGCGCTACAATCTCGAAATCTCGCTGGAAGATGCCTTTTCCGGCAAGACCGAGACCATCACCATCCCCACCTCCGTCGCCTGTGAGGCCTGCTCGGGCACCGGCGCGAAGGCGGGATCCAAGCCGCGAACCTGCCCGACCTGTGGCGGGATCGGTCGCGTGCGCGCCCAGCAGGGCTTTTTCACCATCGAGCGCACCTGCCCCAATTGCCACGGGCGTGGCGAGGTGATCGACGATCCCTGCGATTCCTGCGGCGGGTCAGGGCGCGTCACCCGCGAACGCACGCTGACGGTGAACATTCCCGCCGGCGTCGAGGACGGCACCCGCATCCGCCTCGCCGGCGAGGGTGAAGCCGGCCTGCGCGGCGGCCCGGCGGGCGATCTCTACATCTTCCTCTCGATCAAGCCGCACGCCTTCTTCCAGCGCGACGGCGCCGATCTGTTCTCGCGGGTCCCGATCTCGATGGTGACGGCGGCTTTGGGCGGCGAATTCACCACGCCGACCATCGACGGTTCGGACGCCAAGGTGAAGATTCCCGCCGGCACCCAGACCGGCAAACAGTTCCGCCTGCGCGGCAAGGGGATGCCGATCCTGCGCTCGCGTGATACCGGTGATCTCTACATCCAGGTCGTCATCGAAACGCCGCAGAATCTGACGAAACGTCAGCGGGAACTGCTCGAAGAGTTCGAGGCGGAATGCTCGAAGGACACCCATCCGGAAAGCCATGGCTTTCTCTCACGCGTCCGTGACTTCTTCGACGGGATAAGCGGCTCGGCCAGGACTTGACCGGCGGCTCGCACGTTGGTCTATGGTGGATGACACTTTCGACGAAGAGGCGGCGCGTGCTCAACAGCCTGCAGAAGAAATCACGTCGGGGCGCGGCCGGCGACGGCGCGAAATTCGACGACGAGGCGCGTTTCCTGCGCTCCTGGCTGGAAAAGCCGCTGATGACCGGCGCGGTGGCGCCTTCGGGCAAGGCGCTTGCGCGCACCATGGCCTCCTATGTCGATCCGACGGTGCAGGGCCCGGTGATCGAACTCGGCCCCGGGACCGGTCCGGTGACGGAGGCGCTGATCAATCGCGGGATCGAGCAGGAACGGCTGGTTCTGGTCGAATTCAATCCGGATTTCTGCAAGCTGCTGACGCGGCGCTTTCCCCGCGCCACGATCGTCCAGGGCGACGCCTATGCGCTCGACGAGACGCTTTCGGGCATCCTCGACACCCCCGCTTCGGCAATCGTCTCCAGCCTGCCGCTCTTCACCCGCCCGATGACGGACCGCACCGGGCTCTTGCAGCGCGCCCAGAGCCTGATGCAGCCGCAGGCGCCCTTCATCCAGTTCACCTATGCGGTGATCCCCCCCATCCCCAAACGCCCCGGCGCCTTCACCATGACCGGCTCCTCCCGCGTCTGGCGCAACATCCCGCCGGCACGGGTCTGGGTTTATCGCGGGGTGTGAGGCGGGGGCGCATCACCCCGGCGTCTCGCGCGCCAAAAAATCCCCCATCCTCCCCAGCGCAGCGCTGATCGCGTCCTGCGAGGCGGCGTAGGAGAGGCGGAGATAGCCTTCGCCGTGGATGCCGAAATCCGGGCCGCCGATCACGGCGATGCCGGCTTTTTCGAGCAGCGCGGAAGCCAGCGGCTTCGCCTTCCAGCCGGTCTCGCGGATATTGGGGAAGGCGTAGAACGCGCCTTTCGGTGTGCGGCAGCTGATGCCGGGCAGGGCGTTGAGCCCCTCGACCACGAGCCTGCGGCGGGCATCGAAGGCCGCCATCATCGTCGTGACGCAATCCTGTGGCCCGTCCAGCGCGGCGATGCCGGCATATTGGGTGGCGGCGTTGACGCAGGAGAAGGAATTCACCGCGAGCTTGCGCGCCGCTTCATAAAATGCCGGCGGCCAGACTGACCAGCCGAGCCGCCAGCCGGTCATCGCATAGGTCTTCGAGGCGCCGTCGAGCCAGATCAGCCGGTCGCGGATCTCCGGATAGGAGAGCAGCGAGACATGCGCCTCGCCGTCATAGGTCATGCTGCCATAGATCTCGTCGGAGAGGATCGCGACATCGGGATGCGCGGCGAGGCCGGCCACGAGCGCGTCGATCTCCGCTTTCGGCGTGACGCCGCCCGTCGGATTGGCGGGGGAGTTGAGGATCACGAGCCGCGTGCGCGCATTGATCAGCGAAAGCGTCTCCTCGGCCGAGAAAGCGAAGCCGTTCTCCTCGCGGATCGGAACCGGGACGGGCGTCGCGCCGGTGAATTCGATCATCGAGCGGTAAATCGGGAAGCCGGGATCGGGATAGAGGATCTCCGCGCCCGGCTCGCCGAACATCAGGATGGCGGCGAACATCGTCACCTTGCCGCCGGGCATCACCATCACCGCATCCGGCGAGACCGTGACGTCGAGGCGGCGGGCGATATCGCGGCAGATCGCCTCGCGGAGCGGCAGGATGCCGGTGGCGGGCGTGTAGCCGTGATGGCCGTCGCGCAGCGCCTTGATGGCGGCCTTGACGATATGCTCCGGCGTGGCGAAATCCGGCTGGCCGATGCCGAGATTGATCACGTCGCGCCCCTGCGCCTGCAATTGTGTGGCGCGCGCGAGCACGGCAAAGGCGTTTTCTTCACCGATGCGCGAAAAGGCTTCGACGATCTTCGGCATGACCTGTTTCCTCCAGAACCACCTCTGGCGCATCAAAGCTCCCGGCACAGGCTTGTCAATGCGCAGAACGGCGAGGCCGTATCGCTCCCGTGCGCGCGCAGGCATGCCGATCCGCTCTGCAGGTGCTTGACTATCCCATCGGCAAGCCTTTGAGTGCGGTGCACATCACGGATGCGTTTCGCGGCTGTCGCGACACCGACGGAACGCGCGAGGGGAGAGGACTGGCGATGAAGAAAGTGCACGCGAGTGCGAAGGAAGCGCTGGCCGGCGTTCTGCGCGACGGCATGACCATCATGGCAGGCGGGTTCGGCCTGTGCGGCATCCCGAACGTGCTGATCGAGGCGGTCAAGGAATCGGGCGTCAAGGATCTGACGGTGGTTTCGAACAATGCCGGCATCGACGGCGCGGGCCTTGGCCTGCTGCTCGAGACGCGCCAGATCCGCAAGATGATCTCGTCCTATGTCGGCGAGAACAAGCTGTTTGCCCAGCAATATCTGGCCGGCGAGCTCGAGCTCGAATTCAACCCGCAGGGCACCCTGGCCGAGCGAATCC